>Ga0209780_1000566_pt1 | contig 20394 bp, 12 predicted proteins | sample WorMetexBAHAMAS2_FD_187384 | JGI IMG/M metagenome (GOLD analysis project Ga0209780, IMG submission 187384) | Marine gutless worms symbiont microbial communities from Max Planck institute for Marine Microbiology, Germany - Inanidrilus exumae... | ecosystem: Host-associated > Annelida > Digestive...
GAGTTGGACTGGCGAAGTAAAGAAAGTTGGTGGGTCAAGGGTTATTAGGTCAGGTGGAACAACACTTGACCGCGATCTGAATGGAGCCAGAGGAATCTTCATCAGGTCTTTGGTAGATTCACCCACTCTTATGAGTGCTATTGTTAATGTTAGTTAACATAAATGAATCGGGATATTGGAGTGGTTGCATCCTTATACACGTTTGAAGATTAGTTGATTTATGTGCTGCCATTCTTCTACAAATTTCTGTATGTAAAATAGTAACCTAAGGTTTATCACTCAAGGGAGCTTACCCCTTTCGAGGCAAAAGTTTTTGCGGAGCAAAAACTTTTGCCATAACCAAACCACTATTTGCTGGTTTTGGCGTTTTTAAGTAAGTAAGTAAGAGAACGGTGGGATAAGTTAAAATAAATCAATTTAAGCCGCAGTAGCTCAGTGGTAGAGCGTCTCCTTGGTAAGGAGAAGGGCGCGAGTCCGATTCTCGCTTGCGGCTCCATAAAAAATATTTAAAAAAGTATAGTTTATAAAGGCTTAAAAAATGTCCAAGGAAAAATTTGATCGCAGCAAACCGCACATAAACGTAGGCACAATAGGCCACGTCGATCACGGCAAGACGACTTTAACGGCTGCCATGACCAAGTGCATGGCAGAAAAGCATGGTGGCGAATTTAAGGCTTATGACCAGATTGATAATGCCCCTGAAGAAAAAGAGCGTGGTATCACTATCGCTACTGCCCACGTAGAATATCAATCAGATATTCGTCACTATGCCCATGTGGATTGCCCCGGACATGCTGATTATATTAAAAACATGATTACGGGTGCCGCTCAGATGGATGGTGCCATTTTAGTTGTGTCGGCAGCAGATGGTCCAATGCCCCAAACCCGTGAACATATATTGTTAGCCCGTCAAGTCGGTGTACCTTATATAGTGGTATACATGAATAAGGCTGACCAGGTTGACGATGAGGAACTGCTGGAATTAGTCGAAATGGAAGTCCGCGAATTGTTGGATAGTTATGAATTTCCTGGTGATGATACACCGGTGGTCATCGGTTCTGCCCTCAAAGCTTTGGAAGGTGATCAAAGTGATATTGGTCTCCCATCAATTTATAAATTGATTGATGCCATGGATGAGTACATTCCTGAGCCGAAACGCGATATCGATCAGCCATTTTTGATGCCCATTGAGGATGTTTTTTCTATTTCTGGACGTGGTACTGTGGTCACGGGACGTGTCGAGCGTGGCAAAGTCAAAATTGGTGAAGAAATCGAAATAGTAGGTATCCGTGAAACTGGCAAAACGACTTGCACGGGCGTGGAAATGTTCCGTAAGTTGCTTGATGAGGGCGTTGCTGGCGATAACATTGGCGTTTTGTTGCGTGGCACTAAGCGTAATGAAGTGGAACGTGGTCAAGTGCTGGCTAAGCCAGGTACAATTACGCCTCATACGCATTTTGAGTGCGAAGTGTACGTGTTGTCGAAAGATGAAGGCGGGCGGCATACGCCGTTCTTTAATGGATACCGTCCTCAGTTCTATTTCCGTACCACGGATGTGACGGGGGCATGTGACCTGCCAGAAGGTGTGGAAATGGTCATGCCAGGGGATAACGTTAAAATGGTGGTTAAGTTGATCGCGCCGATTGCGATGGAAGAAGGCTTGCGCTTTGCTATTCGTGAAGGTGGGCGTACTGTTGGTGCGGGTGTTGTTTCTAAGGTTATTGAGTAGTCGTGCCTCCTCTGGGGTGGTAGGCGCGGGTGGGTATGGTACCCTGCGCTTTATCCACTCTACCTGTTTATTTCTAGGACAGTAGCTCAATTGGCAGAGCACGTGGCTCCAAACTACGGGGTTGGGGGTTCAAGTCCCTCCTGTCCTGCCATTTATTTTAGTTAAATTCAATAATGACTACAAAAACGGATGATTCCGTATCTTCCAGTCTAGATATTTTCAAATGGTTCTTGGTGATACTGTTGCTCAGTGCTGGTATCATCGGATTCTATTATTTTGCCGAACATTCTTTACTCTTGCGCGTCGTCAGTTTAATTGCGGTGATCGGTGTTGCTACCTTTATTGCCGCTAGCACTGAAAAGGGTCATTCTACTAAAAATTTTCTGCAAGAAACCCATCTTGAAGTCCGTCGGGTCGTTTGGCCCACACGTAAAGAAACTTTACATATGACCGGCGTTGTTCTTGTCATGGTTGTATTGGTCGCTTTCATTATTTGGGCATTGGATAGCATTTTACTTTGGTTGGTGAAGTTATTTACCGGTCAAGGAGGATAGGTTATGGCTTTGCGCTGGTATGTTGTGCAAGCCTATTCTGGATTCGAGAAATCGGTTAAGCGTTCTCTGGAAGAAAGAATCGCTTTGTCTCGTAGCGAATTGAAAAAGTCTTTTGGCGAAGTTTTAGTGCCAACAGAGGAAATTGTTGAAATGCGCGGCGGGCAGAAGCGTAAGAGTGATCGTAAGTTGTTTCCAGGTTATATCCTCGTGCAGATGGATATGAATGAGGTTGATAGTCAGCAATTGGATGAGAATGGCGAGCCTTTGCGATTAAGGGATGAAATTTGGCATTTAGTTAAAAGTGTTCCTAAAGTATTGTCTTTCATTGGTGGTACTCAAGAGCGTCCTGCCCCCATTTCCGATAAAGAAGCTGATGCGATTTTACAGCGTATTCAAGAAGGTGCATCTAAGCCTCGTCCTAAAATTTTATTTGAAGTGGGAGAGGTGGTGCGTGTGATTGATGGGCCTTTCACGGATTGTAGTGGGGTGGTTGAGGAAGTGGATTATGAGAAAAATCGTTTGAGTGTGGCGGTACGTATTTTAGGTCGTCCTACACCAGTGGAATTGGGTTTTGGGGAAGTTGAAAAGGAATAGCGGGGAGCTTAAAAAAGCGTTTCTATTATGGCAAAAAAAGTTCAAGCTTATATTAAGTTACAAGTCAAAGCCGGACAGGCTAATCCCAGTCCGCCGGTTGGTCCAGCATTGGGTCAACATGGGCTCCAGATCATGGAATTTTGTAAAGCATTTAATGCACAAACTCAACATCTTGAGCCAGGTTTACCTACTCCTGTTGTTATTACGGCCTATTCTGATCGCAGTTTTACTTTTATTATTAAAACGCCTCCGGCTTCTATTTTGTTGAAAAAAGCGGCGGGGCTTGATAAAGGAAGTCCAACACCTCATACGCATAAAGTCGGCAAGGTGACACGGGGACAGGTTGAGGAGATCGCGGGTACGAAAATGCCCGATTTGACCGCTTCCGATATGGATGCTGCGGTGCGAACTATTGCGGGCAGTGCGCGGAGTATGGGCATTGAGGTGGAGGGACTTTAAATGGCAAAGCGTTCTAAACGGTTGAAAGCTATCAGAGAGCAGCTACAGCACGGTAAGTTTTATCCCGTGGTTGAGGCTTTTGAGTTGTTAAAGTCCTTTCCCCCGGCCAAGTTTGTTGAGTCGGTGGATGTCAGTGTTAATTTAGGGGTTGATCCGCGTAAGTCTGATCAAGTTGTGCGGGGTTCGACTGTCTTGCCGCATGGCACCGGTAAAAATATACGGGTGGCTGTGTTTACTCAGGGTGCTAATGCCAGTGCTGCCGAAGCGGCAGGTGCTGATATTGTTGGCTTTGAGGACCTCGCTGAGCGGGTTCAGGGCGGTTTTTTGGAATTCGACGTTGTGATTGCCTCTCCAGATGCCATGCGCGTGGTGGGGCGATTAGGTAAGATTTTGGGGCCGCGTGGTTTGATGCCGAATCCTAAAGTGGGTACGGTGACACCAGATGTGGCGGCTGCCGTTAAGAATGCCAAGGCAGGGCAGGTGCGTTTTCGTACTGATAAAAGCGGTATTGTTCATTCTGGCTTGGGGAATATTTCGTTTTCAAGCGAAGCTTTGCGCGATAATTTACAGGTTTTGATTGCTTCTTTGCAAAAAGCCAAGCCCAGTACTTCTAAGGGGATTTATTTGAAGAAGGTGACGGTTTCGACGACAATGGGTCCCGGTATTGCAGTGGAACTGACTAGTTTTTGAGCTAGTCATCTTAGACCGTAGGTTTCAGTTTGAGTGTAAATCCTACGCAGATGGCAAGACCTTTTTGGTTTTGCGTCTATTTTTTTAAAGGAGAGCGTGAATGCCGCTATCGATTGATGATAAGCGAGCTATTGTTGCTAATGTGAATGAGGTCGCCCGTAGCGCTCATTCTGCCATTGTGGCGGAATATCGTGGTATGACTGTGGCCGATGTGACCGAGCTACGTCATAAGGCGCGTTCTGAGGATGTTTATCTTCGTGTTGTGAAAAATACTTTAGCACGGCGTGCTGTTTTAAATACTGATTTTGAGTGTTTACAGGACACTTTGGTGGGGCCGGTTTTTTTGGCTTTTTCTTTGAATGAGCCAGGGGCTGCGGCGCGTGTGATTAGTGAGTTTGCTAATGATAAGTTAGTTGTAAAAAGTATCGCTTTGGGTGGTCGGTTGTTGAGTGCTTCTGATATTGAGCAGGTGGCTAAGTTGCCGACTTTTTCTGAGGCGATTAGTATGTTGATGTCGGTGATGCAAGCACCTATCAGTCAATTGGTTCGCACCTTGGCTGAACCTCATGCGAAATTGGTTCGAACAATAGCAGCAGTGCGCGATAGCAAATCCAGTTAATAAAGGAGTTAGTCAGAATGGCAGTAGCCAAAGAAGATATTTTAGAGACCATTGCTGGTATGACGGTGATGGAAGTGGTGGAACTCATTAAGGCGATGGAAGAAAAGTTTGGAGTGTCCGCCGCCGCCGCTGCGGTAGCCGCTCCTGTCGCTACGACGACGGGTACTGAAGGGGGTGAGGCTAAAGAGGTACAAACGGAGTTTACCGTTACTTTGACAAGCTTTGGTGAGAAAAAGGTTGGAGTGATTAAGGTCATTCGTAGTATCACTGGGCTTGGTTTAAAAGAAGCTAAAGAATTAGTGATGGCTGTACCGTCGGTTGTTAAGGAAGCAGTGCCTAAAGATGAGGCAGAGAAGATTAAAGCTGAACTTGAGGAAGCCGGCGGTAGTGCTGAGATTAAGTAGTTTTAATCTAGTACAACGGATTTGGAGAATAAACGGATTAAATCCTGAGGTTTTTAATTCCCAGTTAATCATCAACAAAAAATCCGTTGATTCCCAGAATCCGTTGTACTAAATGGTTTTTTCCCTCTATTGTTGTACTGAGCAAGTACAATAAATACTCTTTTCTTTTAGTTAGTTTTCATATCAATTCATTTTTTTTGTTCCTCTCTTAAGTGCGAATATCCCATATCAACGCCTGATAATTGAATCATGAATTATTCCTTCACTGAAAAAAAACGTATCCGTAAAGATTTTGGAAAGCTTCCTAGGGTGTTAGAAGTACCTTATTTGCTTGCCATTCAACTAGACTCTTATAAAAAGTTTTTGCAAGCCGATATTCCTCCCGATCAACGTGAAAATGTTGGATTACATGCGGCTTTTAGATCTGTTTTCCCGATAAAAAGTTTTTCTGGAAATGCCAGCCTTGAATATGTCAGTTATCGTCTCAGCACACCTCAATTTGAAGTTAAAGAATGTCAACAGCGTGGCATGAATTATGGGGCGAGCATTAGAGTGATTTTACGCTTAGTCCTATATGATAAAGAATCTAAAAATCAGACGGTTAAAGACATTAAGGAACAAGAAGTCTATTTAGGCGAAATGCCGTTAATGACCAAAAATGGTACTTTTATCATTAATGGTACAGAGCGCGTGCTTGTTTCCCAATTGCATCGATCCCCTGGAGTGTTTTTTGATCATGACAAGGGAAAAACGCATTCCTCCGGAAAAGTGTTATTCACGGCGCGAGTGATACCTTATCGTGGCTCCTGGTTAGATTTTGAATTTGATCATAAAGACTGTCTGTTTGTACGGATTGATAGGCGGCGCAAATTGTATGCCACGATTTTATTGCGGGCTTTGGGCTTTTCAAACGAACAAATTCTGGCGGAATTTTTTGATACTCATCGTATTAAGCGCATCGGTAGCGACTTTTTGATTGTTTTAAATTTTGAACATCTGAAAGAAGAAGTGGCAGCTTTTGATATTAAGGATTCAGAAGGTCGCGTGATTGTAGAGTCAGGGCGGCGTGTGACTTCTAGACACATAAACAAATTAGAAAATGAAGGGATTACCGAACAAAATATTTCTTTGGTGCAGCAAGAAGATGGGCATTTAGGATCGTTCCTACTGGGTCAAAGATTAGCCCATGATGTGCTTTCTCCTAATACCGGTGAGGTGCTCGTAAAAGCGAATGAAGAGCTGACTGAGGAGTTGCTTCAGTTGTTGTTAGATGGTGAGGTTGAGGAGTTTGAGACTTTATATATCAATGACTTGGATCGTTTGCCTGTGATCTCAGATACTTTGTCCTTGGATTCTACAACTTCACCTTTAGAAGCTCAAGTAGAAATTTATCGAATGATGCGCCCGGGAGAGCCACCGACGGATGAAGCTGCTGAAATGTTATTTCATAACTTATTTTTCAATGAAGAACGTTATGATTTATCGGCTGTGGGTCGAATGAAATTTAACCGCAGAATTGGACGTGATGAGTTGACGGGTCCTGGGGTTTTGTCCACGGAGGACATTTTAGCAGTTTTACGCACTTTGCTCGATATTCGTAATGGTTCTGGCGTGACAGATGATATTGATCATTTAGGTAATCGTCGAATTCGTAGTGTAGGGGAAATGACGGAGAATCAGTTTCGTATTGGACTAGTGCGGGTTGAACGGGCCGTGAAGGAGCGTTTGAATCTGGCGGAGTCTGAAGGTTATATGCCGCAGGATTTGATCAATGCTAAGCCAGTATCGGCTGCGATTCGGGAGTTTTTTTGTTCTAGTCAATTGTCTCAGTTTATGGATCAGAATAACCCTTTGTCAGAGGTGACGCATAAGCGTCGTATTTCTGCATTGGGTCCGGGGGGGTTGACGCGGGAACGAGCGGGTTTTGAGGTACGTGATGTACACCCAACGCACTATGGGCGTGTGTGTCCGATTGAGACACCTGAAGGGCCTAATATTGGATTGATTAATTCTTTGGCTGTTTATGCTCGAATGAATAAATATGGTTTTTTAGAAACACCTTATCGTCGGGTGGAAAATGGTCGCGTGACTGATCAAGTGGATTATTTATCTGCGATTGAAGAATCCAATTATGTGATTGCACAGGCGAATACGCCTTTAGATGATGCGGGTTGTTTTAAAGAGGAGATGATCGCGGCACGACATGAAAGTGATGTGACAGCTGTTCCTAGTGATAAGGTGAGTTATATGGATGTTTCGCCTCTACAAATTGTGTCTGTGGGGGCCTCTTTGATTCCTTTTTTAGAACATGATGATGCTAATCGAGCTTTGATGGGGTCTAATATGCAGCGGCAGGCAGTTCCGACTTTGCGTGCTGAAAAGCCTCTGGTGGGAACTGGGATGGAGCGTACCGTGGCGATTGATTCAGGTGTCACCGTGGTGGCCCAGCGTGGCGGTGTTGTGGATTCTGTGGATGCTGCGCGTATTGTAGTGCGGGTTAATGATGACGAGGTGGCTGGTAAAGGGGAGGTGGGCGTAGATATTTATAATTTGATCAAATATGTGAGATCGAATCAAAACACCTGTATTAATCAAAAACCATTGGTGAAATCGGGTGATGTCATTCGTAAAGGTGATGTGTTGGCGGATGGTCCTGCGACGGATTTGGGTGAATTAGCCTTGGGTCAGAATGTTTTGGTCGCGTTTATGCCTTGGAATGGATATAACTTTGAGGATTCGATTTTGATTTCAGAGCGTGTCGCGCTTGAAGATCGGTTTACTTCGATTCATATTGTGGAAATGACTTGTACGGCGCGAGATACTAAGATGGGAGCAGAGGAGATTACGGCGGATATTCCCAATGTGGCTGAGGCGGCTTTGATGAATTTGGATGAATCTGGCATTGTGTCTATTGGGGCGCTGGTGAAACCGGGGGATATTTTGGTGGGTAAGGTAACGCCCAAGGGGGAGACTCAGTTAACGCCGGAAGAGAAGTTGTTGCGGGCCATTTTTGGTGAAAAAGCCTCGGATGTGAAGGATAGTTCTTTGCGGGTTTCCGGTGGCACTATGGGGACGGTGATTGATGTTCAAGTGTTTACTCGTGATGGTTTGGATAAGGATGCGCGTGCTTTGAATATTGAAGAGGCGGCGTTGAAGGAAATTAAGAAGGATTTGGAGGATGAACGCCGTATTTTGGAAAATGATCTGTTTTTGCGTATGGAAAAGTTATTGACTGGTCAAGTGGCGTTAAGTGCGCCTAATGATTTTGTCTCGGGTTCGGTGATAACTGAAGACTATTTATCCAGTTTAAAACGTTATCAATGGTTTGAAATTCATTTGGAGGATTCCTCGCGTCAGGCGCAGTTGGAGTCTTTTGTGGAGCAGATTAAAGAGTTGCGAGGGCGTGCGGAGGCTTTGTATGAGGACAAGCGGCAAAAGCGGATTAAAGGGGATGAATTGGCACCGGGTGTATTGAAAATGGTTAAAGTTTATCTGGCGGTAAAGCGGCGTGTTCAGCCTGGGGATAAAATGGCTGGGCGGCATGGTAATAAGGGTGTGGTGTCTATGATTGCGCCGGCTGAGGATATGCCTTATACCAAGGAAGGGCAGCCGGTGGATGTAGTGTTAAATCCTTTGGGGGTGCCGTCGCGGATGAATATTGGTCAGGTGTTGGAGACGCATTTGGGGTGGGCGGCTAAGGGTTTGGGTGAGCGGATTGGTGAGTTGGTGGAGTGTAGTCAGGTTGGAGAATTACGTGCTTTTTTGGACAAAGTTTATAATAGGAGTGGTAAACGAGAGGATTTGGGGGCTTTGAGTGATTCGGAAATTTTGGAGCTAGGGGGTAATTTACGGGGTGGTGTGCCGATGGCGACTCCTGTTTTTGATGGGGCGAATGAAGAGGAGATTAAGGGGATGTTGGAGTTGGCAGGTTTGCCGAATTGTGCTCAGACGACCTTGTATGATGGGCGAACCGGGGATGCCTTTGAGCGTCCTGTAACTATCGGTTATATGTATATGTTGAAGTTGAATCATTTGGTTGATGATAAGATGCATGCGCGTTCAACTGGGCCTTATAGTTTGGTCACTCAACAACCTTTGGGTGGTAAAGCGCAGTTTGGTGGTCAGCGTTTTGGTGAAATGGAGGTGTGGGCTTTGGAGGCTTATGGGGCTTCTTATACTTTGCAGGAAATGTTGACGGTGAAGTCAGATGATGTGACTGGGCGGACTCAGATGTATAAAAATATCGTTGATGGGGATCATCGTATGGACGCGGGGATGCCTGAATCGTTTAATGTTTTGGTGAAAGAAATTCGTTCTTTAGGGATTGATATTGGGTTGGAGCAGGTTTAAAGGTTCGGCTCGTTACTGCGTTTGGCGAAAAAAACTGGATTAAAAAATCCAGTTGTTCACAATAAATCACCGTTCATTTACGAGAATTCTGACATGAAACCAGACTTACTAAATCTCCTGAATACTCAAGGACAGATAGAAGATTTTGATAAAATTTGTATTAGTTTAGCTTCTCCTGAGAAAATTCGTTCTTGGTCTTATGGGGAAGTGAAAAAGCCCGAAACCATCAACTATCGCACTTTTAAACCGGAACGAGATGGTTTATTTTGTGCCAAAATTTTTGGTCCTACCCGGGATTATGAATGTTTGTGTGGCAAATATAAACGGCTCAAGCATCGTGGTACCGTTTGTGAAAAGTGTGGAGTTGAGGTAACCTTGGCTAAGGTGCGGCGTGAGCGTCTGGGGCATATTGACTTGGCTACGCCGGTGGCTCATATTTGGTATCTTAAGTCTTTGCCTTCTCGCATGGGTATTATTCTTGATATGACTCTGCGGGATATTGAGCGTGTTCTTTATTTTGAAGCGTATGTGGTGATTGAACCGGGTTTAACGCCTTTAGAACAAGGGCAATTATTGAGTGAGGAATCTTATATAGAGTCATTGGATGAATATGGGGATGAGTTTGATGTGCGGATGGGGGCGGAGGCTCTCCTTGAGTTGTTGCGGAAGTTGGATTTGCCTAATGAAATCAATCGTATTCGTGAGGAAATTCAAACTACTAATTCGGAAGCTAAGACTAATAAGTTGACTAAGCGTTTGAAGTTAATAGAGTCTTTTTTGCATTCTGGTAATCGTCCAGAGTGGATGATTTTGAAAATTTTGCCGGTTTTGCCGCCGGAATTACGGCCTTTAGTGCCTTTGGATGGGGGACGTTTTGCTACTTCTGATTTAAATGATCTTTATAGGCGGGTGATTAATCGTAATAATCGTTTGAAGCGTTTGTTGGATTTGAGTGCGCCTGAGATTATTGTCCGTAATGAGAAGCGAATGTTACAGGAGTCGGTGGATGCTTTGTTGGATAATGGGCGACGGGGTCGCGCTTTGACGGGTTCTAACAAGCTGCCTTTGAAATCTTTGGCGGATATGATTAAGGGGAAACAGGGGCGTTTTCGTCAGAATTTGTTGGGTAAGCGGGTGGATTATTCTGGGCGTTCTGTGATTGTGGTGGGTCCCACTTTGCGTTTACATCAGTGTGGCTTGCCTAAGAAAATGGCTTTGGAGTTGTTTAAGCCTTTTGTGTTTGGTAAGTTGGAGTCGAAGGGGATTGTGACGACGATTAAGGCGGCTAAGCGTATGGTTGAGCTTGAGAAGGGTCAGGTTTGGGATATATTGGAGGAGGTGATTCGGGAGCATCCGGTGTTGTTGAATCGTGCGCCAACTTTGCATCGTTTGGGGATTCAGGCTTTTGAGCCTATTTTGATTGAGGGTAAGGCTATTCAGTTGCATCCGTTGGTGTGTACGGCTTTTAATGCGGATTTTGATGGTGATCAGATGGCGGTGCATGTGCCTTTGTCAATTGAGGCGCAGTTGGAGGCGCGGACTTTGATGATGGCGAGTAATAATATTTTGTCGCCGGCGAATGGGGAGCCGATTATTGTGCCTTCTCAGGATGTGGTGTTAGGGCTTTATTTTATGAGCCGTGAACGGATTGGGGCGCGTGGTGAGGGGATGAAGTTTGCGAATATTAAGGAGGTGCATCGTGCTTATGAGACTAGGGTGGCTGATTTAAGTGCTAAGGTGAAAGTGCGGTTTTTATCAGATAATCCGTTGTCTGTTATTAAGCCTGCTGAGAATGCTGAGACGGTGAGGGTGACGGTGGATACGACGGTTGGGCGAAGTTTGCTTTATGATATTTTGCCGCCGGGTTTGCCTTTTGATTTGGTGAATCGTAATATGACTAAGCGGGCTATTTCTCAGTTGATTAATGTTTGTTATCGTCGTTTGGGGCTTAAGACGACGGTGGTTTTTGCGGATAGGTTGATGTACACAGGTTTTTCTTTTGCAACTCGGGCGGGGATTTCAATTGGAGTTGAGGATATGGTGGTGCCTGATAATAAGCCGGAGATTATTGGTCAGGCGGAGTCGGAGGTGAAGGATATTGAGAGTCAGTATGGCTCTGGTTTAATTAGTCAGAAGGAGCGTTATAATAAGGTGATTGATAGTTGGTCGCGTACTAATGATAAGTTGGCGTCGGCGATGATGCAACAATTAGGGACTGAGACAGTTGTGGATAGCCAGGGGCAGGAGGTTACGCAGGCTTCTTTTAATTCTATTTATATGATGGCGGACTCGGGGGCGCGTGGTTCCGCAGCGCAAATTCGTCAGTTGGCGGGGATGCGGGGTTTGATGGCGAAGCCGGATGGTTCGATTATTGAGACGCCGATCACGGCGAATTTCCGTGAAGGTTTGGGTGTGTTGCAGTATTTTATTTCTACGCATGGTGCGCGTAAGGGCTTGGCTGATACTGCGTTGAAGACGGCGAATTCGGGTTATTTGACGCGACGTTTGGTGGATGTGGCGCAAGATATGGTGATCCAGGAGTTGGATTGTGGTACGTTTCAGGGCTTAGAGATGACACCGTTAATTGAAGGCGGTGATGTGGTGGAGCCTTTGCGTGAGCGGGTGTTGGGGCGTGTGGTGGCTGTTGATGTGTTTAAGCCGAATGTGGATGAACCTGTGGTTCCAAGGGGGACTTTGTTGGATGAGGATTGGGTGGAGCGGTTGGAGCAGGAGGGGATTGAGCGGGTGAAGGTGCGTTCTGCTATTACTTGTGAGTCTCGTTATGGCATTTGTGCTAAGTGTTATGGTCGGGATTTGGGGCGTGGTCATTTGGTGAATATTGGTGAAGCTGTGGGCGTGGTGGCGGCTCAGTCGATTGGGGAGCCGGGCACGCAGTTGACGATGCGGACATTTCATGTCGGTGGAGCGGCTTCTCGTTCTGCTGCGGTGAGTCAGATTGAGGTGAAATCTAAGGGACAGGTTAGGTTTGAGAATTTGAAGCTGTTGCCGCAGCAAGGTGAGGATGTTAAGTCGGTGGTGATTTCTCGTTCTGGGGAGTTAAAGGTTTTAGATGAGTTTGGTTTGATACGTGAACGTTATAAGGTGCCTTATGGGGCTGCCTTGAGTGTCAGTGATCAGGATAGTGTGATGCCGGGGCAAAGGGTGGCGCATTGGGATCCTCATACGATTCCGGTGATTACGGAGGTGGCAGGACAGGTGAGTTTGGTTGATGTGGTCGAGGGTGTTACCGTGAATCGGGTTTTGGATGCCCATACGGGGTTGAGTAGTATTGTGGTGACGGATCAGAAACAGCGTCCTCTTCATGCGAGGGAGTTGCGTCCGATTGTGAGGTTAGTGGATCAGGAGACGGGTAATGATTTGTATATGCCAGATACTGAGGTGCCAGCGAGTTATTTTTTGCCGCCGCGTGCGATTATTAAGGTGGAAGAAGGTAGTTTGGTGGAGGTAGGCGATGTGATTGCGCGTTTGCCGCAGGAGTCTTCTAAGACTCGTGATATTACGGGTGGTTTACCCCGGGTGGCGGATTTGTTTGAGGCGCGGCTACCAAAAGAGCCGGCGATTTTGGCGGAGTGTAGCGGTACGGTGAGTTTTGGTAAGGAGTCAAGGACTCGGCAGCGTTTGATGATTAAGGCTGCTGATGGGGAGGTTAAGGAGATTCCAATTCCTAAGTGGCGGCATATTAGTGTGTTTGATGGGCAGCCTGTGGAGAAGGGTGAGGAGATTGTGGATGGTGCGCCGAATTCTCATGAGATTTTGCGCCTTTTAGGTCTGAATGCTTTGGCCAATTATATTGTGACTGAGGTGCAGGAGGTTTATCGACTTCAGGGCGTGAGGATAAATGATAAGCATATTGAGGTGATTGTGCGGCAGATGTTGCGTAAGGTGATGGTGGTAAGTCCTGGTGATACGCGATTTTTGCGCTGGGATTTGGTGGAGCGTGCTCGTTTGTTAGAGGAAAATGAGCGGGTGATTTCGGCGGGCAAGGAGCCGGCGACTTTTGAGCCTCAGTTGTTGGGTATCACCAAGGCGTCTTTGGCGACCGATTCTTTTGTTTCGGCGGCTTCTTTCCAGGATACTACGCGGGTTTTGACGGAGGCGTCGGTGAATGGTAAGTGTGATGATTTGCGCGGCTTAAAGGAAAATGTGATCGTGGGGCGTTTAATTCCGGCAGGGACGGGGTTGGCTTCTCATGAGGAGAGGCGGCAGCGACGGCTCCGTCATTTGCATTATCGGGAAATTAAGCCTGTGAGCCGTGGTAGTTTGTTGGTTGGGTGATTGTGTGTGGTTTTAGTAGTATCTTAGGTAGGCGTCCAAAATTTATTTTGGACTCCTAACTAAATAAGGGACAAGTCTAATAATATCTGGATATCATGGCGCAAACTTTCATGGTACGAATCCTACCGCCATTCATAGCAAATTTATGTTGCAATGTTCATTCACATGTCAACAACCCCTCGGCTAAAGACCGAGGGGCTTGAAATCTTCGTATTTTAAGCCCAGTTGACCAGGCTAAATGTGTACTCACTACGTTAAGGACGAAAACATAGGCACTCCGTGATACTTCACCAGTCTCGGACTCTGCGGTAAGTCGTTAAACAGGCATAAGGGTTTAAAGCCAGTGCGGCTTACATACAAAACCGTCCTATAACATTGCCGAGGTGAATTTTACCCGCGAAAGCGGTGTGAAGTAATTGTTTGTTGTTTCGGGAATGGAGCGGAGCGGATTTCCCGAAACCATTTAGTATTGTAGGGTGGGCAAAGTGTTTTTTTTGCCCACCTGTCGGGGATGGTGGGCGACTTTCGAGCAATGTAGTCGGTGGCTCATCCCACTTTGAACGCGATAATAAAAGACTGACGGCAGGCTGCTTGCGGCGCGCCACCAACCGCCCCACGTCTTCCCTGCCCGTGAATTTTTTCTCCCGTATTCGCCGATGCCACCGCAATTTTCAAAGCGGCTTTCGACTGCGGGCGAGCGCGATAGATAAACCCTCTTATTCGGTAGCAAAGATGACCGGCGGCGGGGCGGGAAAAATCTCTTGCAATGTTTATTCATATGTGATAACAAAATTTTTTTGTTGGTCTTAGTCTGAGTTGGCGATATCTAGCACAATGCTGCGCCGCAGACTCCGGCTATTTTTTTCCGTTTTCTTCAATTCAACATACAGGGTGGGGCAGTCATGAAAAAAACTATTTTGATTTTTGCTGCGGTCTTTATGGCGGCCGCTGGGGCGTCGGCGCAGTCGCAGCCGAGGCTTTTTGTCTGGTGGGTCTGGGGGGGGCCCGCTTCGTGTCCCAGCGGCTACCAACAAGCGAATATGGATCTAGTCAAGAGGCATCCAGACCATGTGTGCAGCGATGTGTTGCGAGGTCATGAGTGGGTCGGGCTTCGGGACGGCTGGCTCCTGTTTGGCCGCTACACTGCCTCCTGGCTTTTCCCTATTGATGGGGTCGACCACGATCAAGTAGGTCGAGATGGTTGCCCGGTTTTGAGCGGGAGCGAGATCGACAGGATATCGGGGCTTTCGCCCAACGACGCAAGTTCTGTATTATGCCAAGATACGGGGCAGCACCCCTGGCTTCATCTTCGAAAACGCGATTCCGACGAACAAGACGGCACATGCGAGAGGGGCTACAGCTTGCTGAGCGCGGAAGCGGCGAGGAATAATCTGAATTATATCTGCCCCAGTACACAGCCTTACATTCCGCCGAATTACGTCCTCCGCCTCAAAGGCGGGGCCTCGCTTCGCGGCATCCGTCCCGGTTACGATGGCTTCGAGACCTGCACCGTCAGCGATAGCGGTGACCGGATGGGCACCTTATTTGGTGTTTCGGGAATGAGGAACGATTTCCCGAAACCATTTAGGACGTCCAAAGCTAAAGCTTTGGACTCCTTTTAATATTTTAGATGGCAGGGTGGGCAAGCGGGCTTTAGGCTGCATGCTGCTGGTGTACTCACCACCCACCACGGTAGTAAAAGCTTGAACCTAGATTAAAGCCTTACGAGCCAGTTTATTTATTCCAACACCGCCCGCACCTGGCTCAATTCCTTCCCTTTAGTCAAACTATTCATATAGTTAATAAAACGTTTTTGCATTTCTATCGCCGTCATCGGCGAACCGCCCCGCAATAAAGCTTTTTGTAAATCTTCAATAGAAATAGATATTTGTAGGGTGGGTAGAGCGAAGCGAAACCCACCATTGTTATAAATTTCAAAGGATTGCACGGTCGAGCGTAGCGCTCTACCCACCCTACATGAAAAATATTTTCCTTCGTCGGCAAAAGTCTTTTGTAATGAAATCCTTCGTCGGCTTCGTAGACAAAAAAGATGGCAGGGTGGGCAGGCGGGCTTTAGGCGCCCGCTTACCCGCCCTACATGCTACTGAACGCGCGCGCCTTCAAGCAGCCGCCTCTGGCCAAAACTCAGGATCAGTAAACTGTTCATAAGTCCACGGACAGGTTTCTGGATAACGAGAAATTGGAATTCCAGTTTCCTTTTCCGCGCCTGACTTTGCTAATTCATAGGATCGTTCTATAGCTTCGGAAAGTTTATACTTCAAGCCAGGATTTTCCTTGAGATGCCAGTTGAGCCGCTTGCGCTGTTCAATAATGGTTAATTCCCAACTTCTTCTACCTGTGTAATATGGCTGATATTCCCATTTCAACAACTGCATTAGCAGGTTCTCGATATACGACTCCAAAGCACGTTTCTCAGACTTGCCCATATCTTCAATTTCCTCAATAAGATGTTCTAAGTCAAGCTCAGCAAAGCGTTTCTGTTTCAATAACTTTGCCTGCTCTAAAGTCCATGTATAAAAATCTTGTTGGTAAGCTGTTCCCATATCGGCACCTCTTTTGTTTATTCCAACACCACCCGCACTTGGCTCAATTCCTTCCCTTTGGTCAAACTATTCATATAATTAATAAAGCGTTTTTGCATTTCTATCGCCGTCATCGGCGAACCGCCCCGCAATAAAGCTTTTTGTAAATCTTCAATAGAAATAGTTACCTTAACCAGCCCCGACAGCCCTTCTTGCAGTGCCTCAATAAATGTTCGCGTTACTTCTTCTGGTAAACGGCGGCATGTCAAAAAATGTTCCAATTGAGTTCGATTCTCCGCTTTAAGCAATTCCCGCTGGTTAGCGGTATTTTCTAATTCTTTTAACAAAGTTTGTGTCCATTTTTGGTAAAGTTTCTCTAAACTTTGATTGAATTGTGCCAGTTTCATTTGTTGTGCTTGAGTGTCGTAGATTGGTTTGTAGCCACAATGCGGACATATTGTTTGTGCTATCAAGTCTGCCTCGGTGAGGGCATAGCAAGTTTTTAATTGATTTAGGCGTTTTTCAAATTCTTGTAATTGTTGACGGGGTAAGAAAGGGATTCTTGAGAGTTTTTTTAAATTTAATAATCGCTTATCTTGTAACAATTGTTGTTGGCTCTGTTGTTCGAGCGCGTCCAAACGCGCTTGTCGGTGCAATTTGAGATAGGCTTGAATATAGCTTGCTTGTAAAGCCGTTAATTGTTGTTGGGTATGGTAAATAAAGCCCGTATTATTGCGTTGCCGAACCTCGCTTAAACTGGCGAGCACTTTGTCACGCACTTGCGCCATTTCCGTCTTCCAAGGATGTTGAGGCGACAAGGTGGCTTCTGCTGTCGTCAGATAAGTTACGCTTGGATTCAATTCGGCTAGCACAGCCATCAATTGATTGACATTTTGCAGAATTTTAAGTCCACCCCATTGCGCCGTTATTTTTCCAGCCGTGTAACTAAAATTTTTAAATTTCAATGGAGTAGAATAAACATGCAAGGATTCTAAAAAGTTTTTCGTTTCAGCCAAGCCATCCCGATAGTGTTGCAATTCCGCTTTACTAAGTACCGCTTTCCCCCAAAAGTAAAATCCCCTGCCTAATCCTTGTTGTGCTTGTACCAATTTGCCCAGGATTTCGTTTATTTTGGTTTGTAATTGTCGCACAGCTTGCTCGTCGGTGGGTGAGCCTTTAGGTAAGCCTAGTAATTCAAATAGGGCTTTTAAGGCGGGGAGATTGAAATCTTTGGGGCGTTCTAAGTGTCGAAATGCTAATAATTCATTGATCGGAAGCGCCGCTAAGTCCGCAAAGTTGCTTGCATCATAACTTTGCTTGGGCGTGACTAATACCAGTTCGCCAGCGTAAACCAGTGCCGCTATTAATACTATGACTAATTCAGGTTCAAGATGGTGGGGCGTGGATAATAATTCTGTCCGATTAAGCACTTGTCCTTTCGGTTTTCGGTGCATTTGTTTGAGAATCGCTTGTGCATATTTGGAGTTGCTGGGATTGTCTAACAAATCTAAAGCAATTAAAATGCCTTGTTTGTGATTGCGAACTGCGATGCTCCGTAAAGCCTCTTGGGCGAGTTGGGGTAAATTTTCATGGGAAATAAGAGTCGGAAAAACTGGATATTGGGGGGCGAGTTCGGAAAAATAGTTTTCTAAACAAATGTCAGCGACTAAATCAATTAAGTCTCGGAAATTGGCTAAAAGTGAAGGGTGTGGCGAGAACAGGGCTGGATCAATTTTCATTTGGAAATTTTCAGGCTTCACCTGTTTAAGCCAGTCCAAGATTCGATGCGTTTTTCCTCGATATGTCACTTCAAAAGCGCTGGCTTTATGTTCTTGCAACCATTGCAAAATTTCGCGCAAGTATATTTTAGATTTGGCTTCATATACCGATTTGGCATGTCCCGATGAAGTGGAGATTAAGTCAGCAACAGCGGTATAAAGACGAAGTATTTTATTAAAAATCTCATCGGTTTTGGCAAGTCTAAAAAATACTTCGTTTTTAGGGCTTACAACCGATAATTGATAATTGATAGTTGAATAAATCGGTAAAAAATAGAGTAAAAATTTTTCATTAGCCATGGAAAGGGTGGCTCTATTGGGGGTGCCAAATATTAAGTATCCTTGGCGCGTGACTTTGTGGGAGCACCACTCTATTTCATATTCCCAACAAAAGCTTTGACTTTTGTCTGAGGGTATATCAGAAACTTCCATGACTTGTCGGAGCGCAGCGTAATATTGGCGATCCAATTGATGAGCTTCTAAACTTTCGGCGCGTTTTTCAATAATGGTATCAAAATCATAATTTTTATTTAAATCAATGTAATATTGTCCATTTTCTGGGTTTGTAGAAATAAATTGTCGATTAAGGGTTTTGAGTATTTCTCGTAATACGGTTTCTACTAGGGAAAGTAAGTCGTCTGCCGGTTTGCCGCCTAGTTCTTCAATGCCAGTTTGGTATAAACATAAACTGTCTCGCAATTCTTGCGCCGTCATGCCAACGGGGGCGTTAATGTCGTGGGTTGTCAGACGGTGTATTGAGAGTCCATGAATAATCCGTATTGCCATGGCTTTATAGGCTGGGCGCGTAAAGGCTTGTTGCAGGCGATTTTCTAAAACTTGGCTACATTCAATCACTTCTCTAATTTCGGGAATGGCACGGAATGAGGGATTTTCTCGGAGGATGTTCCAATAGTTGTCGTAGGTGAGTAAGCCCGGGTGAGTTTTTGGGACTTGGGTACCGGCTATGGCTTGTACGCTTCGTTCTAAGGTTTTTAGGATTTCGCGTTTTTCAATAATGGTGAGGCGTTCAAAGGTGTCTATATAGTCAGGGTGGACGGGAAATAGGGAGATGAATTCGGACATGCGTTCAAGCATGTTGCCGTAGTAGGGGGCAAAGCGGTTGAGATGTTGTTCGATTTTGGTGTTTTGTTGGGCGTTTTTTTTGAGTAGTCGTTTTGCAACTACAAATTTGATGTCCTGACGGGTAATAAGGATTTGTTCAAAACGATCTTTGACGCGCCGTAGGGCATTGGCGACAAATTCAAAGCGTTGGTTGTCGAAAATGGTTTCTTGTAGTCCAGCGATAAATCGAAAGGGTAAGTTTTTGCAGACTTCGCCAATTTCTCGTAAAAAGCTTAAGTCAAGTATGAGGGCTTGATCGGTACGGGCTCGAAGATATTCAAGCAATTCGTCCACGACAAGTAACAATCCTTGCTCTGGATAATGGGCTTGAAAGGCAGCCATCATTTTTTCAAATGCGTCTTTATTATTAGTAATAGTATCAGCAGGAGGAAATTTAAATTGGATGCCGATTTGCTTGAGGTAGTTTTCTAATTCTGCGGTGAGCATTTCGCGCAGCGACATGGTGGTGGCACCGATTTCGGTGCGTAAAACGTGGAATTTGCCGGCGATGGCTTGGGCGGTTTGGGCGACTTTGGGGTGATTGATATAGTTTAGCCATTCCGCATTTTCGGCAATACTGGAAATGACAGCCATAAGGTGGGATTTTCCAGTGCCATAGTTGCCTATAATTAATAAGCCTTTGTTGTCAGTTAAGGCGTCCAGTTGCAGTTGTCTAAAGACTAAATTCGTTAGTCGAAAAGCCATTTCGTTGGAGATTACGTAGGTTGAGACGAATTGTTTGGCTTTGTTGGCATTTCTAATTTCTATTACGGATTCTAGGGATTCAAATTGGATGAGTTCGGCGTATTGCATTTTTGTTTGTTTAGCTTAGTTGGGTTTGTTTGCAACTCCGTCCATGACGTTAAATCTTGTGCGCCCCAACGATCTGAGAAATTACTGCGGACGGGGTTGCAAACCCCGTCCGGCACAAGTTTCTAATTTCTATTACGGATTCTAGGGATTCAAATTGGATGAGTTCGGCGTATTGCATTTTTGTTTGCTTAGCCTAGTTGGGTTTGTTTGCAACTCCGTCCATGACGTTAAATCTTGCGCGCCCCAGCGATCTGAGAAATTACTGCGGACGGGGTTGCAAACCCAATGCCATTAAGTTAATAATTAATTCCTTTAGTTTCAATAGGATATTTTGTTGGTCTGCCTATATTTTTTGGCGCGGCAAAAAAAAACCAAGCCAACAGGGTGGTTAAATACTGGGCTACCTTATTTCGCTACGCCCAATAAGCTCAGCCAATATAGTA
>Ga0209780_1000567_pt1 | contig 20365 bp, 10 predicted proteins | sample WorMetexBAHAMAS2_FD_187384 | JGI IMG/M metagenome (GOLD analysis project Ga0209780, IMG submission 187384) | Marine gutless worms symbiont microbial communities from Max Planck institute for Marine Microbiology, Germany - Inanidrilus exumae... | ecosystem: Host-associated > Annelida > Digestive...
ACATAATGCCTTCACTGACATAAAAAAAAAACAATTAACAGTTTATAAATCTCGTCTGAAACGAGAAAAAAACCAGTATTGGAAATGAACCCCGAAAATCAGCCAGAACAAAGAACTTAAGTGAAAACTGGATGGAAATTTAAAATTAAATGAGAGCAAAATAAAATAAGCACGCAAATCCAGTTTAATATTTGGCTAAAGCAAAGTTAAAGCAAACACTAAATATCACGAAGCCCTGTGTACTTCATGAGCTTCACATTACGGCCTTTGAAGCTGCCATTTGTCAGCACCAACTGATCAAGATTGTTCTTCACCGTTGAAAAACGATCTTCATAATAAACAGTGATGGGTAGCTGAAATTTTTCAAGTAAAACATTATGATCACCGAGGAGATTGCTCAATCACGAATACAAACATTAGCTTTTTAGCACTAAATAATTAACTGCTACTTTGCAAGTACACTGTGTCTCAAATAACGACACTGCTTTGGCTTGCTATGACATCGATGTAAGCACATCAACCAATTTTGAAAATTTTGGCAGGAGTGCTACCCAGAGAGCACGTAGTCTAATTATGATTTATTTTTCCACTTCACCTAAGTTATGTTTCTGCACTACCTAGCAAACATGGAAACACGAAAATCTCATCTTGTCACTCAATTATTGTATTACTGCTTTTCCAGAGTTCAACCAATCACTGCTTGATTTCTTCAGTTTTGTTGACTTGCAACTCGTCACGCCTGTTGGGTCCATAGCTCAGAAAAATGAAGTTGAGAGTTCTGCGTAGCAACTGTTGAACCGTAGTGCGCACCATGCGATGGTGCATGCATGAGCTGTGTTGCTGAAAGGCAAATAATATTGTCGTCGACAACGTGTTTGATCACAGCTAACATTTGCTGAGGTAGTAAGATATTCCACCAATACTGTCATTTCAGGCTTGACAAAGAACAACTCCCACTTTTGACACAGCGACCGACATCATGACAGACTTGGTAACGATAAGTATGTGTAACAGACAGTAGCATGTTATACTCCCTTTCTGGGTTTTGTATGGTGCATATGGCCGATTCTTGTGCAAATGAAGGGTGGTTCAGCTGTGACCAAGTGTTTTGTGTCTTTTGGTAAAATAACATACAGCATTTAAGTGAAAAGACACAATCTTCAGCTTTCTGTTTCCCCAGGTAGTGTAAAAGCACTAATTAGGTGAGGTGGGACAATACCTTTCTTAGCTACATTTGTGCCAACAATTATCAAAATCGTTAGAAGTTATAGCAAGCCAAAGCAGTGTTGTTTTTTGAGACAGTGTAGAATTCAAATAATTACTTGCAATTAATATGCAAAACAACATGATTAAGATATGTAGGATATTGAGCACAGCAACATATGCTATACAATAATATTGCACTCAGAACAATACTGTAAACCAATTTGATTGCAGATGTGGCACAGAAATTCACTTTAAATATTCAATATAAACCTGAAACTTCAGCATCAATAATGATTACTTAACGGATGAGCTGAAAACCCAACTGTCAAAATAACTGTAACATCTCAATTACAACTAGATGACATTTACAGCCTAAGCAATTGTTAATTACCTTACCATGTAATTAATTAGCTAATTAATGGCAATTACTTTACCCATCTGTACTTCATTCCGTCTGAAATGAAATACTGTGACATTAGTGGAATACAGTTTGGTTGGTTCATTAGTCGAATACTGTTCATATCTTAAGACATGGCTTTGATGTCTGGAGACCTTGGTTGAAAAGGCACTCTATGAGTTGACATTTCGACTGGCTGACTTCACGCTACAGTTCCTATTCTTATGTTCGATGTCTCTGCCGTGATGCTCGACAAGAAGGGAATATGGACTGAGTGAGGAAAACCTGCTGAACAACTCTCTAAAGATTCACATTTCAGGCACCTGTAATACATCTGGAAAACTAGACAAGTTACACAAACCTAAAGTTATACTAGCAGTTCAGCATCAGTGTCTCACAATTTTTTAGCATTTTTTCCAACACTTTACACTCTGAATTCCAATAAAAAAACCTCGAAAACAATGGTGCAACTGAAAGTGGAACGAACTTCATGACAATTGAAAAAGTAGAACCAAAACTGAAATTGGAAATGGCACCAACTGAAAGGCACATGAAATATGTAGAACACGGATTGGTTTAAAACACGTTACTGAAATGTCACTGCTTACAAGTTAACACTGACAGTGGTTTGATTCTTGCTTCAAGCACAATGTCATCATGTATAATAATTCAGATCAACCATAGTTCACCCACAATGTTAGGGTTTACAGATATGCAGCAGTACAAATACCAAGATCAGCCACTGGTGAAAAACTGGCTTGGTGAAGCCGCAACAGACGAGGTGAAAGCACTACAGCAAAGTAACAACTAAACAAACAATGCACGAACATCTTACTATAACGTTGTTATCTTTGTTCAGTTTTCTAAATAACGGATTTCTTTTCACTGGGCAGTTTCCGTGGTCAAAATACAAATTCTGATGTCACACGTAAAAATTGATATAATGCGTTATATCCAGCTCACATATCACAAACCTTTGAATACAAAACTGTACTGTTGGCCTAAATCACTACAACATTAATGACTATTACACTTACTTAACAAAACAACTTGTCATGGCACATAATTATTGATATTTGCACTTTCATACAAAATACAACTACATAAACTATGTTCACAAGTATTTGCAATAACAAAGATGGAAAACAAAATGTACACTAACGCAACTGTTTAACAACATCAAAAACGCCAAAAATCAACAGTTTTTCTATATACATCTTTGCACGAAATATTCATATAGATATTACTTAGTTACTAATAAAGCTACTAATGACTATGTGAATGGACGGTTCACTAGTTTGCAGCTGTATGCACAGGAATGTAACAGCAGTGCTGTTAACATGTCATAACAAATGCGGGACAAAAGTGCCACACGTGACGATGATAAACAATGTTCTGTATAGTATCAAAAATTCAGGCTGGTACCGCACTGACTATGATATGTCATGAGATAGACGAACAGTTAACTGCTGCAGAAGCATAATATCATCTAGTAAAAAAGCACAAATTAACAGCTAATAGTCTCCAGTGGCAATTTCCTGAGCAACTTTCTGCGACTGTCTGACCGGCGAAGTACTGGTCATGGTTCGGAGATTTCTTAGATATTTTTTCATCGTTTCTTTCTTGACGGATTTGGCTGCTGCAGTGCTTCGCTTCCACGCCCACACCTGCTGACTGCTGCCGTCACATCGCGTCATGATCAGAGTGTCAGTCTTCGACAGCTCCATACACAGCCTCGTGCTGCGATGTCGCAGGCTGCCATTCTGTCACCAACAGATCAGACAGTATACAGACGATGCATGCTTGTAGTGCGATGTTCGAAGGTTGAAATATGAACAAGAGGGCGAAGCACGACTACTGACATTTCAACCAAAGGACATCATATTTCAATGTCACTCGAAAAGGCATGCTTTATCTGTTTTGTCACATGACCAACTAGTAAAATTTGAAATTTTTGACATAAAAAATAGTTTTATTGCAAAATTGCACTGAATATATTTACCAACAATGAAAACAGTATAAACAACAACAAACGTAGCATGTATCTCATGTTTATGTCTTTGGTTCAGCAACTGTAGAAAATAACCTGCATGAGTTACGGAAGTACTGCGCTTCGGCGCAACTTATTGTAATGCCATTCACTAGGTGTCACCATATAACATACGACACGTCTAAACTTGAGACACTTGAAGTGCAAATTCAAACTTTATTTCAGACATGTTTCAGATTCTGTGACTTTGACTTTTTTTGACTTTGAGTATTGTTCTCACATACCACTCATTAATGCACAATCAACTGTTTCATTTATAAGCATCACACTGTTACAATTATGCTAAGAACGAAAAAAGACTTCCACATTGCATACGCAAGCATGGCTGTACTGTACTGTGGCCTACTTGAAATAATGCATGATGCATCATTCCAATGATGCACGGTGACCTTGCTGTAACCTTTAGTCGCTGTGCATGACTTGTTCATCATTCGATTGTGGTGAACGTCACGTGACCATGTTTCCACCGATCAACAGAGCAATTCATAGTTGGTCGTACGACAATCATTAATAATTATTCTGGACATGCATCTCTTCAGCAATGGATATACAGCCTAATAACTATAAGAAAACTAAACAAAACAACAGTTTAAATCATCACAACGATGTCACTCTTATTAAACTAAGTGCACAGTGTAGACAATCCTAAACATTAATGTTGTCAGGTTGTTGCACATGAACTTGAGTAACGTTGCTATATTTTTCAGACCGGGCAATGAAACTTGGCAGCATGATGATGAAATAAACCGGCAAAATCTTCCTACAAAACACCCAGTGATAGCCGAAGTATTAGCAAACGTCATCATAGAAGTTTACTTTTTTGGCATGTCTACATCACAAAGAAGCAACAACAAGAGATAGACAAGAGCGACTGTAGCAAGGAACGTGCAATAAAGACTGAGTAAAGCTAGAGAAAGAGGGTGATAGAGTGTGCTTAAAGAACACACACCTCTAGGTACTGCCATTCTTGGTTGCCTCGTTGACCATGGCAAGGGTAAATGACGACATTCTGGCCGCCTGGGAAGTCCATGCAGCTGTCGTCGCGACGTATCTCGCCAGCAGTGCTTAGCAGCCAAAACTACATCACCAACCACACACTCATTGACTTCAGCGGCTTAGTCTCAAATAAGTCACTGACTCACACCTCATTATCTTCACTTTCTTGCAGCCTATTACTACTGCTTTTCACTTATCCATAACCAAACTACTTGGAGTTGTTTCAGGCTACGCTAGGTCTGTTAACATAGAACCTTTGATAATGGCTGCAGTAAGATGTCTGTTGCAAGCTCAGTGCCCTTCCTGACGCCCAACGAATAGCATAAGAACACTGAATGAATAAACACTTGTCAACTATTACAAGATCACACAAATTTCTGATGCCCACAGAACTTCCCACACAGCTAATGACACAAAATTGTAATAACTGCGATGATCAGACAAAATTGGTACAATACTGCGAAATATCGCAGAAGTCACCTTAGTCTATAACAGACCACACAACAGACAGATAACCCTTCCATTATCCTGTAAATGGCCTGTAATGCATATCAGATTAAAACTGTGAATTACAACTATCAAACAGAAATGCATATTTCCAGGATATACCGCTATAAGAATTCCAAACAACCGACCCTAAAACATGTTATGTCACTAAACTAAGGTTGGTGATGCTGAACTGACTAATCGCTGACCACTCATTAACCACTACGATTAACTGACTAAGCATATGAGCTTAAGTGATCAAATTTTAGTTGACAAATTGACATAACCATTAAATATTAGTCAAATAACTGAAAACTGAAGGTGATAAACAACGCTCATACATTGTGAGCTATGACTATTAAATGGAAATTCATTGCAAAAAAATGTGCAGTGCCAAGTTAGCGATCCATCAGTAATGTGCAGCTTCTATGCCACTAAGTCTTACTTACTGACTAGCTAGAGTACTAGATAAGACACTCGACACAGAATTAGTGTGCCAAGTAGCATGCTTGCATATTTTTAAGGAAATGTCAACTTTGGCATATACCAGGCCAAATCTTGTAAGCGTTTTGAGACAGAAACTTAGTTGCAATTAATCACTAATAAGAAGTCACATACGTCCTCGCCATAGCTATGAATGTAGACGACCATGCGTGAACCTAAAAGGATTACTGCGGTCTAAATTCACTCTTTAATGTCCTATATCTTAAAAACAACACATGGGGCAGACTGCATCAGTGTGCCCTGCTTTTAGCAACCTTGTGTCCACTGTTTAGGCAGGCTACTTGCTGTTACTGCATGTTGTATTTTAACTATTTTTATACATCTGTTGAGATTTCAACATGAATTGAACGTTGAACTGTTTAATTTGCTGACTATTATCTCACATCATAGTCCAACTTATCATTTTATTTGATTTTAGTCAACAATTAATCGACTAAAACCATTAATCAAGTAAAAATATTTCAGTTGCATGTCATCCCCACACCATACTATTTTCATGGTTCGTTTTTACACTGCATTTTTCAACAGATTTAGTCTACAAAACAGTAAACCTGGTTTCATTGCAGCTCGTGGCAGATTGTGAAATGCTTCAGAACATGCTTGTCCTTCATATAACTGTATGAAATGCTTATGTGATGTTGAAGCATTCCGGCTGCTGTTGGACAAAAGTAACAAATATCAAAAGTGAATGTGTTCAGAACAGAATGTCTCGCAGTGGCATGCATGAGCTGTAACAAACCTGGTTGCCACCCTGGCCATGACATGGCCATACGTTAACAGGCTTGTTGAAGGCATGTGATCCCACAATGCTGTCTAAACATCCAGCATAACCTCGTCGGACCAGGAACGGTTGATCAGCACTACGAATCTAGCAATCACACAACATCTTACACCAAAAAGTACTTTCATGCAAACAGCTAAAGTAGAGCAAATATCGTCTGGCTTTACGAGTGACTTTAATAGCAAAATTACCTAGACTGATTAAGGTTTTACGTCCTACTTGACACAGTATAGGTCACTTAGGAGACGTTCTTCCCAGCCAATCTCTTGGCTTCGTACTAAAGAAACTAAATCCAACACAACAAAAGCAAGCTACAGAGGAATAAAATGACCTAAGCTAACATAAAAACATAGAGACTGACCATGCTGCTCTGTCTGTAGAAACAGCCAGTATCCATCCTGTGCAATGTATGTAATACAGCCTAATAAAAATTTACCACTTGAAGCAGTTCTGAACATTTTTGAGGGGAGGGAAGAGATTACCTACAATAATTTCGTAATTTCTTCATAACATTATACGATGGAAAAGCTTAGCATTTCCGTGCCTTGTTGATGCCATCATCTAGTGGTGTTTACTTCAGCAGTCTCCACAGAGATCTTCAGAACTGCTTCAAGTGGTAAATTTTCATTAAGCCGCATCGCATGCATTGCACAGAATACTGGCTGTTGCTATGGACAGAGCAACGTGGTCAGTCAGTCTGTCTGTTGATCACGTTCGTGAGCCCTGCAAAAACGGCTGAACCCATAGTGATGCCGTTTTGGGAGCTGACTCCGGTGGGCCCAAGGAACCATGTGTTACATGAAGTCCAGACGCCCAAGGGGAACGGGCAATTTTGGGGTTTGTCTACCCCACTGAAAAGCACCGACAGTCTTCGCTGCAGTGTATTCAAAAACAGCTGAACCGATCGAGATGCCATTTGGGACCTGACTCGTGTGGGCCAAAGGAACCATTTACTAGATGGGGGTCAAGGTCGGACGAATTCATTCGCCACTGCAAGGGGTGACAATATGGTGACGTGGCCTTTCATTAAAATTCTTTTACCACTTGTTGGCCAAGACATCCAACCAACAGCACTGAAGACAACAGATGAGCAATACTAACTTCACCAGAGGCCAAGGCATCACTTGGTACGAACAGTTCGGGATAAATGTTCTTCAGATACCAGCTGAATGACCGACACTGAAGTCGACGTCGCAACTGCTGACGATCTGTGATGTCACCATAAATGGATTTCTGATATAACACATCACAGTCACAGACATGCAAGCCATGTTACTGTGAAACGAGTCCACTAGTGCATGACAAAGGGACGATGGGCCAGTTTTTCCACCGCAAATTAAATTAACCTCACTCTCTGACTACGTAATCTCCGCTTAATTTAATGGTCAAAGTTAATCGTCAATTAACGAAGTTGTGTTTTTCCATGCATTTTTGATCTCCATTTAGAAAATCGGCGATTAACTGAAGCTGGATTAGCTGCATCTACTTTCTTCTTCTTTGATTGGCTGTCAGTGTGAACGTTACTACTCTACATTATACACCAAAGTCCATATGGACCGTGTTACACACAACTGTCGTTAAGGACGATTCACGGATTTTGCCATTGCAAAACGACCCCTTCATGATATTTGCCGACAAGATGTATCAGGCTCTGCAATGTATCTCATGCTAGAAACACATAAAAGGGCAAAACTAAGTACACGAAAACGAAATCAAAACCTAAACATGCAAATTTAAGAACTGTTCAAACGTGTGTATCATTGTGCACAACTGTCATACACAATACAGCACAGAAGTGTTCTGATTATTTTCCGTCCTAACCTCCAGACAGACAATCATCACAGCTCAGATGCTGTCTTTTGGGAGGAGGAGAGTGGCAGGCCCACTGGGAAAACTGCTGTTACAATGGATGTGAAAGGCTTTGCAATTCACAGGCAGAGTATTCACATTCCCATTTTTAAAATGTCTACTATCATACTAGACATTTTAGAAATACCCGACAAGCTGTTCACTCCTACTCAAGCCTTCCTTCATCTGACACGTCGTGCGCGCACACCACACACACCTACCAATTCCCTCCTCTCCCTGGGCTAGTGCACTGGACCAACATAAAGGTCTCAGCACTGGGGTCCAGAGTAGGCTGGACCCCTGTTCACAATAACGAATGAACTAACGATCATACTATGACCTGATTCACGCACACGAACTACTGACGATTCAACAAAAAAACACAACAAAGAAACAACTACAAGTAAACATACTGCGGCTTCTTTGTGCTGGTAGTTGATTTTCTGGTAGAAAAGATCTTTGTACTCGTCCAACCAAACCTCAGCAACTCGCAAGTAGTTCTTGCGTGAGTTGGTGCTGCGAAGGTAGTTGTGCACTGCACGATGTCGGAACACATGGCCAACATGAGAGCAAGGCAGCACTTCAATAGACCCACCACACATCCAAACCTGCATGCAGAACACCCAAATAACTGCAGTGTGTCCCAGTAAAAAATATCCTTAGTTTTTGCAATACCTTTGTCAAATTTTGACTGAAATCGATAAAATTTGGTAGAAATAGACCTTAATAAATTGCAACATAGTAGTGTGCAAGCTGCTTGATGCTGCTATCAAATGTGTAATTGCTGTACCTTGCAAAAACAAAGCATATAGTACCACATTTCCACTACTTCTGTCATTATAAAAGCAACAATATTGTCAGTAGCAAACATTTATTTGCTATTTGCCAAAGAAAATACCAGCAAAAACACTAATTCGATTGAAAATGCTACAACTTATGTTTAAAATGTCTGGTGATACCTAAAACACAACAAAGGAAGTGCTTGCACCACTCATTAATGGCTTTATCAGTGATGCATTGTTATACTGCTAACCATGCTTTGATCAAGTGCAGCTTCAATCACTTATGTCTCAGATCAACGACTAATATATCACATGTTCCTGCATCATACACTACCTGGCGAAACTAAGCACAACAAAAAAACGAATTGAACATGCCTTAAAATTAATGAGCAGTTAGTTAATGACCACGTTTTCCAATAAGTGTTTGCTTTCAAAGTGGCAAAACCCTCGTTGATCAACACTTCGGCATATGTTCTTTACAGACTGCAAGTTCAACTGTTTATCAGGAAATTTTGAAAAGATTCTTCTATATCCTAAACCAAGTTCGCACAGAGTCTGAATTCTCATCTTGTCACTTACGCATATCTTACATTAACTGTGCAAAAATTCAAACAATAAACTTTATTCACCAAATAAACAAGATTTATTTACAAAACAGAATGATGTAACTATGACGTCATTGCTAAGCTGGTACTTGCTTTTTAAAATATTTTTAAATAAGATTTTCAACCATAACAAATACACAGTGGCATGTTTACTTTAAAAAACGTGTTTCGAAACAATAACTCGTGCCATTTTGCATAAAATATTGAAACTTTATAAAATTTACGCCGTTTATGTCAAAAATCGTCCTCAATAACCGACAAAATTTTCCTTTAAAACTCTTGAGCCATTTCAAAGATATTGCAGTTTTTGTAGTGGGGTCTTCTTTATTGCCGCACCCTGTAGATCAGTGATGCTACTTTCCAATTATTGGTTGGAAGCTCCCTGTACACTTTTTCCCCAAACGTTTTTGCTTCATACAAATTATGGATAACAATATGATCTTCAGTGCTGAAAATGCATAGTCGTCTGCTACTGCAACAACATATAAGCTGGTTCTCTGCATCAGTATGTGACAAAATAATAATAAATAAATTAGCCCCATGCAGCACTGATGGTCGACTCTTTACAACTGACGTTTGTGCAAAGTTCAAAGTCATGTGACACAATAACTAGGAAAAATATAAAAAAACCAGCCAGATCAAATTTAGATAATGGGCCTCATTTAAGAATCAGTGGCCAGTTGCCAGCTCTGGTTGTAAAAGGTGGAGATAGCATTTGAAGGGCTCATGACCTTAACGTTAAACTGGGTCATACTGCATACTGTCGTGCATCACTCATTGACCTATATCTAAATGCCAAATTTCACTGAAATCGAAGGAACTTTTTGTAGACGGATGGACGCACATCTGAGACTCATTTTATTCGGTCTACTCAGAAGAGTCGACCTAAAAAGACTAACACATTCACCAAAAAAATTAATTTTGTACTGAAACTACCAGAGAACAAAAATCTTAAAGCACCTACTGTTGATTACAACTGAAACTCAGAAGTAAAGCTGGTGACTTCCACAGATAACTATGATCCTTACCACAGAAATTAGAAAATGTAATTTTTTTGTGTTGAAAAATCGTGGAACCTGCTCAGCAGTGCCAAGTCCATCATGGTCAGCAAACTTACAACACAGACCTAAAGTGCACAATTTGCTGCCTACTAAACTGCTACTTACTCGAAACGACATCTCAAGGTTCTCGGCACCCCAAACGTCCATTCCGACATCATAGCCACCGAGGTCATTGAACCAACTACGGCTGATGACGTACATGCCGCCCGACATCGTTGGGCTCCTGCAACACACAACAAATGCATTACAATGCAATAATCAATCAATCAACGTCCATTAAAACCTAATTCTCAGAGGCACTTAATAACAATGTGCCTCCTGTCCTCCATTGTAATGATCCTTTTCCAGGTAAATCTGGGTTTGCCAGTGTGCTTTTCCTCCATTGTTCCAGCAGACAATCTTCAAAAACAAGTGGCACACGTTTTTATGGGACAGATGTTGATCCGTCATTCAACGACAATGTCAAAGCCCTCGAAGGAACTCGAAGCACAGACTAACAACGGAAAAAATCACCCAGCCCACTATCTCCTCCTTTCTTGATCAACTGTAAGTAAGTGTTTATTGGCACTGCTCCCTGACGTCTGCACCATTCAATAATAATGTTCCATGGCAGATTAATGGTTATGGGTTAGTTTGTCTAATTCGTAACTGACAGGCTAATTAAGTAATGGTAGGCAAAATTTTTATAAAACGCCCATAATCATTTAAGTATAAATAAATCAAAGGCGTTATGGGTTGTATGAACGCATATTATTATTATTATTATTATATTGAAACAAATGGGTTTTCAGATGCGTTTGGAATAAATCTAGGTTTTAGGGTGAACGAATGGAGGAAGAAAGAAAATTCTAGATCGTTGGTGCTGCAACATGAGAGATCAGTGCAAGGACATGCAAACTGTCATGTGAGGATGAGGATAAAAAGTTATGCAAGACATAATGGTGTGCCAGTATGTAAGACAGTGTAGCTGAGAGATGCTAGCTTAATGTGGCACTGTAGAGGAAGCCAATGAAGTTGTTGAAGTATGGCCAAGCTGTTGAGTCACTTCTCTTAGATCAGTTAAATCTATGCCGAAACAACTGCCTAGAGAAAGCTGCAAAAGCCTACCTGATGTCATTATATATATATATTTGTACATGCGCATATGTAACAAAACAAAATTGAAAATCGTTGTTACGTTGTTTCAATTTATTATTACTTTGCACGCGAGAGCGGTTGCAAAGTATTGTGATGAGTACATCTGTGTGTGAGTGCATGCCTGTCTGTCCAAGAGGATATCTCCGGAACCACATGCACAATCTTTACCAAAAACTAAGAATTTAAAGTTATGATGACAGATAAGAACAGTTAAAAAGTAAGTCTTCTAATGTTTCTTAAAGCTATTAACTGTTGCAACGGAAGTAACTGCCACTGGTAGATCGTTCCAGATGTCGGCAGTCCAGTGACAACATTGAAAGTGCTGTCACCAACAATGCGAACCACTCCCACAGTCCAAGTGCGACAGTGGTATGAATTTCGCTACAAAGGACCGATTTCGCTTAAATTTACTTATTTACCATAAAGTCAGACAGAATTCAATTTCCTATTATTAAAGGGAATAATTTTGACTACTCAAAATTACTCGCAACTGAAGTAAAAGAGAAACAGAGAAATTTGACAATTAATGGGAACAATTATCAAAAATCATGTCGCCGTAGCTATTGTTACTATGGTTACGGTGAACGCTAGCAGAGAAAACATATACCACTGACTTTGATGCAATGACGTAGGAAAGCGAAGTTAATTTAGCGCTAACGGGACTTAGATTAAAGAAGTATAGAGTTCAGGAAGAATTGAGCCGTTGAGAATTACAGTGGTCCATCTGCAAATATAGACCTACCAAAGTTGAGAAATTCGTGTTGAAAGGTTTGCAAAACCCCCATAAGCGGGCGTAAGTATTGTGATTAGTATCGGCCGCAAAATGGGCAGTGCAAATGCACACCACCGGCTAAGTCTGATATCTACAATTTCCTTGTTTAACTTTGCACACATACCGGACTGGAGTGATGTCAGAGTTGCGATGGTATTTCTCTCTCGATGAAATGCCAATCCACGTGAACTGCAGGCTCCAGTCAAAGCCGCCAATATTTATCGACTGGGCATCGAATGACTTGTACTCAAACGTGGAGTCATCAATGACGTCCATCACTGGCAATGCAATGACAGTTCGGTTTTCAGAGACGCGAGACAGCAGCGGCAGCAGCCATCCTGCAATAATACAGCAACAGGTCGGTGCCTACCTGGTTCTACACACCTGCGGCCACACTCATCCACGCGTTCGTGAGCTCCCGTGTCAACCAGTGCAATGCTGTACTAGCCTGAGCCACTACGTCGGTCACCAACACTCTGCAGCGTGTTATGAACACTGCCGCACGTGTTGTCAGTGACACAAGAATGTGTGACCACGGCCTCACTCAAATCTTGCACGATGACCTACACTGGCTCAATGTGGCAGATCGAGTCAGATATAAACTGGGTGTCATCATGCACAGATGTTAGCATGGCAAGGCTCCGCGGTACCTCGTCGACTGTTGCACACAGGTCACCGATGTTGCAAGCAGGCAACGTCTCAGGTCAGCCACACATCAACTGATGGTGGTGCCACGACACCAGCTCTCCACTGTTAGCCGCCTAGCATTCGATGTGTAGGGTCCGACAGTCTGGAAGTGGAACTCTTTGCCCGATGATCTTCGTGCACAGCAAGACTGTGTCCTTCAAACGGAGCTTGAAAACTTGGCTGTTCTCTAGTTACTAGTGTGCACAGCGCATTAGAGACTTTGTGACAATGCACTACAAATCTACTTTTATCATTACCATTTACCATTTACCTAACTTCAGTTGAACACATGTAAGTATCACTGACTAATGATGGTTTCACTTTGTGGTAACATGCTGGTCTCCGTCATTGCAGTTACTCTATGCTGGGCATAGTTAGTGTCACTTTTGACACAATGTAGGCTATATCGTGCTTTTAGGGTTTACCTTACAAATTTATACTTTTGAAGTCTATATATTTTTGCAAGTTTAGTATTTAAAGGGCTCATTGACATTACTGTGACAAGAATCTCCGCTATCGCCGAGAGACCCATGCAACGCTCTATATCAGCCAAAATGTTGTTCTACTGTTATACGAATAACGCAAACAGATCGCGTGTCAGCCTGATGAGCACTTTCAGCAATACGGACGTGTGGCAGACGAACGGACACACGATGCGGTAGCATAGCGTCACGCGGGTAAAAACATTATTTACAGTAAGTATAACTGTAAGTGCACAATCCGTCGGTATGTGTTTTAGAATAAGTAACTTTGACAATGAGTACATTCCAAAATTTCTTGGAAGACCAATGTGTGCAATAAAATCACCTGTTTCAGCATCCTACTTGACAGCCAGTTATTTTTTAATGCATACTGGGTGACGGTTTGGTGTAATGGTAACGTGTTGGTCTCGATCAACAAGGTTAGCCTACACTGAGTCCGGTTAGTACTGGGATGGGTGACTGTGTCCGGGTTCGACTTCGGGAGGCGGCACTATTTCGGTATATAACTAGCCACCCTCCGTGGGACGGTAAAAAGAGTACCAGCCAAACGGCGGTGATGCTGTGCAGCTGGGGAGTCAAGGCAGGTAGAGCTTGTTTGCAGGTAACACTGTGTGTTGCCATACCTGAGCACTTTGGAAAATGCTATAGTATTTTAAGGTGCTTTAAAAATGTCCAGGTTTACTTTACTTTACTTACATAATGAAACTGGCACAGAACTGCTTCCACCAGTTATGACAACTGTGCTATCATATCTGGAAGACACGTATCTACATGTCATCAGCTGATGGTCATCATCATCTTCATTCTGCAGCCCATCACAAACTAATTACACTGTGGACTTGGCTAGTGTAAAAGGGACCATGCAGCTTTGCTGCCTCGAGGTCCAGTGACTGTTCACAACTTGTCACAGGCTATCATAGTGTTCCATAGCCGATTGCAACTGTAGCATAGCATATAGCGATCTTTCAATAGCACCTCACGATAGGTTTCTATAAGAGTGTGCGCACACAACCACCCCTATAGTATTATGTAGTATTTTAGTAGAAGACAGGAATGATAAATAAACCTAATTTTGAAATGTAATACACTCAGTACAATAATTAACAAGAAGAATTTCTTAAAAACTCAAACACTTGTTCTTAAGTAATCTGAAAGGGCCTTCCTATATTGTTTTAGACCTATACACCTAAATCCAAAAACAAGACTAAGAAATTTAGAACCTGTCACGATTCCATCTATGTACTGTGAAAGTGGAAGCTGTTCACTCGAAAACGTGTCGAATGACCCATGGCCTTATAGATGATTGACAGTTGATGTCTACGTGACTGCCATACGTCCTGTCGACATGTGGTCAGTACGCTGTCAACAGCTGATCTAACTGCTGACTGGCCGGCATCACCACGTGTGCGGTCTAGAGGTCATTTGCAGCCTCTAGATCAGTCATATGAGGACATTCATTCGTCAGTTTGCCGCCAGTCTGTAAAGTCATGTTGATAATCGTTGCATCAGCGGCTGTAGAACAACCGACGTCCGGGTCTCCGTCAACCGTTCTATCGACTACCCGTCGGGAAGCACCTGCACGTCATCGGCCGGCAACGAAGAACTATCGTCTGGACCAGTGAATGGGTTATTTCGTCGCTTGTCGTCTTTCTCGATCTCACATCGACATAAGGACTGCCAATGTCGTCCGACTTCCGGTCATCTGATGCGCTCATCTGGGACTGCCGTCTCGGGGCATTTTCGTTAAAGATAAGTTTATTTTGTGTTAATCATTTATTTGATGAATGTTGTGATTTTTGTGGTGTATAAACAGTTTTCAGGTCATTCATTTTCGTTGGTGCTTTATATCATAGTTTTGTGTGATTTTTTAAACTGTTTATATTATAGTATGTACATATTAAATTTATAAATTGAACAACCTAGTCTTCACTGAGCCGCTTACGCTCATGTCTTGGTAGAAATAAATATTTAAAAAATTCATAGAGTAACGGCCTACGGGACAAAACCCCAAACAAAATACCCGTAATTAATGCATTTATCATTCCACAAAGAAACACTGTTGACCAAAATTACCAGTAGTACATTCGCAGTGTGAGTCAAGAAAGATAAGGACATCAGCTTCAGCCAGTGCTGCCCCCTGCTGGCGAGCACGTACCACTCCAACTTGATGATGTATACGTACAAGTCGAACAACTGTCAGCAGTGCCAGATAGTCGTCTAGCTGCTGCTTCAGGTGCACTGAAACCAACATTCTCAATTTGTATCACCAGTACAGATTAGCAACATCTCATCTTCTAAGTTGGGTGACGAAAAACAGTGAGTGCTATTTCAGAACGGGTCACTTTATGGCACCTTATTGTAAGCAGTTTTGTTACCGGCATGTAAGAAATTTTGTCAGCAAAATTTCAATCTTGTGCATATGGAATAAGATACTGACAACACTACTACATTAATAGTAAATGACAGTTTACAACTGTTAGTACTTGACTTTCATAGTTAACTTTCCAAAACATGGCAATCACAGACATCAGACTCCGTCCCCAATGCCATCAACTGGCAAACTCGACCAAACATAATGAAAGAAATATGTTTTAATGTGCATCGATGCATTCTCTATGCCCCATTATTTTAAAAATTAGCCCCATACGGGACTGACGGTCGACTCCTATTTACTGCCAACTTAAAAGTCCTGTGACACAAAAACTATGACAAAAAATCCAAAATCCGGCCACGATAAGCTTTAGGTAATTTGCCATAATTTAAGAATCTGTGGTCATTCGCAAGCCCCCATTATAAATGGGGCAGGAGATAGCCCTTGAGAATGGTCGAATTTCCGACGTTCCTGGGCTCGTGACCTTGACCACGAATCGGGTCATACTGCATACCATCATGCATAACTTGTCGACCTATACCTATATACCAAATTTCATTGAAATTGAAGATACTTTTTTTGGACGGCTACTTACTGCCAACTTCAGTCACGTGACACAAAAACTAGGACAAAAATCAAAATTCCGACAGGTTAATTTTTAGGTATTGCCCCCTAATTTAAGAATCTGTGGTCATTTGCCAGCCCCCATTATAAATGGGGGAGGAGATAGCCCTTGAAAATGGTCGAATTTCCAACTTTCATGGGATCGTGACCTTGGCCTTGACCTCGGATCGGGTCATACTGCATACTGTCATGCATCACTCGTCGACCTCTACCTACATACCAAATTTCATTGAAATCAAAGAAGCTTTTTTTGGACGACTACTTACTGCCAACTTCAAAGTCACGTGACACAAAAACTAGGACAAAAATCAAAATTCCGACATGTTAATGTTTAGGTATTGCCCCCTAATTTAAGAACCCGTGGTCACTTGTCAGCCCCCGTTATAAATGGGAGAGAAGATAGCCTTTGAAAATGGGCGAATTTCGACTTTCATGGGCTCGTGACCTTGACCTTGACCTCGGATCCGGTCATACTGTATACCTTTATTGCATCACTCGTCGACCTCTACCTATGTACCAAATTTCATTGAAATCGAAGAAACTTTTTGTGGACAGACGGACGTACGGACGGTCGTTTTTCTACCCATGTTATTAGGTCGACTCGGAGGAGTCGACCTAAAAAATGACATCATCCACAAAACCTTAATAATATACGATACAAAACAATACGTTAGATTAACGTGCACTCAAAAGCTGACGAGATGGCCAGCTTAATCTAGTGAACGGCACAGAAAATGAAAAATTAGAAAAAACTAAAAACATAAACCAAATAGCTCAGAAGAAACGGTCTGGGCAATTGTCCGTGAAGGCAGTCCAGGAGGAAGAAGCAAAACTACAGCAGTAGGATTTGTGAAAGAGGTAGATTTTATGCTGAGAGTGAAAGAGAGAGGGAGTTATGGATGTGCAGAGTGGTGAATCAGAAGTGGAAGAAGTGATAGGTGATGGAATAGGCGAGTCGGAAATGGAGGAACTGGTACCACAACGTGGTTGACAAAGAGATGAAGGGAGCTGATTCCAGAGACAAGGCGAAGCATAACAAAAGGAGCGATCAGTGATTTTTAGACAGGATGATGGTGGCCAAGCAAGAGTAATGACGGATGAAGAGCGAGTACTGCGAGGACGTTGAACAGAATGTAGTGTACTGTCATCAGAGAACAAAAAAATTCGTAAAGTTTGGACACGTAGTAAAAATTGTAGTTTACAAGATATGTGAGTGGACAGACAGACGTACAGACACCTTGATTGCAATACTTTGCGCCCCTACTGGGAGTGAAGTAATCAGGACTAATAAACCACCTATCGCAAATGACAAAAATATTTAACACAGCTCACACAGGAATATTGTACTTAATTAAACTGTAAGAAACTTGTTTGTTTATAATGTAATCTGCATTCTTATGCAAGGCATGTAGTGACGGCATAAATTACAATAGGAACCATGTGCGAACCCATGCCTCTGTGCTGTGAGGAACCAACTAAGCATGAGACAATGCTTTACTAACGGGCACTAGGTGTCAATCACAACCATGCAATAGCCATAGCCTTGCAGAAACCAACAGTGAGCTAGAAGCATCCATATGGCCGACCAGCAAACAGCCAGATCTGTGTCACGGAGAATTTGACCTTGGATCGGGTCATACTGCATACTGTCGTGCATCACTCATTAACCTCTACCTACATGCCAAATTTCATTGAAATCTAAGAAACTTTTCATGGACTGACGGACACATTACAGACCTTCAGTTGAGCCATCATCAATGAGAATAATTTCCCGAAGCAGCCGAGGCGGTGACTTGTCAATGATGCTGTGAATGGTACGCAGCAGCGTGCGCCATGCTTCATTGTGAAATGTGATAATAATGCTAGCATCTGGCAAGTTCTTACTGTAACCCACGTTCCTGCAACTGTCAACACAAGAAGCTCCGCTAACACAGAGTTACCACTTAATGGTAGTATTTTATTATCTGCTAGTGCCATCACTGACGTGGCAAAATAATCTCCATATAGCAACAGCATTCAACCTATAAGCAATTAACTCTGCTCAACCAATCTTAAAGGTCGACCAGAATTGGATCTTTATAGTGGCCCGGTTTTCAGGCACAGGCAAGAGTGGATCAGCATACTGTCTCAAACTCTGTTACTAAAGTACAAAGCACACATAATCATGTCACCATGAAGTCCATGTGCCTTTGCTGTGAAAAATTAAAGCAGGCATAGGATGCAAGGTGCTTCATACACTCGCCTATGTTGCAGTATGTAATCAGAAGAACGATTATTTCATCATTCAAGGTAAAGTGACAGTATAGCAGTAAGTATTGCATTAAATATTAAAAAAAACCAGTTTACAACAACTTACGGTGGGTCTCTGACATCAGGCAGCATACGACGCAGCGGTATCATGCGATTAACGTATTCATTGTGACCGTACTTATTCCAACCACCTTCCATTGCAGCCTTTGCAGCAGCCGACAGTTCACCAATATTCAGCACCACCGCGCTGCCATTTTGACCTAATATCAACCACAACGAATGTGATGACACTAGATACATTGACCGAGGATTAAGCACAGTATAACATAATAACAGCACACGTTACGTTACAGACACACACTAATCTTTTGTTTAACTGACTTTATTTCTGGATTTACTCCATACTGGACTGGGTCCACTCACTCGGGATAACTGTAGCATCATGTAGGCTATCACCTACTGGACCTCATCTTTTCTCAATCCACCACAATCACCAACAACACCACCAACAACAACAATTAAGTGTCTAAAATAATTTGGCAAAAGGCCGCATTGCCATCTTTTCACTCCTCGCAGGTACGAATCAATTCACCAGATGTTGACCTCCACCTACTACATGGTTCCCTGGATTCACATAAGTCAGCCCCACATGGCATCTTGACTGGTTTGCACCCTTTTACCTAAGCCTGCAAAATCTTATGCTTACAATGCTTTTCAGTTAGCCAATCTGTTCAGCAGTTTTTGCAGGGCTCATGAACGTGACCAACAGACAAAAGAACAGACAGACCATACTACTCTGTCTATAGCAATAGGCTGCATCTAGCTATTGCTGCAGTCCAACTTAAGTCATTTTAGTGGATTTCGATGATGATTAATCAACTAAAACCATGCGACTAAAATATTTTAGACACACATCATACATAGTACATTATTACTTGATACGGTAGATTTACGTGCGCTCAAAAGCTGACGAGATGGCCAGCTTAATCTAGCGCACGGCCTAGCCTAAATGTGATAAAGCAAGTGAGACACTTTGGCACTGCAGCTTTGAGACACTATGCTAGCACTGCTGAAGTGTCTGGACATCGGACACTTCAGCATGACCTAAATGTCTTGCTTCCAAAGTGTCCATACACCTTTTTTGTAGTAAACCCACTGTTTTTCAACCACTAAGTAAGTAGTATGCCATTTCATAAATTGAATGACAATCATTGTCATGAAGGCAGTACCACATAAAAGTGGCCTGTTATCCTCAACTGAAAATAAAGCAGAACAGCAAATATAGGATTATATACATGTTTGCATAATTAACCATATACATAATCT
>Ga0209780_1000568_pt1 | contig 20363 bp, 9 predicted proteins | sample WorMetexBAHAMAS2_FD_187384 | JGI IMG/M metagenome (GOLD analysis project Ga0209780, IMG submission 187384) | Marine gutless worms symbiont microbial communities from Max Planck institute for Marine Microbiology, Germany - Inanidrilus exumae... | ecosystem: Host-associated > Annelida > Digestive...
CAGCTGGATAGTCTAAGTAAATTACGTCGCGATATAGATAATATGAGCTGTGCCTAATGCTTGAAAATTGATGGGACATTAAAGTGAGTTGCCTTGTAAGGGTTACACAGATTCACATCACATGGTCATAACAAAATGATTTTTGCTGTTTCCTACGTGTGATAAATGACTAGACCCTTACACTTTAGTGTTAAACTGATGATTAGTTTTCGTTATTATGACATATACTACCCCGTAATGGGCGTGGCCGGGGTCACGTGACCTGTTTTTTAAATTTTGCCCCCAAATTACATCTTTTTGATTGGTAAAGCTAAGCCAAGAGATGCCGAGCAGCTCAATTGGTAAAGTGCTTGGCCATCAGTAGCTATCCAGATGGCTCAAGGTCCGGAGGTGCCGAGCGAGCGTACTCACATACTGCAGTTGTGGAGCAAGACTGTCCACTCCAGAGATAAACAGCTCTCAGAGGTGGTATCTGTGTAAAAACGCCCATGTAGTTTGGAGCCACACGTATTTCAGTGTTTAAGCTTAAGTCCCGGGAATGTAGAAATTCTGGAGTTGTATCCAGCGGGGCGTTAGTCCACGGAGACCTGCAGGGTAGCAGCAGGTCTTCTTTCTCAAGCTGGGTGGAGGACTATTCATGTGGCAACGGCTGGCTTGCGACGATAGGAAGGCATGTTTAGTGCAACTGGAATAAGGCTTCTCTACTGCGAGATGGAAAGACCTGGGAACCTATATCCTACCGAACAACACTACAGACGATGCACTCGCAAAGGAAAAACATTCGCGGCTCGGACGTCAAACGGCTAAACAACGTCTGCGTCCACTGTCGAACAACCCGGGCACCGTCGAAAAATCGGTTACTGGTCCAGCCATGATGAAGAAAACAACGATTATTGTCACAAGGTGACAAACAGCTGCAACTGAGCAACAAGGCACATAGACTATCCGCAGAATGTTGCAGCTATAGGAAAAGTTAAACTACTCGGTGAAGAGATTGAAAGTTGGTATGGATTGTCACAGGTGAGATGGGATGGACAAGGGCATTGGATGCCACATAATAACATACTCAGGTCGGCCTACTCAGAGCATGTCAGGAGTGGCAGTCTGGATTCACAGGAAAGTCGCTGGAGCACTTGTCGGATACAAACCAACCAGCGACCGACTCATTGTTGTGCGACTCAATGCGAAACCACGCAACATTACTCCGATTTAAGTTTATGGACCAACGATAGCAGACACATAGAAAGATAGGAAAGGTTGTACTTAAATTTGTCTCGAGCAGTTAAACAAGTCCCATAGGAGGACGTGCTACTCGTAATGGGCGACTTCAACGCCAAAGTCTGCAGAAGAGAACCGTCTGCAAAAACTGCAATGTCATTCGCGGTTGGGCTGTATGGCTTAGTGACCCCTCTTCAAAATGAACATGCGTCGCGCGGTCTCTCTGCCCTAGCTGAACTACTTTTATTATAATGTGGATGGGTGGACTCAATGACGAGTCATTGTTGTGGTTGCGTAACGTCAATTAGCGATTATCTCAAAGACCACACACGAGCGCGCGATCAGTCGGCGCTTCTTTTGATGTGTGCATTGCAGAAGCAACACAGCGACGAATGCGCGTTGTTCAAAGCGGACGACAACCAAGCGCTGGAGAACGGCAGTACGTTCATCGAAATAGGCAAGTCGCTGAGTCGCCGAGTGATCGTTCCTGTGATTAACGTGACAAAGCAGGGACCCTGTTCTCTCTCTGTGCGACTGTGACGCCTTAATATTGCACATATAGGCCTAGCTTTGTACTGAATGTGATGAATTTAGGCTAAACTCGTTTTTAAGTTTTTACTTCACTCTAATTGATAGAGGTGCAATGTATTGCATTCAGCGTGTCTGTATATGTCTGTTTGTCTCTGTCTGCTCGCATATTTCAGAAACCGCACGTCCAAACTTCACGCAATTTTCACACATGTTAACTATGGCCGTACAATATGTACTTCCACTTTTGTGGATGACGCAATGTGTTCGCATATTGGTCCCAATACAGCAGAAGTACATAACTTATTGCATTGCCGTCAGAAGACAGAACTAATTGCCACGGGTAACAAGTACAGAAAATTTGGTGAAATTTGGACACATGGATTTTGAGACATGAGAGCGGACAGACAAACAGACATACAAACACGCTGATCGCACTGCCCCCACCTACCGATGGGGAAAAGCGAAGTAACCACTCCCAATAGTGTCACAGTATCCCTCCTACATTGCCCGGCTGTGTTGCATCACCGTCCGCTTTGAAATGAACGATCAACAACAAACCCAATGGATCCCGTCTCCGTCCATAGGTCTTTCCTCTGAAGAACTTTAATTTATTCCAGTGCCAACTTGTCTGCCAGTGATAAGAAAATGGCAGCGCACTTCAAACAACTGCCAATAACATACGATGCAACGCCACTCAACGCAGGCTTGTGCAGGCTAATAGGCATACCACTCCACATATCGCTGAATCTCAGCTGCGTCTGTTCCGGACAGTAAATTTCCTGCGTATCTCGCAGTAGAAAATAACTATGCCACTTTTGATGACAGCCTACTTGGCGCTGCGACAACGTGAGTGGACTGGGCGAACACGTGGCATGTCATCTGTTCTGGTTTCTTAGTCGACCTTTTTTTCTTATTTTTCTTTTTACTATATTCATGGGAACGCGCCACGCCCGCATCCGTGGACGAATTTTAACGATCTATACGTCATATGACGTGCTTCCCGCAAGGGTGTGCCTTTTGGGGGTCGCATTGAAACTACTTTCCATTTGGGGGTCAAACCCTTAAAACCCATTTTGAGGCGTGAAATTTAGGCTTCGCACAAAATATTAAAACCAGGGTCGCATTAAGGCTAGTGCGGGCCCGGGTGCTGCGCCAAATGCGGGCCCCTTACAGATCTATAACCAACTAACCACTCCCACCAATTGCGGGCCCCCAAAACTGCGGGCCCGGGTGCTGCAGCACCCCTAGCACCCCGCTTAATGCGGCACTGATTAAAACTAGCATATAATGGAAATTGGAAACCACTGCACCGATTCTAACCAAATTTTGCACAGTGACAAAGACCACCAAAATACTATTCGTGTGTCGTCCAAACACGCGTAAAACAAATTCAGGATGGCGGACGGCCGCCATCTTTAAAAATCAAAAATTGCCATATCTTCGGAACGGTTTGATCGATCAGAGCGAAATTTGGCACGATGACACTCATTGGCCACGTTTATCTCGTTATAACCTCGAATTTCAAAAATCCAAGATGGCGTAGGGCCACCATTTGAAAACCGTTAAGTCGCAATATCTCAGCAATGGGTGTAGCTACAATACTGTCTCTGGAAGTTTTCACACAATGAATTTTTCGACAAAAGTTGAATTTTACGGGCAAAAACAGCAAAATCGCGTTTTGTGTCACACTTTGGGGGACTTAGCCTAGGGTAACGGACACACGATGACAGCAAGTAGGCCTACCGCGCTAGCATATCGTCGCGTGGATAAATGACTTCTTGTCCTTCATCTGGATCTAATGTAAATGTCGCTTGGTGAATAACAAAACTTCAGCGTTTTATCACAGTCTTTTGAGAATAACTTTCAAGCACAATCTCACTATCTTAACTCTCCGTCAATCGTTCGTTTTATGTCTGCACGGTTCTTATGCAACAACTGCAAGCATGACGATGCGTACGTATGAACCTGATCATCTGATAAAGGCTTGCACAGTCGAGCTTTAAAGCGATGTACATTGGCTGCAGGCGAGACGGACGTGTCGAAGCACTTCAGCTTGTCGATGGATGTCTTTCCAAGCGTGCTCAATCATAACGGGATCTTGTTCTCGGTCGGCTCCAGACCCAACTTCGAGTATTACGAGTGGAAAACGGCAGCGGTCAACACGCAGTTCATCGTCGTCGAGTTCATCTTCTCTGCTGTAACCCATTCTAACTCAGTGTTCAAAAAATAGCTACCCGGACTGTATATCTTATGACCAAATCGCTTTTCGTTTTTAATAATCTTTTCCTTATTTTTAGGTCGACTATTCGACAGAGTCGTCCTAATAAAACCGGTCTCAAATGTTCGTCCGTCCGTCCGTCCGTACGTACGTACGTACGTGGGTACGTCTGTCCGTCCGTCCACAAAACGTTTCTTCCATTTCAATGAAATTTGACATGTACATTGATGTCGATGAGTGATGCACGACGCTATGCAGTATGACCTGATCCAGAGTCAAGGTCAAGGTTAGGAGCCATTCAAAGTTGAAAATCTGGCCATTTTCAAAAGCTACCTCCTCAGCCATTTATAATGGGAGCTGGCAATTGACCACGGATTCTTAAACTAGGGCACAATATCTAAATTTTACCGGGCCGAATTGTTGATATTCGGCCTATTTTTGTGTTACGTGACTTTGAAGTTGGCAGCAACGTCAGTTGTGGAAAGTCGACCTTCATTTTCGTACGGGGCTAATTTATTTTTGTTTATGGTTTCGTGCGGTACAATAATCAGGCTGCCGTCAGTCAGCTTTTAACCGCAGACGAAATCTTCGGCGTCTTATAGCGTACGTATAGTGTATGTCTCCAGCAAGGCTGTTGTATTTCTCATCCCTTCGGACAGGAGGACAAACAGGCACAGGACCACAACATAATAGCCACGGTATCATAGCGTCGCGCACGCGCAGTAAAAAACCGATATGATCCGGTACGAGTGTGTGAGTCAGTTCTGACGGATGAAGAGAGTCTACTCTATGATGGGAATGACTTGTGAAACAGGTGGGTTTTAAGCCGGGAGTGAACGATTGAGGGAGTTCTGAATGACAGGAGTGTCGAATCTGCAGAGAAAGACGATGTGGTAGGCGCAGGCAAAGATGAGACAAGAGATAGAGAGACTGGTATGAGGTTGTTGAAGAAGAACAGGGAGTTAATTCCAGAGACAGGGTAAAGCAAAAACACTCTTTCCGTTTCGTCTCGAAAAAAACTCATTCCGTTTCGTTTCGATTACATTGGCCTAAACTATAGTTGTTTATGATTATCTTAAACACTTAAAATACCAGTAAAACCACTGTTTTATCGCATATTTATTGTTATTAACACAAGCAGAGTGAAAAAGATGGGTGTGCAGTTTTTTTGGCCCACCCTGTATATACGGAAACGCGTTACACGGCAAAATGTGTCATCTGTGTCTCTGGGTCTCGTCGATAATACTGCTCGGCGCCGAAAAACGCGCTGACTTTGTGTGGTATAGATGTTTACTTCACAGTTGCTACGATTTATGTATGCTTGTCCTTGGCAAGTCAGACAACAGAGCACAAACGTTCTGATAAATAATTATGCTATTTAGCACGCACGAATCAGTTGTCATTAGTGCGTTTAGAAAGCGACGAGTATGTAATATTGACAGCTGGCGCTGACGCTGAAATCTCTCGGCACGCAGCATCTTCATTCGATCGAGATATACAAGACTTATCCGCGTCCGTACAGCATCGACGACGCGCGCTGGCACACGGTCAAAGGTAACAACTCGTTTGACTCTTTTACGTTTTAAAACCGACTTTAGCTCAGTGTTCTCAAAATAGCCACACTAATTCAGGGATTCGACGCCAGGCTGGCTAACCGACCATTTTTAGTTTGACTTTCTAGCACTTAGAAAAAGAAGAAGAAGAATATTCGTTTATTAAATCACTGACAGAACGCAATGACATACAATCACAGCAAGGAGACTGCCACGCAGGACAGCACTATAAAGTAGATATATACATGGATTTATATAGAGCGCCATGTCCTACACACAGGGCGCTCAGACATGGATCACACAGTTTTACATGCAAACTACACCATGCCTGCCTTGATTTCTCAGCCACAGAGCATCACCGCCCTTTGGCTGGTACTCGTTTTACCATCCCACGGAGGGTAGAAAGGCCGAGTCGACCTGGGTGGCTGGTTACATACCGAAATACAGTGCCGCCTCCGGGAGTCAAACCCGGACACTGTCACCCATCCCAGTACTAACCGGGCTCGACGTAGAGTAACTTCGTTGATACGACCAACGCCGTTGCCACTAGGCCTACGCTACGCTCAGGGTTGAGTGCCAGAGTGCCAGAAAGTCAAAAAACTGAAAATGGTCCGTTAGCCAGCCTGGCATCGAATCCCTGAATTAGTATAGCTATTTTGGGAACACTGAGCTAAAATATGGGTTCATATCATGCATACTTCCGCTGCGGCTGCACTGCTGGATGTTGATACAGTGTCATTGTCGACGTCGACGACGAATACTGGTTAGCCTGCGTGCTTGCTGAAAGTCTTGGACGTCATGCTGATTGACTGACTGTATTTTTCGCCTCAGAAATACACATAAGATAACTATTCAAATATGACAGAGGCAGGCTGTCAGAGAGGCACAAATGCCTATCAATGCTGGCTGCCTATACAACTTAAATGGTATAATACAGGTACACAAATGCACAAAAACACAAAAGAAAGGTTGATAGAACAGAACTGATGTCTGTGCATGGCATTGTCAGCATTTCGCGAAAGAGGAACGTGGACAGTGATGATCGACAACATCACCAAGACTGAACCGGTCTCCAACAGGACCAACGTACAACTGTTCGGGATGCGGGCGTTTATCGGTGGACGACCAGGTATCTCAACAGTACTTCCGTGACTGTTAACTAGTTACTTATATTAGCTGTAAATATAAATAAACCGCAGTTAACGACGGCAGATAAAAAAACAACCGCAAAAATCACACTGCCCACCATCACATCGCCTGAATGTCAACGTGATGCTGAGTAGTGTAAGCTTTTATGATTTTGGCAATTTTCGATCTGTCGCCGTCAACATTAGGCCTATGTATAAACTGCTATATTTACTTCACCCGCGGAAGCGGTTGCGAAGTATTGTAATAAATACGTCTGTGTGTCTGTCTGCCTGCTCGCGAGGATATCTCAGGAACCACACGCGATTTAAAAAATGGTGCATGTTGCCTATGACTGTGACTCGGTCCTTGTCCGGTAGGGTGACGAAATCTCAAGGGGAATGGGTAATTTTGGGTGTTTTCTTCCCCATTGACAACGTTACAACCCATACAAAAACGGCTGAACCGATCGAGGTGCCGTTTGGAATGATGAGTGGTCTCGGCCCGAGGAACAGTGTGTTACGTGGGGGTAACGATACCGAAGGGGAAAGGCAATTTTTGGGAAAACATATGCCCGACAAGCCTATAACACCTCTATGAATTGCGATTTGGACTGGTCTATGCAGCGGCGTGCACATGATAGGGGCAGACACTTGATTGCAAGCGTTGGACGAGTCTATTATCGGCCGCGAAGGGGAGATGGGATTGCACACCGCGGGCGAAGTCTGATATCTACGATTGCCTGGTTATAATTTTTGCAAAGATGAAGGGTCGTTTACAAGTGAGATTTTCATCATTAGGTGATTTTCGGATGAAAAAGCTGTTTGGTTTTAGGACAAAATTTCACGTTTTGTGGGTTTAAGAGGGGTAAATGTTTATTTAACTTTTTTCTAACCCGTTCGCGTTTGGCGGGACAAAAAGGGTTAATTGTTAATGTTAGTTTTATAACCAACAAAAAGCACACCTTTGGGTGATGACGCATCGTTTGAGCCATCATGCGTCAAAATCGGTCGAGGGGTCTGACGTAGAGGTTTTTGCGAAAAAAGGTATATATAAAGAACTTAAGAAGTAAATAAAGTCAATATACTTTTCGTTATATTTCACTCATTTGCACATAAGCTCCCCGTGGACGGATATGCACTAAACTTGGCACAGATATAGGAGGTCGCCGACCAAATCAACAGTGACAATTTTTGAAGACTGGCTAAGGGGTATCGATTCTGTAGTGGTCAAAATATTTAGGCTGAAGACGACCACGGCGATTTGTGACTATTGTTTTCGTGCACCTTAGAAGCTCACTTACTTACTTACTTACTTACTTACATATTTACTTACTTACTTAGTACTCCTCATATAAATCAGCACACCAAATTTGAAATGCCTAGCTTCGCCAATTCCAAAGATATGATTGAGGCCCAAAAATAAAATGGGTCACGTGACCCTGACCACGCCACTTTTAGGGGTGGTTTGTCATCCATAGGCTGCGATTTGATAGAGTCTACTCTACCTACGTACAAAATCTGAGGAAAGAGTTTTAGCCGTTCCTGCTAGTGGTAGTTTGTCATCTGTGGGCAGGGCTAGGACTTCATACGATCAATACATACCAAATTTGAAGTCTGTGTCTCCAGTCTGCACCTTTTGCGAAGATATCAAAGGCGACACAAAGTATGGAAAATGACATGGTTTGGGGTAATTAGAGGTCACTCAATGTTATTCGATAGAGCGCACACGATTTCCTATTAGCCTTCCATATTAACTATGTCCCTATCTTGCACCGTTTCTGAGCTATAGCGAGATATTGGTCGAAAACCGCCGATTTTAACCCACCTCACCTGTATTTTGTGCTCCAGTTGAAGATGACCCTACCGGAATTTCGTCGAGATCTTTGGCGTCAATAAACTAGATTACCTGTGCCATCGTACAGTATTATTTCGATAATCCTACTTTTAGCAATAATTTTGGTACAATAGGCCTACCGGCTTGTGATGGACAGACAGGTAGACGGACAAACGACCACAGCATATAGGCCCCTATACCGCGTTGGCATAGCGTGGCGTGGTAAAACAGTCGAAGGCTGCTGAGTGCTGAATGGCATACCATAAAGAGTGGTCTTGGGGTAGAATTACTTCACGTTACTTCACACAAAAAGGGCGATCGATCTACAGTATGTGCAGGCTGTTGACTTGCTACGGAAAAAATATCAGGTTTTGTTGTATAGAGATTTAGGCTGCAGTCAAAGCTGTTGAACTTTACACTAATTTTCTTATCTACCAGCAGTCTGTCAGCCGTGTCTGCGTATTATGTTCGTATGTAAAGCGATTCTTTGATGCTCTGATGACGTTTACACATTTACATTTTTACGATCTATTGTTTGGTTGCGGTTTGTCAACCTTTTATTAAACTCATGATTGATTGAATACGAAAGACGACGGAGACCAGGTCGGATTCAGACCGCCTTATACTTCGGAAGAAGATTAATTTTTCAGGGATTTTTTTCTCATAATATTTATTTTGCCTTCAGAAGAGATGCGAAATACTGCGATGGGTGTCTGCTCGCGTATTTCAAAAACCACATGTCCAAACTTCACGAAATGTTCTGTACATGTCACTTGTTGCCGTGGCTGGATCCTCCTCTGACAACAATGCAAAACGGTATGTACTTCCGGTTTTGTGGATGAAGTCATCGTTTTCACATAATGAAGCCAGTGAGGCAGAATCAAAGGTGACATTATGCTTTGTCGAGTTCGCCTGGTGCCGGCACCAGTCGACGGCTGCGCCGTGCACAGCGGCGGCGAAGTCTGCTATCCCCGATTGTCTTGTTTAATTTCTTAGTTTTTGAAGACGGTTAACGTCTTCCTATTTTTTCACATTTTTTGTATAATGGGTCAAACAAGATGGCTATATAGCTGCAGGGCCATAGCTAGCCTAGCCATCTCTTGGTGTGCTCACCACACTGTTGGGGGAGCTGGACGATTAAACAGTTTCAGTCAGTGTGAGATCGTTATATCTGTCCTACATGGCAATCCAGCTCTGAAACTGCCCTGTCCCCATTTCCGATCGTGTAATGACATGATTGGAGCCTTAGGCCCGTCCTTGGCAAGTTGGTAGGCTGCAATTGTTTCTAACCACTGTCAATGCCAATTCCAACTGTCACCTGGCACTGCTAACTGGGGGTGCTACGGGCCATCCTTAGTACCGGTTCTGCCCCAGCCGCCCGGCCAGCACCCCCGACGCTACGGCCCTGTATTGCCTCTAGATGTTGATGATGGTGGTGACTGATTGTGGTGTTGTGCGCGGCGTTCACAGACTACACCGATCACCAGTTCCAAGGAGTGATTCGTCGTCTGCGAGTGAACGGGCGCATGGTCACGCTGAGCAACTTCCGCGGAAAGTCGAACAACAGTCACGTCGACGTCTGGCATTGTTCTGCCGAGAAAGTCAAAGTTTTCACCACGTACCTCAAGCAACAGCAACTCTTCGTCCACAACTAGATCGAACACGCCGTTACTTCATTAACTCCATATCAATATTGATGATGATGATGATGATGATGATGATAACAATAACAAGTGTTCAATGAATTTCGACGAAAGGCCGCATCGCAGGGGCGGATTTTTCATAAGGACAAAGTAAATGTGACACCGACAAGTTGGCAGTATTGCAGTCTGCTGCAGCAGTGGCTCTATAATACCGTTATTGATTATTTGCAGTATAGGCCTACAACGCAACAGTGACTCACAATGTTTTTCAATGAGCCGGTCAACCCCCAAAATTGCCCCTTTCCCTTATGGGATCTGGACCCCATATATGGCATCTGATACATAGTTCTTTGGGCTCACCCAGGTCAACCACCCAAAACATCTCGATCGGTTCAGCCGTATTTGTAGGACTCACGAACGTGACCAACAGACACACGCACACAGACAGACGTCCACGCTATTATAATGTAGCAACAGATCGCATATAGCTATTTGCTGCCATGCGGCCTAATAATAAGTACAGGGTGGCCCAAAAATTTGGCACAATTATTTTGTAGGCCTACGCCTTAACTTTACCAAATATTAACCGATTTTCAAAATTATTTCACTGTCAGAATCAGGAGAAAATTTGCAATAAAGATCCACCACACCTCAAATGTGTTGCTACACTACCTAGTGAAATGTCGTGTCTTAAGTCTTAAAAGCAACAACAGAAAACAAGATGATGACTTCTGTAACATGAAATTAACAACAGGAAACAAAGTGTTGATTGTCTCAATATCCCCGCGAAAGCGAGAGGATGTTTTTACATGCGTTGGTTTGTCTGTCTGTGTGTCTGTCTGTGACCACGATAACTAAAGAGATCGTGGACGGATTTGTACAAAATTTTATGGTAAGGTTCCTAGGGAGAAAGGGAAGACCAAGTTCGTGTTTGGTTACGATCGGTAGAGGGATGTGGAAGTAACGGTCAAAAACTCTGTAAACCGGCGATTGTTTGCATTTTATGCATCACAAGTATGGTGATGATTAATCATGCCCACATTCGGCGAACGCGATGTACCTAGATGTCAAAAATGGCCCCATGTAGCCTAAGCAACACCATTGGGCAAACTTTTGCGGGGAGTTGTACTCTCTCAGAGTACTTTCCATCTAGTTGTCCAAAGTAACTGTCACATCCTAAAGTTTTTACATCAAATGTTCAATGTGTCCGCCTTGCTGCTGGACGACGCACTTGCTACATAGGGCTAAGTGGTCTTGTTTTCTATTGTTGCTTTTTAGACACTTGACATTTCACAAGGTAGTGTAGCAACACAATTGAGGTGTGGTGGGATCTTTAGTGACAGTATTATTACAAATTTTATTCCTGATTCTGACAGTAAAATAATTTTGAAAATCTGTTAATATTTGGTCAAGTTAAGGCATACAAAAATTGTGCCATGTTGGGCCACCCTGTACAAGGTATTCAGACACCGCCGAAGCATGTCGCCCTCAACATCTAAACGATGGCTCCATGTTCAATGATTCGTCACTTCCATGAAAATTCAGTTTAATTCACCCACATGCTTCGTATATACAAAATCCGGCGAAATGTTCCGAGTGTCCGTGAAAGCACACTTTTTACCTGTAGTGTAGTCTAGCCTGTAGTGAAAGTGACAGATGGTCTTGCAATACGAAATGTGGATATCTGACAGCATAATGTCGAGATGTTGACATTCTAATACGTATTGACTTGTACTGGATGTATGTACCGTCACTAGTGCATAGGCATGTGTATGTCGCAATCAGCAAGACAACGACTGCTAAGCAGACTTAACGCTCATTTATTAGAACGTTTTCCAGAACGACAAACGAGACTTAATAGGACTGATCTGCGCTAGCACCAATATCACGTGATCGATCACGTGCATAGCATGCAAATGAAGCCGTAAACAGTTCGACAGAGATCGTGTTTTGTTGATCAGTTAAACCAACAGAAACGTTTGACATAATCTATAAGTTTCAACTGGCGCTGAACTTGGAGGGAAGAGAATGCCATGAAACAAGGTGAGTGAGAGTACAGGAGAATTATTCCTCCCGTACTCTAGCATCCCACGAAAAAAACTTCTACTGTGGAACATGACCTACCATTACCAAGGATCGAGGCTGCCTTTGGCGGTAAAGACGAAATCAGCAACGGATAGCATGGCACATTACACTTGTGTCCAAAAACAGGAAGACATCAAACTCGTGGCGGAATCTCTGTCAATTCCAAAATTGTCTCACTGGCAGACTCAGCAGCAAATTTTCAGAAGTTATAATTAACCCAATTTGCCCAGAGTTCTAAAATGGGAACAGTGACAGACTAAGGGATTCAATGCCAGGCTGGCTAACCAACAATTTTTTGACTTTCAAACTCTGGCGCTCAACCTTTAGTGAAATACTGATGCCAGGTAAAGAAGCGACGATATGAAACAGATGTTGATTAATGATAAACCACAAGGTAGTGTAGCTACACTTAAGAGGTGTGATGGACTCTTCAATAATTACTTTACTACAAGTTTACCTCAGGCGAAAAAAATAAAATCGGTGAACATTTGGCAACACCCAAGAAGTCGGGTGGACTGTGTAGCACTTTGTGCGCCTCGTCACCATCCTGGCATCCTGCTGAAAGATGAAGAATTCACCATAAATCTTAAACAGTATTTTCACACCACTCTTTGATGTGAAAATACTGCGAAAGTTGCATACACGCATAATTTTTATACACTGTCCGAAAAAAGGAAGACAAATGACTCGTTGCAATAAATCCTTCGAATTTTGGTAACTGGACATCAAGCCTACCAACTCGCAGACAAGTTACGCCTATAACTTACCCTATATAGACGCTATTATGCCTATGTAACTACTCTACAGAGATAACATTGCATATGTACAGGATGTCTTTGCCATGTGCGGAAAGCTGTCCTCAAATACAGGCATAATTATAACTTGTCCGCGAAGTCACTGTTCGTGAGTTGGTTGGTCCGTGAGATGTCCAGTAGCCGAAATGTTAACCAATTTTCAAAATTTTACTAACTTAACTGACATAAATTGCAAAATTGAAAACTTTAACGTTTTTAACGTTTAATCTGTGCAAATGACTTCTACATGCGAACAGTTTGCCTGTAGGTGTCATTTGCACAGATTAAACGTTTACTTGGTTGCAGAACAGTTTCTGATAGGACATGTATGACCTTGGCGTTGAAACTACTGGCTTTGTTAACATCCCTGCAACAAGTGGTCTGATGTCTTGAAACATGGCCGTCGATCAACGTTTAAATCTCGTCCTTAACGTGTTTAACTACTTCAGAACCAACAATTTACTGATTTCGGTGGCTAGAGGTTGTTAGGCCTGAAAATATTGATCCATAAATTTCCAAAACCCCGCTACGCACCACCGGCAGTCCAGGTAAGCGTATGAAATGGCCGATACTCATTTATACAGGTGGAACCGTATATTCGGCCAACACGCCTTCGCAACCAGTGCCGCTTCCACGATTTTTAAAAGCGAGGGTGAATTACTCAGTAGGTGGTCGGGGCGGCCCAAGTAACGAACATCTTTGCTTATCTGACAAATTTTGCATCATGTGCAAGCAAAGATGAGGGAACAGCCGGCCCCCTCCTCCCCCTCAATCCGCTACTGACGGCAACTCGCAACACGATTTGACGTCACCGTTTTTTCCTTGCGCAAACTGACGACGATTTCCGTTAAAGAAATAGCGAATACATGGCGAATTTATTAATAACACACAACGCATCACCATAAGAAGCTGTCGATCGGCACTGGTGCCAATTACACCAAGTGACAATGTCTGTTACCAGACGCTGCATGTGCACATGTCAAGTGTACTAGCTGACAAATTACTTTCTTTCTTATACTAATAAATTTCTGCTTGTACGTTCGCTCTCCATTAAAGTGAGCAACTGAGCATATATCACCAACAATGGTTTAGTAATAAACATCATGAAATGGTAATGTAAACGTCCCTTTTTTCCATTAGTCGGTCTGGTAGTACACGATCACTCAAAACATATGCATGGATCTTCACAAAATTCTGAAGGACTCTCTTACTTACATAAATTTTAGGACTTTTCCAGGACCTCTGAAAACGTTTTCCAGGACTTTGTCACAGTCCAGCAAAATGTTCAAATATATAGACAAACAGCTGTTACTTACTCTATATAGTGTTACAGTACAATCCAGCATGGAACGTCATCACAATCTGAAAAGAAACTGTTCGGTTAGCAACTTAGCATACTTCTTACAGAACTTTCCAGGACCAAACTCATTTTATAAGATTCTCCAGGTCCTGGAAGTTTAGAAAAAATTCCAGGACCTTCGAAGAATCGTGGGAACCCTGAAGGAAACGATAACATTTGGGGTGAAAATCCAGTTTTCACAAACGCCAAATAGCACTATCGTACTCCACTGACACGCTAGTGGCTGGCACCATCGACTCTAGTGACAATCACTGCGTGGCGCCACCATGCTCCACGGACATTCACCAGGTGACACGGCGTCTTTGCTTAAACAACCGCGTGACTTCTAGTTAGGTTACGCTAACATCCGAGCACTGCCGCATGAAATTCCTACATGTGGGTTTGCTAGTCTTTCACAGCCTATCACAAGCAAAACAAAAAGCACAAACGACTTGCAGTGATTTTTCATCTATGCCGTTGCAGTGGACGACGGCTGCTCACTGGTACAATTCCGTTTGGCAAACAGATATTCACTAATAGTTTGGACCAAACCGTATCTTCCACAGCATTGCACTGCTGAGGGTCATGGCCTTAGCAGTTGCAGTCTGGACGTCAGCAATGCATCCAGAGTTTGTTTACAGTGCAAGCTCACGAATGCAGTAACATATATCAATTACATGTGCAGCATGCAACCGCAGAAAGGCAGTCACAAACAGAATCTTGCTTAGCCTAAAGGCAGACCAACAAACACACGAAACTGAAGCAAGCGGAGCAGATCGTCAAAACTTCAGCGGATCACATGTGAGCCGAACCAAACACACATGAAAGCAATTAGCAACGTGTTAACAGTTTGCAGTACAGAAATGCTAACTGAAAACAACATCTTACACAAATATGTGATTACAGATAACATAACGTTTGGTACTGCAAATATAGTCGTGGCAAAAAGTATTTTATCTAGTGCGTACTTGCTATATCAAATGTAACCATCATCCATTCAGCCACAATGGTGGAATATGAATTATTATCACACAGTCTGGATAATATGATGCCACAAGCATTCACAGGCAAACCTATTGAGCAAATATGATGTGGCAATGCTGACCATATCCAGACAATGTTACTCATTGCACTTTGTGGCACTACACTTCAATTGCGTTTATTTCATTCTAGATGACTTAATGACACACAATGACCACGTCTGGGTCATCTCAATGTCACTGCAGTGTTTATCTCAATGGCCACCGCGGGGGTCATCTCAAATACGCTGAAGATGATCAAATAACAATATATTATGTGTAACATCTCAACGCAAACAGTTCAAACAACTTACAAAAGTCACGCGGCTCTGACCACAATTTGGTGAATTCCAAACAACTGCGAGTAAAATGTCTGACGTAGTCACAGCAGCTGCATAGCTACAGGTGGTTCAGCCAGTTGAATGAATTCAGGTGGTTACCGGGGGCCCCGACCTCCAAAAAGCCCCCAGCGACAAGGAAAAATACATCAACCAATTTTTCCAAAAAGGTGTGTGAACAGTAGGATTGCAATTTGCAGCATTGTCTATGCTTTGCCAGAAGGCTGCATAGTGCATAGGCCTAGCTACTATTGCAATTGTACTTATTTAGCTGCATGTGGTAACGTCATTGCAGATCGTCATTTTTATTTGTTTTGCAAACGGGCTTTTCTGCCAGGCTGCTAGCAGACCTTGGTGGTGCATCAAGGGCCCCCGTCAGATTCTTGAATCGGGGCCCCACAACAGAACTCTAAGCCATTGATTTTCGCCCAGAGTTCCAAAATGGGGACAGTGACTAAGCAATTCGACGCCAGGCTGGCTGACTATTTTTAGTTTATGACTTTCGGACATGCTTGTGCTCAGGGTTGAGCACCAGAGTACCATTAACTCAAAAACGAAAAATGGTCGGTTAGCCAGCCTGGCACCAAATCCATGAAGTATAGTGTAACTATAATTTTGTGAACACTCATCTAAAGTGGGTTAAAGAAACAGCGAAATCGAAAGTCAACGAAACAAAAGAAAAGGTGAGACAAATAAAAAAGCATGGATCAGTGAGGACATAGAGACAACATCACCAGCAGAAACCTGTAAGTGGACAGACTCCCGTCAGACGAATGTTGGCAGGCCAAGCGACAACCAGAAGGAAAGAAAGAATTTATAATGTCAATTTCACAAAAAAAACTTCCAGCCTAACATATATAAAAACCAAAAAATACGTGTGCTATTGCTATGATCGCGCCATCTGTACAATGGGATATAAACTGAAAACTGCCGAACAGGCAAAAAGTTAAACATGGCACTTAGTAATATGTCAAATGCTTCAAGTGATGTCAATGGTATTTCTGACACAAACAATAGTTTCTGATGCCAATTCGGGCATATCTGCGGCAAAAACATCTAGACATTCAGCATTATAAAGTGGAGAGTTTGCAGTACAGGAAATAGGACTAGTCAACAGGCGGCTGATCAGGCAGCGATATGTCACTCATTTTAGTCTTGGCTGGTAAGTCGGCAGTGTAGATTTTGAGAGCTCGTTCTTTGCGGTGTGAGTAAAGCGGAGGACTTATGTGTTTCATCACCCTGAAACACATCCAACAGTTACAGTGACAGTCACAAGCACGCATCATACCACTTACAACACCTCCATCAAAACACTACACACAGCACTTGGTGCTTTCTAACTGCTGACTGGGTGAACAAAACTGAATGTGGCCGGTAAGAACCCTCAGCCTACAATATCCGATGATTGTCCCACCCAACACAAAACAGGCTAGTCTAGAGACGTTATTCCAATCTACAGGCTTAGTACAGAAAAACTAAATCTAACACAACAAAAGCAAACATGCATCCATAACTAAATATACTATAACACAAAAAAGTCAGGTTTGGTCACCTCTTAACCCCCAACCTGGAAACGGAATGGGTCTAGTCTTATGGGTGTAAATAAGTAAGGAAGTAGATAAATCAGTAACAAAGTAAGAAATCGAGTTATACAGTGCAGGATTCGACAAATGAATCAGGTTGCATTATGGCCCTGGAGCCCATACAATATCCAATGACCACTGCTGAGACTGGCCTAACAGCAACATGACAAAAACAAAAATAATATGGTGAACAGGCAGGCTTTAAATGTCACTAAAATGTAACAAAGTTATGGCACAGTTAAATGCTGACAAGTAAACAGTTCCCGATAACACTTTCAATACAATTTAGGTTATATTGCATCAAGTCGAAATTCCTGGTACACTGCGATAAACAACCGTTACTACTCCATGCACTACCAGTTTAGAAGGATTGTGTGTATTTTCTTCCACACTTTATGTTAAATATCCAGTATATAGGAGCCTTGAAGACATTTAAGATGGTTGAGGAAAATAAAGATCAAAGGAATAAAATACCTAGCTGGATGGCCAGCAAAAAGATAATTTTTAAAAATAGCCAATATAAAAAGTGATAAGTCCAGCGAATCTGTGTAAACAAGATTGAATGAAAATAATATTTCACACAAGTTTCTATGGCAACGCTCAATTAAAACTGGCAAAACCTGGAATTTTCTCGTTGCTGCAACTGTTTCCTCTGCTCGTCATTCAGCTGCAGTAATTCCTCCTTACCATCTCTAGACAAACACAAATTCACACAGACTCTATAATGCACCCCAACAAGACGTTCCAACGCTGTATTTCCTCTTTTGCTACTGTCTTCACCCACTACCTTTTCATAAAGTTTCATGAAGTTTTCTGCCCATTTTTTGGACCAAACTGACACTATCTCATGCAATACAGGCTACACCACACTGCTGCATAAACTAGGGAATAATACTCAAGTCTGTACTCGACACATGTTTGAAATTAATCACTCTGCAAAAAATGATACTAACATCAGTGGAAGTAGACATACAACAAGTAACACAACGAGAATAATGATGAATGACAATTTTCACTGTTTTATAATTTACTGGCTAGTTTAGTAATTAGAGCGTTGGACTCGCAACTGGGCTGTCCAGTAACAACCTTAGGCAAGTTGCTCACACCCACGTTGATCTGTCACCATGCTGTATAATTTGGTACCGGAGAAAGCGGGGGCATAAACAAGCACGCCACACAATGCAATAACCCCATATCAGTGGTCTCACAGCAACAGCTGTTGTCTGGCTGAATGCTACAGAAACAGAGATCAGCGCCGCCCTATGGGCCCATGTGGATCAGGAACAATTTGGCATTAATTGTATTACATTATTTACTGAAAACGTTTACCATGCAACTGTCTGTAGATTTTGTTCAACAGCTAACAGCACACACACACATATGCACATACACAAATGCAAACACTGCTTATAAAGCTATTATCACAGATTAGCCTGCACCAGTTGGCGCTCACCAGTTAGCCAACCAACTGGCAACCCATCAATCATTCGGTGGTAGTTTTAAATACTCATGTTTCTAAGCTTCTTACGGTCACTAAACACTTTCAAACAGAAGCTAAAAATAGATATCATTGGAAAAACAGTAACAAACACCATTTTTGCCACTGCAGTATTCTTGCAATTTGCTGCTCGCGGTGTTCACACTTATCCACCTAATAATCTGACTGCAACAGTTTTTTCCAGACGCACAGAAAGCATCAGTGAAATGAGTTACTTGTAGATGAGGGCAGATCCATCATCGGTGACAGCTAGCGGCCACTGACTGATGAGTGACACTTTCCTGTTCCACTCCAAATCTTTCTCCATCTCCATCACCGACACGTCATATGGAAATGTTCCTTTAGCCTGTCACAGCAGCATTAACCTATTTTTTGCCCAGAGTTCCAAAATAGGGACAGCGATTAAGGGATTTTACGACAGGCTGGCTAACCAACCATTTTTAGTTTGTGACTTTCTGGCACTCTGGCACTCAATCCAGAGCGCCAGAGTGCCCAAAGTTAGCCAGCCTGGCGTCAAATCCCTGAATTAATGTAGCTATTTTGGGAACACTGAGCTAAAATGGGTTAAACTCACAGCATGACTACACAGGGACCGAAAGACTGCAGTAAACAGACACTGCTTCATATCACTGTTGAACAAACAGAACAGACAATAATGTGAAGAGGAAACGTCAGCTGAAAGCAATATTGCTCTCGGACAATTTCTCCAAATCAATACTATTCAGAACATGTTATGGAAGTGTACTAATTAAATCATCCAATTAAGAAATTAGATAGAATACTGTTTATAAGTACTCACAAACAGTTGCAAAACAAAAAAAAGAGAATTCCTCAATGCTACAAAGATATTTCTGTTAATTTACACAAATTACCTTGGCAATACAGATGTCTTCGACTGGAATATTGCTGATTTCAGAAATCTGTATCAGTGCAAACAATATACAGTAGAACTGCTTCAGCACAGTGAGTCGGTGATGAATGAACACACACACATGCGGGGACAAGTTCTATAATAAACTACATGTAAACAGCATCAACAGCACAATTCAACCTTAAACACACATGCACACGCCTATCTTATGGTCACTATACAGGTAATCCTGCATTAGCTGGCATCCTTATTTAAGAATCGGAGGATTTTGTTGGAGCTACGTTTTGCTACCCTCATGCCGTTGCTGATGGCAACTGGTGCACTTCAATTAAGAAGAAGACGCTAGCATTCTCCACAACGATGCTACCAGTACCATCCCAACCAGAGACCTGCACAGGAATGGGGATCACTGGATTCCCGTGCAATCCGTGGGGATGGAAGCTAATGTTGTGGGGTTCCTGCGGGGGTGGACAGATAATGTCGTGGGAATCCCGCGTGGATGGAAAAAGCATGTATGGGATTCCCGCAGTAGTGTAGTTGTATTTGATTTTTTTGGTGCACCGCCATAAATGTTCGAATAAGCGCATCTGCTATTGACTTCCATAACATGCGACAACGCGTGCATAATCACTTTACCATACCAATTAAAATTAGAGCACCCATGCATCACCTTCGATTACCTCACAAGATGGGGTGAAAGACATCTTTGCGG
>Ga0209780_1000570_pt1 | contig 20355 bp, 13 predicted proteins | sample WorMetexBAHAMAS2_FD_187384 | JGI IMG/M metagenome (GOLD analysis project Ga0209780, IMG submission 187384) | Marine gutless worms symbiont microbial communities from Max Planck institute for Marine Microbiology, Germany - Inanidrilus exumae... | ecosystem: Host-associated > Annelida > Digestive...
TAGCGGTGTCTGACCTGTAGGTGAGTTCCTGAAAAAAAGGGGCATAAATAAAAATAATTTTGGTTATATTTCACCGATGTGCCCAGAAGCCCCCCTTGGACGGATATGCACCTAATTTGGCACAGCCGTAGGGGTCGCCGACGTAATCACCTGTGATAATTTTTTTGGTGATCGGTTAAGGGGTGTCGATTCTGTGGGGGGTCGAAAATTGCCCTTTCCCATTGACAAAGCCAGTGGCCGTTAACACAGGGCTGGCGCTACGCGCAGCCTGTGATTAGCGTTGTAGAAGATGGCAACCAGTGATACTAAGGAGTGGAGGGAGGAAAGGGTTGCGAGATCGCCAAAGTTCTAAGGTCAGCCCGCCCCGGTTCTAAACATGTTCAGATCGCGAACTGTCAGTTGTAGTTCAGTAAGTAAGTAAGTCAGTCAGTAAGTAAATGGCTTATATAGCGCCAAGGTCTTTAGAAGAATCAGGGCGCGTAGACGAAGATATTCTAGGCAAGATGGGCAGCCGAAAGGGAATGGGCCGACTGAGAGTAAAATGTCTTTAAATGTCTTTATGTCCGGTCGCCTTTATACGACACCGTGAACATCATCAGCTGATTATTATGGTGGCCGCGTCTAGCGGAAAGCAGACGTCTGGTGTCCGTCCGTCCGTCCGTCTGACTATCCTGTTTTTTCTAACCTTAATAGAGCGCGCGGCGCCTATACAATGTGACTCACCAGGGGCAGCATGCGACGCGGCCAGCGTACATTTCGCCCCAACAATGAAGAGGGCCGACATAATTGTTACGCTCAGAACGAGTCTCCCTAAAACAGGATGGGAAAGACAACAACTCTAAACCAAATCGTAGGCATCAACGTCTGAGAACAGAGGGACACGTAGCATTATGGGGGTATACTCAAGGGGAAAATAGAAATTCTCAATATTGAACATTTTTCTCTTTTACATGGTCAAGCTACACAGCAGTGAGGGATATTAGGCTTAACAGTGTATTACAGACGTTTGGCCCCGGATTCCTCGGACTCTACCCAGAATGCCTCCAATGGTATAGATGCATTGACGCCACTGCGCTGATCTCAACCTCAGCTCTAACCTAGACAGACGGACATAGCAAGCACGTAATTCATGTAGCCAGTCCCGTCTGCCTCGTCATGTTTTAAGTACGTAAGTAAGTAAGAATATTTATATAGCGCAGAAAATCATGCGTCACAGGGAGACCGTTCAGAACCGCTACCTGCAAAACAGCTAGAAAGCCCTCACTCAAGGTCGTACCGACCTCTTTAGCGCAAAGAACTCGGAAGCACAGAGAAAATACATGCCACCGTTACTTATTTATAGTTTCAAATTCAGGTCTCCTTTTGCATCGCCTAGTAACATGCCTGCATAGCCGAGAATGTTTTCATCCCGTGAATTTTACCCACCCGTGACCGTGAACTGTGATCTATGTCAAAGCAAGGAAGCTAGCATAGTATGGTCACACCATGAAGAAACAAGGGAGTTGCCTGGAGAAAGAGATAATGCAAGGAACAATGCCAGGTGCACGCAGGCGAGGAAAACCACGCACGGCCTGGATAGACAACATCAATACGTGGACAGTCAATCAGAATGACAGAGGACAGAGATAAATAGAGAAAGTACGTCCATGGTGTGGCCAACCCTCGGATTTAAGTCGGCTGAAGAACATAACAGAACATATTCCGGCTAGTCGTCTCAGAAAAATTCGTCATATAACAGAAATTATTATTAAGCTTGCCATTATTATACCATCATCATCATCATCGTCATCGTCATCATTATCATTGTAACCATCATAGGCATTATAAAAAGATAAAATTATGCGATAGCATAGCAGGCACGGTTCTTGAAACAGCTAGAATATCAAATGATTGAATGAAACTTGAGACTTCGTCTGAATGTTCTTTAAAAGCTGACAACTACAGCGCAGACAGTCGAGCGTCAAACGAGTTCGGAATACTGGTCACTCAAGACTCAGACGCGGTGCCCAAGCGACATCCTATCAGCGGTAACGACTGCAATTATTCGAGCCGTGATTGCTGCAATTGAACGCCGGGAACGGTTCGGCATTTTTTTTCGCAGCTACAGCCAACATAAAATACGCGAAAACGGCGGCGAGCACAGCAGCTTTCTGCAGAGTCGTTGCCCAGGCTGACGTTGAACGGCAAGTTAACGGCGCAGCAACCGCGAAACACGTATTTTAACCGAATGAACGCCATATCTCGTACGCCCATATAGCTTTCACATGCATCGCTCATCCAGCTAACCTTCAGTTCTCTCCCCTCCAGATTTATCCTAATTGCCACACTGACAGTAGCGGATTTAGGAGGCGGATTGGGCAGCTGCCCCATCCCCTTGTGTGTACCCAAAATTATGCGCAAGGTTGGTTAATAACATTATCAGATAAGACTAAGCAAAACTGTCCAGCTGTCCCAGTTTTGCGAGGGATTGGCTTCCTAACTCCTCAGCCCTGGTCTCCGCTAGGGGTTTGGCCCTTTATTCTCTAATCTGTCCCCTTTTTAAAAACGTGGATCCTTACCTCAGCTACGACCATCAACCAGCAATAAACGTCGTCTGTAAAAGCTGCCACACCGTGGATGTAATGTGATCGATACCATCAAGGACACTGTTTATGACTTCTGCCACTGCGATCACGGAAGACAGCACACCACAGCGCCTCGACCGGCAATAGCGAACGAAGTAGAAGAAGTGACGATATTAGCAGAAGACAGAAACTTCAAATCTGCATGGTGCATAGCAAGTCCTAGCCTAAAGATGACAAACCACTCCCTTAACGGGGACTATTGCTCCTTATTCCCCTTCCAACGCCAATGAAAATTTCCTAGCATCACATTATTGATGTCCTGTTAAATCCGAGCTCTTGACTTCTAATTACGTCGCTAAAAACCGCCATATCCTGTCTCATCAGTGATCACAAGTCCTGGCATTTCTCAAAGCTTGAGGCCGTCTTAATGTTGTCTAGTTCTGTTCTGTTGCTAGTTTATTGTCGTGTATGTTTAACTTGCTCTATGAACAAATAAACGGATAGGGTGTTGTCAGCATAACGTTCACAATACGATTAACAAGAGCGCAGCAACCTGCAAGGGCTGGGGGTAGCCGACCGAGGCCATATAAATACCAACACAGCCGTTTATCGTGGCTTGCACGTGAAACAGTCAGTCTTCGCATGCCCCAAAAAATCAATCTGGGACGTTTAATATCTTGCCTCTAAATTACGGGCGGTCTCCCTTTCACTAAGCGGATCCGGAACCCCATATAATACAAAATAGTTGTCGTTTTTTGGTAACCCTCACAGCAAAAACCAACTCGATCCATTTCGACGTTTAAACACAATGTATCAACGTTACGCTTATCCGAAATGTAACAAACACGTTGCACATGCTGATGTCCTGTTGGATGCTTTACATACGTTGTTACAATGTGTTCAGTTTTGTATACCGACCGTGCAAATTACTACAGATTAATTTATATTAATCGCAATTGAAATCTTCAGTTCTACAGCCGTGATTATAATTATGCCAGTGCACGCACACGCACACACACACACCATACACAAATAAGTATTTGACGATATGTATATCTACAAAATACAACAGTAAAAACTGCAAATATTTTGGCAGCTATCCTGCGAGACGATCGCTTCGAATTCGTGTAAAATTCGTCGACAGATAAGGCCCACTATGCGTCCAAAAATCCGTTGTGCGCTGCCTATTTAGAAGAGGTACGAAGTATTGCGAATAGTGTGTCTGCATGTATGTCTGTATGTGTGCCCGCTCGCATAGTGTATCTCTAAAACACACGACCAAAGTTCACGATATTTCCTTGATGTGTTAATGTTACCTGTGGCCTCCTCTGACGATAATGTAACATGTGCATGACGTTATGTTTTCACATATTGAGACCAATGGGGCAGAATCAAACATGACGTTGTTTGGTCGAGTTCGCCAGGTGGACCGGAAGCGAAATCTGCTATCATCGATTGCCTAGTTTCTTGTTGGCCTACATAAAATATTTTCATGCTACCACGTGACGGTGAAAAAGTTGCATACTTATAAGATAGTGTAGTGCAATCTTACATTTTGTTATGCCCTTGGATGCCGCGTAATAAATTAACGTAGATGGGCAGCAACTCTGTAAATTTAAAAAAGATGGCTGTCGATTAAACCTCAAGATCGCTTTTGAGGTTTAATCGACAGCTGTCGAATCGAGCGGTCCACATAACGGCCATTACGATATTCGTTCAGTGGCTTCGTCACGTAGAATTTCTTCAGAAACCGACGGTCGCCTAATGATGTTATTCATCTATACGCCGTCATTCAAACGTGGCACGCACATCAACCGTCGCTGCTGCGCTCTATTCAGTCTTTGCTCTGGCAACCCATAAAGACCTTTATACCGGGACAAATGCACAGACCCACCGGGCATTAAAATGCACAACCGGTAACTCGGTAGTTAAGTCTCGTCACGCAACTAATATAAAGTAAAAAAGTAAAAGTAAAGTAACCCGTGTATAGCAGTTTAGCATCAACTTAGCTCTTCACCGCTACGGAAAACTCACATGCCATATATGAAATCACACAGTGTTACCTGCCACCCGACAGAGGTGAGAATCCCGCTTTTACCCCCAGCCGAAACAGGTACTCGATTTAGCGACCCCGGAAGGATGCAAGGCTGTGTTGACCTATATTACGTGAAAGCGGACCGGCCGGGAATTAAACCCGCGACCTGTAAATCGCAAGTCCAACGCCCTACCGCTGAGCCACCACGCAACACAGTGTAATCTGTTTGAACAAATAGCATATTTAAGATCACATCGGAGCACCGTCATACGTCACAGTGCATAAACGAAGAATTACTGTGGCTATTAACACGGCAAGTCAATTATAATGTTTTTAAAATAATAATTACCGTAATTTCATCTTAGCAGCAAAAATTAGGTAAAACGCGGTTCAAAAATCAACGCTGTCGGTTCGCGCTAATAGGCATAACGGAAACGAATACGATGAAATCAGTCCAACGTCACAAAGCAAAATCTCAGCGACTACTGGGTCGGCCGACCGTGGCGTAAATGCCAACAAGTTCACCTGACTTCACCTGACTCACTGTATTGATTCATTGTCACGTAACCAAGTAACGTAATGTTAGAAACTCAACGTGACTGTAGGCTTTGCGTATCGTTTTCTAAGTCCAATACCCTATCTCTGAGGAAGATCGTCCTGCTGTGACAACAACGGAATATGCTATCTACTTCAGGTTTACTGGATGACGTCACGTTGTCACATAATGGCACAATTGGGGCAGAATCAAAGACGACGTTATGTTTCGTCGAGCTCGCCAGGTAAGTTGTTGTCTACGATTACGTTGTTATATTTACGACTGTCTAGCACGAAAACAGCATTAATTATGGACGCTCAATCATGCTGCATCCCGATCAGCTTGCCAGCCCAGCCAGTCTTTATTTCATATGTAGCTCACCGGTGCTAATTAATTTTGAATGCATTAACTCGGAATGAAAGATACGAGACTTGTTCGTATAGTGTTCATCAGAACCGGGGCCAGCAGGGCGCAGAAACACGTTACCCTGCGCCCGCAGTCGCTGCAGCCTGCATGAATACAGTCACGACGCTGTACGATGCAAAGCGACGATACGATACGATATATTTAAGCTTACGTGCGCTCGAAGGCTGACGAAATGACCAGCTTAGTCTAGCGCACGGCACAGAAACAAAAAACTAAGGAAAACTAAAAACTAAAACCGATTAGCTCAGAAGAAACGGTGCGGACAAAAGTACGTGAAGGCAGTCCGGGAGGAAGAAGTGAAACTACGGAGGGGGTAGGATTTGTGAAACAGGTAGGTTTTAAGGCGGGAATGAAAGAGAGAGGGAGTCATGGATGAGCAGAGTGGTGAAACAGAAGAAGTGGTGCGTGAAGAAATAGGTGAGTGAGTCGGAAATGGAAGAACTGGTACCAGAATGAGGTCGACAACAGGTGATAAGCCGTAATAAATCAACGGTATATACCATTCCGACGGAGAGTAGGCCTATATTGTTCCACGAATAAAACGCATTTAAATATAAGGTTAACACCGCAACGAAATAAATAAGTCAATTCTGTTCTCCCATTTGACTGTTAACGCACTCACCCACGTAAGTGTATGCACATTCGCCCTACTATTAATATGACGAAGACAATGATTATGATGGCATACATACAATACATACGAACGATTTAATCAGAAAATCACAAGTGACAATGGGAAACTGATTTCATTAGAACAGACTTGTAGCCTTGAAGTGCTGAATTGCTAAATAATACTATAAATTAGTGCAATACATTAGTAGTAAAAAGGAAGAAAGAAACAACTAAATAATAAGAAATTGCAGGGTCAATTATTGACCGTTAACGCATGCTTGCTTGTAACCTGCAGTCTACAGTCGACTTGTCCTGTCATCCGAGGACACGCAACATGCACTGAGATGGGCGAGCTATTATTAATAGCCTTCGCTATAATTGAGTCCAGGCATGGAACCGTTCCAGCCCATCTCGTACGAATCAACCAAACATTTGCTTTCAACTCAGAACCGAAATTCGACCACTAACTTTAATCAAACTGTCTCTAATATGCCGTCGAACTATTTTATTTGTTCAGACTCAGTGCATATTTTACTAGAAGAAGCCAGCACTCAGAAGAGTGCAAAAGCCCACGCCGGCACTGTTTTTTGTGCACCGTGACCTTGACCTTCGACCTTTAGAACTCAAAATAAATGGCTCTCCATGTGGAACGTTTCTCTGTCACGTTTGGTGATTTTAGCTGCATCAGTTTTTGCGATATCGTGCGGAAAAACAGACGGAGGGACAAACCAACGCCGCTAAAAACCCTATCAAGCGATATCGTCGGTGTGGGAAAGCCATCACTCGAGGTCGTACCGACCACGTCAGTGCAAGTAACTCGACAAACAACCAAAAATACGTATCTGCCACCCCACGCAATATCTCTCGCTGTACAAAAGGAGTGACTCAATCATTAACAACAACTGTGCCAACTTCATTCTCCCCGCGAAAGCGAGGGAGTACGTTTTTACCGGCGTTGGTTTGTCTATCTGTCTGTCTGTGTGTCTGTCTGTGACCACGATAACTAAAACATTGAGGACGGATTTGTATCAAATTTTATGGGAAGGTTCATAGGGGGAAAGGGAAAACCAAGTTCGTGTTTCGTTACGATCGGTAGAGGGATGTGGAAGTAGCGGTCAAGGAGAATTATACCTACCCCAAAAAGGGAGTTGCACTCTCTCAGAGTACTTTCAATCTAGTTAATGTACTGTCTTGTGATGGATGAGTTTCATGAAGAATTAACAGAAGTGGGCCAGATGGATTGATCGATTGATTGAGTTAAGTCTTAACATCCCACCATACACAAAATAGGTCATTTCGGAAACATTCTACTCAGCCAATCTCTTGGCTTAATAATGAAAAACTAAATCTAACACAACAAAAGCAAATGTGCATCCGTAACAAAATATACAACAACACAAAATAAACTCAAAAAAATCAAAGCCAGGCTTGGTTGTCTTTTATGACCTCAAGCCTGGAAACCTACGAGCTGGTCTATTCTCAAAGAAGTAGATAAGTAAGGAAGTAAATCAGTAAAGAAGAATGTAAGTAAGGAAACAAATATAGCGCCAGAATCAACAAATGAATCAGAGCGCATTATAGTCCCGGAGCCGGTACGGGGCAGGGCGAGATGGAAGGAGGCCGTATAACTGATCGTAAGAGAATCCGGTCGCTGAAAGACTTCACCGGTGATTAAAATTACGGAAAATGAACCGCGTCGACGTCGTTGTGGCGATGGTTTGCGCCGGAGACGGAAGTCGCACAACTGGTGTAGTTGCCGACCGGCGCACTGCGCCCGCCTATGTATGACAGCGATCGTATTCATGATGCCTGTGATATGGGCGCAGCGTGTAACTCGATCGGACGCACCAAGGTCGTAACACTCAATCTTTGCCATAGGCTGACATTACTCTCCAGCTGATCTGCATATAGCTGTCACATCAGTGACGGCGCAAAGCAAATAAAACGTGTACTTTATTAGATGGAAAACCGGTTAGCGTAGTCAATTGATGTCATTACGTGTTGCAGGCCTATGTCAGTATTTTATAACATTGTGATATTTTATCACCTTCAGTACTAAGCCAAGAGATTGGCTGGAAAGAACGTCTCCGAAATGACCTATTTGTGTCGGGTTGGACGTAAAACCTTAACTCAATCAATCAATATTTTATTACCAGTGTTACAGTGGTCTCCAAGCACGACTACCGCGTGAGACACCAAAGCACTGAACCACACCGCTGATAGTTGTGTTTATCACGGCAGCCACCGAATAGGAAACTGTACATAAGTAAGTAGAAGAAGTGCAAAACCCCAACCCGGGGAAAACCTAGCATCCAGCGGCAAGCGGACGTAGAGACGTGACACAGGGAAAACCCAGCGTGGCTTATGTACGCATCAGTGGAACATGTCTATCTCAGGTTTGGTGATCCTAGCTGCATCGGTTTTGAGACATCGTCTGGAAAAAACAAATGGCGATATAAACCATACCCCTCGACTGCCGTCAGCGTGGGTAACAGAGTGGTCGGTGCGACCTCCAGTGAGGGCTTTCTAGTTACGTTTAGCGCTCAAAGCATTAAGTCTGATGTATTGTCAGGGCTTTGATATTTTGCCTTGGTTTTATAACAAATAGGGAAGTTGAAGCGCCGTATAAAGTTTCAGCCCCTGAGTCGGTGGCGGATTTATCTGAAGAATACTTTTTCACGTGATGCCGGCACTGTGTCAAGTTATAACTTATGTGCCAAGTGACGCGACACATAAGTGAAGTGCACATGAAGTGATGTTTGCATTGCCTAGAGAACGAACGTATTTTCACTGTTGCTAGATTTCCGACGAAAAGAAGTCGCGTACTCATTCGGCGCACGTGTAGCCTACCTCGTATTTGCGCTAATTCTTCTGCACTAGGTGATCGAATCTGCGCGTCGCGCGTGGCCATCTGACATTCGTCGTAAGCGCCCGACAGACTCCGCCGCGGGGATTTGTGTCTCGACGTCCGATACTTCCGGCTGAGGACGATCAGCGTAGGGTTGGCGACCACCCACACTGATCGAACATGGTCGATTAACGGCTGGGGCAGTCCCTGAAACCGCCGCCATGCGCCGCCGACACCAGTCGATGACCACTCAAGTCGTTAAGCTATCGAACCACCGCCGATTAACTCCACTCGCAGTCCATAATAGGTTTTCTTCCGAACAATGCTATTGCCATTACGTGTCTGAAAAAGATTAATATTATAGACAGTACAAATATCCTTTCATTTACATCATGTAGACTGTCAGTGGCCGTTCGTTGGTCCTATTTACTCATCCGCAAGTCTATGGTATGGCGATTACTTGAACACTGCCTGATATCATCGTTACAATAAGCGGCAGCGAAACCAGGGGGAGGTCAGAATACTGTTTGGGGCTATAGCCCAGAGTGATAGCGAGCGCTGTAGCGCGAGTCTATAGCGTTGGTCAGAAGGCTATGCCCCAGTGGGGTCCAGGGAGCGAAGTCCCCCTGAAGCTAAACGCTATTTAAAAAATAAGTGAGCAATATTTTGACACTAACATTTTTGTTTGTCGATGCGAAGTTTCGTTCCGGAGACACACGGTGTCGAGTTCGGAAGTCGCGGAAAAAGTGGTCCAAAATTTGATGTTTTTTTGCGCCTCAAATTCTGGGGACCCCTAAATTTTTGTGGGGCATCTGTAAATCGACACCCCTTCCGACCTACTCTCCAAGTTCGGTTGAGATCCATGGCTGGTCTTTCACGTATGCTGACGAAATAAAAAATAAATAAATTACAGCGATAAAATATAATGTCTTGCCTTCGGCGGCCATAATTAACGCAAGCAGAACATATAGCCGCGTGGGATAAATTAGTCGAATGGCGAGTCATTAGAATCTAGAAACCCAAGTCAGTCGCTCACACCTTAGCGACTATCTACTCGGACTAGGCGGGCCTATCACAGAGACAAGTAACGGTAAAAGAATCGTTACTAGATGTGCATGCACGACAAAGCCGAGCGTGGGCCCGCCCGCCCGGCATCCTGTTGTTCTAGACTGTAAGCTCGTGCCACTACATAACATGTGCCAAAGTTTGCCTGCTGTCTGTTAAACATCGTCCATACGGTAAGGCTGGCAGTGTCTCCCAATGCGAAAATTTAAAGGGTGGGCAAAAACTCGCCAACCGTTCTAAGCCGTTTCTGTACCAAAGTTCGCCAAATTTGGAGAGCATGTAGGGAAGTACCTGTAGATTGACAAATTTATTTCCGATTGTTGATATCGTGTTCCGTTGCATAGATATGTTCGGTCAAAGTTCATAGTCGGTCCCCAAAAGCGATTTTTGCTCCCAGCTCGTGGGGGTAAATGACCGGGGAAGTTCGGACCAATTTTTTTTCAAATAGCAGTCATAAGTGTGAATATGTGTCCAAGTTTGGTTTAGATCCGTTTAGTCACCTCAGAGATTAGGCGTCAAAAAGAAAGAAAAAACCACAGCGGTAAATATAATCCCTTCGGCATCGCGATGCCGTGCGGGCTAAAAAACAGGACTCGGCCTATCAGCCAACTCAGTGGGGTTCTTGTGGGGGCAGACAGTCCCTCTCCACCAGCCAGAGGTCTGGGGACTGTCAGCTCTGATGTCTGAAAAATGAGCCTTGGAGACGTATGTATGAGCCAATAAAGATAGGCGGCGTGCGCCCATCACAGTTAGCTGGTAGCGTCTACATAGGATGCAAAGGACAAGCGCATGCATCATCGTCGTTTCAAAGAACTTGTGGCGAGAAACGCCTGCAAGCAAGAGTACAGACAAGCAACCTGATCGAAGGCACACCGAACCGAGTTTGAACCGGCGCCGAAACGTAACTGAATAGTACCGAGACTAGCACCACTAAACGACTTAAACCTCGCACTAGTCGGTTTTGTCATCGACAACTATAAGACCTTCGACATTTATCCGTTTTGATAGAACACCGACTTGTGACGGACAGACGGACGGACGCACGGACACACGGGCCACAGTACATACTGCGCTAGCATAGCGTCTCACGGAAAAAATACAGAAATGTGGCATAGTACAACATGCACTAAATTTTTTTAAAGAGTATTTTTATCATGCCCAGTTGTAAGTTAATAATTTTTGCGACACGCGAAGTACACGCCTGTCGCCATGGAGACGAAAAAAAGACGCATAATGCGTACGAGAGATGCTATACGTTAGCTGCTAGCATGTCATTAGAGAGGCAATTTGGCGGCAAATGTATCCATTACACGCCGCCCAGAAGAGTACGGTGCTGCTAATTTTCCGCCATCAATAGTCTGCGTATATACTTCTAAATCAGACCAGTTATGTGACTTACTGAAGGCGTCAGATATAATAATTAAAAACGTGATTATTGTTACACGTTTTTATCATAGCCCCATGTGCGCAATCACGGAACTTGCCAGAGTAACTCTGTCTGTTCGTCCGTCTGTCTGTCACACTCATTCGCCCCGTCAAAACCGTCTGGTAGCCATGTCATTTAGGCCTACTAAACACCTTGGTTACTAAATAGACCTCACTCGAGGTCGCACCGACCACTTTATCGACAATTGTTTCTTCTGTGAACGTGAACTTCAACCTGCGACTCTGCATGTAGATAGTATCAAGATAAAACAGCATACCAAATATTAAAGCGGTCAAGTCATTAGCCCAAAATTTGTTGTCCGGAATCGGGACATATAGGCGTACACATAGACAGCAGATCGATTGTTCTGCCTGAAGCGATCCGTTAAAATCGAATGGCATCATCCTCAATTTGGGCATGAAATACAGACGGATACATGATAAATGCGTGATTTGGGAACAATATGTCGCCATATATCTCTGAAACTATACAGATCAGCGAAAAGGAACTCTGTGCACGTTACCATGATATCAGTGACCTATCGACAACCATTATTTCTGCTTTTATGCTGTTACGTCGTCGGTCACCAGTTTATCGCACTGACCGTCGACATCTGTGTACAACACGGTGGGTGCGAGGTACTGCGTCGCGCGGGTCTGTCAGCGTCAGCGGGGACTGTATATAGCTACAATGGAACCAGAATCCTTTGTCGAAAAGGGTTGTTGCCAATGACATGAGGGACCACAAAGGTCAGTTCGTTAATATAAGACCTTCATAATCCAATATCATTGGAGAATATAGCATACATTAGCTAGGATGTGCTTGCCAACGGGTAAAATTTTAACTGTCGTTAACTAATTAGAAAAAACACAAAATCGCAGGCAGCCATGTTTGCTAAACATGTGGCAGGCTATGTCTCAGAAACCGCGCAAGACGAAAACACAATTAGTACAGAATACCAAGAGAAAGTTGTGAAGATCTAACATGACAATACGATACGAGACGAAGAGCTAGCTTAATAGTGCACGGTACCAAAAATTGAAAAACAAGAAAAATTAATTCGGTATAGGACTCCACATAGAAGTTTAAGAATGCCCTTACCAGCGAAGTCATGTGGCAAACTGGTGGACGCAAGAGTCTAGACACTTCACTGCTATTACTGAAATGATACAACAGCATTTGCATGACATGTCACATGACTTCGCTTCGCTACACGTTTGATTGATTGATTGATTGATCAGACTGACTGAGTGATATCGAATAGCGTTATGACCTTCGCGGTCATTTTGGCTATCTTCAGTATAAAATAAGTGTACTTTCCTGTTCTTCTGTGCTGGAATTGGAATCTCAGAGACCGCATTTTCTAGCAGCATACTCGATATTTTCCTACATTATTGTCAAAGACTGTTCCTTAATCCTTACCTTGACCGTCCGCAAGACGTCACCACTGCACTTAAGCTTCCTGAGGGACCGATGACATTCCAACGACCCAGACAGAGACGAGACGACTTTTGCAAACTCAGACTTACTCGCATACTTTCTCAGAGACAACCGGATTACGTCGACGGGCCCAGAAAACAGTAAATATTTCTGACAGGCTGTCAAAGGCTGCCGCTGATACGTTGTTAAGACTAAACTCATTACGTGCCGCTTGACGCGGTGAGCAGTGTCTCACGGATTACATTATGTTCGCTGTCTGTCAACGATGTCGTCGTGAATATTTCTATTCGCATGACACGTCAAAAGTAATTCTAAACAGGATAAATTAAACGTAATAAAAAATAAATTGACCCCGTACGGGACACACTGCAATATAAGCTCGAAGAGAGCGTTTCCCACCGGCGTACTCAACCGGTGACACAACTGTTTACTTACTTACGGATGCACAACCTTTTTGGTCCCGGAATTCGACTATACCTAGTGTCATGTGCCTGCGACTGAGTGATGCCAGCGTTATCTGCAGTGTTACGTATTTTCAGTTTCCAATTCAGTCTGCTTTTCTTCAATATGTCGTTCGCTAGGCTGCACCAGCACTGCAGCGTGCTATTGGTTTTAATACGCAATATCGGATATCGGACGGGTAGGTATCTTTCTTGTATACGGAACTTACAGCGCAGAGGAAACAGTTTGAGTTGATTCTAACGGTAAAAATGGAAACTAGACATCCCGTAGAGGGACCATTTGGAAGTGAATTTCCAGGATCTGTAATCACTGCGGAGTTATAACAACCTAAAGTCGCAAGACCTGGAAATTTTGTGAACAATTTTGTCTTTTTTGAAAAAAACGACCCATTCACAATCACAATCACAATCACACAAAATGTTAACAAAATACACACGTTGTGATTACTAAAATAGCTAAAACATCGGAGGATAAAAATACACATTATGGTAAAATGTTCAAAATTCTGTTCCGAAAGTTTACATGGCGACATCGATTCAAATGTCCGACGGGAAATCGCTGAAATCGTGCGTTATTCGCGTGACCAAAAAATAACAAAATTTCGGCCTCCTCTCAAACTGTCGCTACCGCCTAAAATCTGCCAGGCCAGTCCCCAACATTTGGCTCACACTATCCAGATTTAATCCAAATCGGTTCACTTTCGGCGGAGTTATAGCCGAACGCGTGAAGACCGTTCTTTTGCTACATAGAGTATTTGCATGATAGGCTCTTCGAGCCTATAATAAACAACAAGCCGTCCTTACATAATGTTGCTATCATTGGTGCTAAGATGGTACGTGGATACGAGCTCATTCGAAATTCGTCGTACCACTATCGTACGATTTTTGTGCAGTATATATTTATTTATTTGTAGACACAGATACAATAAGCGACATATAGTACAATAAAACGCAATAAAAAAGAACTGTGTGTACTGGACAGAAAGGCCCAAAGAGCACTTACAACTGCCCAAAACATAGATAATACAACACTAAAACACAACGTTAAAGAAGAAAACATGAATTGAATTTAAGAGGGATTTAAAAACACCGACACAGGTAGCTGATACAACTTCGTTTGGTAGATTATTCCATACTTGAACCACGCGAACAGAGAAAAAATTTTGACGATCAAGAACTCTAGAATATGTATCGTGATCGTGTCCTGCTGGCGATTGCGACTTGAGAGTGAAATGGTTGCATAAAGCTTTTATCTGAACGGAAATATCGCACGTGGCGGTCAAGAGACCGAAGCTGGCGTGTCACGCTTATAGCTTTCTGCGCGCTCTTAACAGTCCGATACATCATCCCATGGTGTTCAGAGCTGGCGCATTCGATTACTGCAACGCAATGCCGGAGTACACTTTATGAAGACGGAGAGCCATGGAGGTGACAGACAGGCTTTTACACCGCACTGACGGCTTAGTTCGCCTCTCAAACGGCCAAGCTTTATGTTATATTTCCCATATGTGCTATGTTTTTCGAGCAAGCACAACGTTAAGACTCAGAGTGTTCTGACAGAATGAATAATGTGATAGATTACCGGCAAACTGACGCGAGTTCTGAATTTAAAAAGCTTCCGAAAGTTAAACAGAATACAAGCTATCCGAGAACACAAACTGCTGAATCCATACGCCATCGACATAGTTATATTTGAACTTGAATAATACGAGCTTTATTTTATCTGATCAGCTTGTCAGTATGTCTGTATGTCTGTCCGTCTGTCTATCTGTCGGCATATCTCAAAAACCACACGTTAAAACTTTAAATTTCTGATAAGGCCTAATTTACCTGTGGCCCTGGCTCTGTCCTCCTTGGACGACAGTACAATGTTATGTACTTCCGGTTTCGTGGATGACGTCATTTTCATATAATGGAGCCAATGGGCCAGAAGACAACGTTGTTTTGTCGAGTTCGCTGGGTGGCGGCACCGGCGGCGAAGTTGCTGTCTACGATTACTGACTTGTTAAACACGTGACTCGTTCGTGGAAGCAAAAATCGACTGGGGGCAGAATCTTAACTTTAGGACTACTCTCAAAATCTACTCGAACATTCTCAGTACCAATGTACAAGTATTCTTCAAATTTCATGAAAATCCAATCATAACTAACCGACAGATCCAGAGCGTCTTGTAACTATCTGCATCATGTAGTAACCAGCACGCAATAAGCAACAGAATGAACAATTTCTCTTTCGAGCTATCCACTGTTCCGTCACCGCAATTGTCTATTAAACCTTATATACACAATATTTTATCAGATAGAAAGTAACCGTGACGGATAGGATTGGTCAACATTAGTCTAATGCAGCAGTTAGCGTTGGCGGTGGCGGCGTGGCGCAGTGGTAGCGTCGTTGGTTTAGATCAACGAAGTTAACCTACGCTCAGCCGGGTTAGTATTGGGATGGGTGACCGTGTCCGGGTTCGACTCCCGGAGGCGGCACTTTATTTCGGTATGTAAACAACCACCCAGGTCGACTCAGCCTTCTACCCTCCGTGGGACGGTAAAATGAGTACCAGCCAAAGGGCGGTGATGTTCTGCGGCTGGGGAGTAAAGGCAGGCATGGTGTAATTTGCAGGTAAAACTGTGTGATCCATGTCTGAGCGCATTTGAGGCGATTTGCGTAAAAATGCGCTATACAAATCGACGTATACTTTACTACTTTACTTTAGCAGCTTACCTGGCCTTAACGTAGGCCCCGCGACGGAACAACTTTCCGACATGCTGTCGTGACGAGGACAGCAGACAGTCTAACGGGGGCAGTGACTGGATGTCAAGTCATATCCAGGCTGCAGGTCTAGCTGTCAGACACGGTAAAGAACCGACGCAACCGTGTCGACCGAGACTGACACCGAGCGCACGACAGTTGAGAAGCCCTGACACATGACGGTGGTTAGTCGCAGACTTCTGCCGTCGTCGCCGCTGCTGCTGCTGCTGCTGCGAGCGATTGCCTAGCAATCGCGTGCGTCATTTGCCTCCTCTCGGCAGCGCTACCGCATCAGCCTTTACGCAGCGGCTGGTTTTCGTTCCTTCACGTGGCATTCGGTGGTTTTTGGCAAGATAAACCAGACCTGGACATGATTTGGGTCCATTCATGGGTTGGGTCAAGTTAGACTGGACTAGTCATATCTTGCTGAAACTTCACGGGTTGTGTTGGGTTGGATTGAATCAGATTTCAGTAACAAAAATTCTTCTGGAAGTTGTGTGAAAGCGAAAGAACAATGTTATTGCGGCCTAAAACACTACAGTTCACCTATCCATGTTGTGCGAAGTTCTGCGTATTACATACTTAACGAACTGTGCCAAATTCATATTAGGCAGTTAAAGTGCCAGAAGGGGTCTGCGTGCTAGACTATTATGGTAATTATTTGTAATAAACTGGTGAACAGTGACAGACATTCGTTGTCACGTTGTGGCATATTTTAAAATATTAGCACATGCTTTCCGCTAGCTATGTCTATAGATGGGTATGTTGAGTTAGGTCCGTATCAGTGATATCGTTGGGTTGAATTGGGTTGAAGAAACTGGACCAAGTCTGAGATAAATTTGACGCATTCTTTTGCAACTGCAACTGCGAGTAACGCCAACAGTCGCTGCGAAGTGAACCCGTACATCTTACACCTTTGTGAACATCATCTATAATCAGCATCATCGAATCTTTAGTAACAGATAACAAAAATGTCACTCGCAAGCGCGCTAAATGCCGATGAATTATTAACACACTCAAGTTCTCCGATATCGACTTTTAAGTAAACGACTTTATGGCATGATCCTATTTCAAATCAGCCTCGACTACTGAAATGCTATACAATAAATATCACAGTTTGATCATCGCTGTTAATCAGCCGACTGATCGATCAAAACACATTCGTATATACACAATGCCTCAGAAAAAAACGATCCGATATGTTTTTGCTGTAACTTAAGCAAGCACGGTCCGATTTTAATAATTTTGGCATAAATATTACTTGACATCTGAATAGTCAAAAACTGGCTTATTTTCTCGCCCTGTTAAACCTTAGTTACGGCTAAAATGTCGACATCTTTTCTGGGGACACAGTGTAGTTACGTGTAAATCAGGACAGACTTAGGTGGGTCCAGTTTTCTTGACCAGAGCAAACCGCACCCATAAAACACGTAGAAGTAACCCAAACTGAATCGACTATTATTAAATGCTACTCTGGACCCATAGGCCAGACCCATCCAATTCCGGAAAATTCTGACCCATGTTGCATGTCTTTTCATTCAACGCAAAATGTGTCGGTTTTATCTCGCAAAGAAGTAAAAAACAATTAAAAAGCGCATATAAAGTTCAAAATTGGCATTTAACAACAGCAATAAAATGATTATTAGTTTTCTAAATGATTATCAGTTTCCTGAAAATACGTATAAACTGTAAGTTGATTAGAAATGTTTGACACTCTTCGCGATCCGATCCGAGCCGATTCATCCAAATCGGAAATTTTTGTGACCCAGCCCAACCCAACTCGAGCCATGGATGCATCCGACCCATGTCCGCGTATTAACCCATTTTTGCCCATAGGTCCAAAATAAGTACAGTGACTAAGGGATTCGATGCCAGGCTAGCTAACTGACCATTTTTAGTTTTTGACTTTCGGGCACTCTGGCGCTCAACCCTCTTAATTAGTACAGCTATCATTGGAACACTGAGCTAAAGTGGGTTAATAAAGGCCCGTTTTCACTTCTCATCGCCACGACAGAACTGAAAAAATTGAACTGAACTAAACAGTTCGCAGTTTCTGAACATTGTTCAGAAACAGTTCTGGCGCCGTGATGTGAACAGGCCTTTAGAAGCACATAACGACACGAAGCTAGCATGCAAGCGAGAATTCCTTTTGGTCATTGCGTTTTAGCTGCTTCCTTCTCGCGTCATCGCCGCGTTTTTGTTGTTCAGAGGCCGGCTCACAACGGAACGAAGGAGGCGGACAGGACAGGGCAGGACACAGAGGGAGTTATGGTTATGTGAAGTCAACCGCAGTCAGGACGGCGGCGACTGCAGCATCGACAATCTCAACAACAGATTGTTGTCGACGTCGTATTTTTTCTCAACGTCACGAACAGTCGCTCTGTCGTGCGTGCCGCAACGATGACCGCGCAAATGCCGAATGGCATCCATAAAGCCGACAATACGTAAGTAAGTAAATAAGTTAATTTGTAGGTTGACACTGACGTAATTTCGACATTTTTTATCCATGCTAGCCGTTCTGGCCGCCATGTTGTCGGGCAAGGAAATGTAAACATTTTGCAGCACTTATAGTCGGATCGCCGATCTGGCGCTAGCAGTAAGTTAGTCAACCCCTACGGGAGCGCCAAATAGAGATGGATAGGTTTAAATCGGCGATTTTCGACCAACATCTCGCCATATCTCAGAAACGGTGCAACCGTGCAAGATAGCGATATAGTTACTATAGAACACTGATAGGTACTCGTATGCGCTCTATTGATGGCGCTATTTCCGGTGACCTTAAGTGACCCTAACTACCCGAAACCACCCCATTTTTGCTATTTTGTATCGACTTTCGTATCTTCGTAGTGAGTAAAGATATAGATACTTCAAATTTGGTAGATAGGTTGATAGTAGCAAGTGCTAGCCCACGGATGGCAAACCGTCCATGAAAGGTGCGTGGTCAGGTCACGTGAACAATTTAAATTTTGGTGGGCACCAACCATATCTCCGGAACGGCTGAAGCCAGATAGGTAAAAATTTGTAAGCATGTAGGCTATGTCAAGTCCCAGCATAAGGACGACTAGTCACCCTTAAAAGAGGCGTGATCAGGGTTATTGCAGGGGTCCAGCCTACTTTGGACCCCAGCGCGGAGACCTGTATGTTGGTCCAATGCGCTAGCCCAGGGAGAAGAGGGGAATTGTTAGGTGTGTGCGGTGTGTGCGCGACGTGCAGGTTAAAAGAAGGCCTAAGTAGGAGTGAACAGCTTTTCGAGTATTTCTAAAGCGCACCCCTCTAAGCGTGGCCTACTGACTGGATAAGTCCGGACTGGCATTTATTTAGCGCCAGCCACCTGACTGACACTTCTTCAGCGCCAGCCGGAGGACTGTCACGTCTATCTGCATCGGCTCACGTCAGCGCGGCTAATACCTTGACGCTGCTAATCAAGGCATCAGCAACAATCACATGTTATACAAGACAAATTTTACATGCAGGTAGACTGTATCAAATCCAAGCCTATAGTGAAAAACAACCCCTAAAAGGGCGTGGTCAGAGTCACATGACCTCTTTAAATTTTGGCAAATAAGTGATGATATCTCGAAAACGATGCAACATAGCGACATAGTTGCAATGGAAGAATAATAGAAAATCGTACGTGACCTATCGAACGGCACCATTGCCAATGTCCTTCAACGACCTTGAAGGTCATTTTTGCTGTTTGTAACTCCCATAGCTCGTGAAACATAGCATGAATTCACTAATATAGCGCGTCGCGCGGTCAATCTGCGGTAGCTGAGCTTCTTGTCTTAAACCTAATGATTCAATTTTATTTAAACAACGTGACAAATCTTCACCAGTTAACTTCCCACGGTACGACATCATACCTTACAACATGGAGATCAACCGTATCATGACCATAGATTACTGTGACGTCACTTCAACCTATCTATTGGTAGACTATACTGTAGCCATTACGCTAGATTAATAACATTAGACGATGCGGTAGCATCGTAGCCAAGAATTTAAAAAGAATTAAAAAATTAAAAAAGAGATGCTACCAGCACTAGTCTTAAGTATAGCGATTAGGGCTGAATTTTGGCGACAACTTGAAAAACGAGGAAAAGCAAAATGGATCAAATATTAGTATCAGTGTGCTGTCCTCCACAGAATGAACACATAGACATCAAAAAAGTTGCAAATAATCATGTCAGGGTTATTT
>Ga0209780_1000571_pt1 | contig 20354 bp, 13 predicted proteins | sample WorMetexBAHAMAS2_FD_187384 | JGI IMG/M metagenome (GOLD analysis project Ga0209780, IMG submission 187384) | Marine gutless worms symbiont microbial communities from Max Planck institute for Marine Microbiology, Germany - Inanidrilus exumae... | ecosystem: Host-associated > Annelida > Digestive...
GGGTGGGGCGATATTGACCCCCAACGAACTCTTTCTTACTTTTGGGGGTTTACACGTCTGTGTCCAATTTGGTGAAAATGACGAAGATATGCGACCGTGAGAGTGTCCACAGACGGACACACACACACACGCACGCACGGACAGACGCAAAACGATTTTATTATCTGTCCCATGCTATATGCTCTAGCTATGGGGCAGATAAAAAAAGATGCAAAAATTGCTCTAAGTTTCCTGGACTTGACAGTTGCTAACTAAGCGGATGATGATTGTATGGTGTCATTCGGTGTGTCTTGCTGTTGCTGTGAAGACTTATCAAAGTCACTACAGTCCAAAAGTGTCGTTAACTAGGTGCAAATGCTTCTAATATCATTGGCATTTGGTCTGTCATTACATTGAATATAGTCTGAAATGACAGTCTATTCACTGCTATGTATTGTGTAATACAGTGATCGCTATGGTAAGACGGCAGTTGACTTGGCATGGCATCCTGTTATGATGGAAGCTCTCCAAACTCATGCTGTAGATAACTCGCTCAATAAGGTGGCTTCTTGCTTATTTTATTCAGTGATTTGAGGTTTACTTCGTGGATTTGCTGTTGATGTTAAGAAGTTGTGTGTGAAAATTCTGCAGTTCATTGGTGAAACCAGTGGATGGTGAAGTAAGTAAGTAAGTATACGTCGATTTGTATAGCGCATCGTCGTAACTACTTCTAATGCGCTCAGACATGGATCACACAGTTTTACCTGCAAATTACACCATGCCTGCCTTTACTCCCCACCCGCATTGCATCACCGCCCTTTGGCTGATATTCATTTTACCGTCCCACGGAGGGTAGAAGGCTCAGTCGACTTGAGTGGTTGATTACATACCGAAATGTAGTGCCGCCTCCGGGAGTCTGACCCGGACACGGTCACCCATCCCAGTACTAACTGGGCTCATTGTAGGTTAACCTCATTGATCGAGACCAACGACGTTACCACTACGCCAAACCGCCACCATGGTATTAATTAACACTGATTGTTTGGATACCACATTTAACTGAACAACGCAAGGCTGGAGTAGGTAGCCACTTTTTGCTGTACATATTTCACAGCAGAACATCCAATACTGCGTACACATGCAGTCAGACATGAAAACCCGAGTCGGATGCATTGGCAGTTGGTAAGTGAATGAGATGTGGTGAGGCGGGGAAGAATGATTCGATGTAGAAGGTTTTTAGATGTGATGCTGACGATGATGCTGCAGAGTCTGCCGGTGATGTCACTGTCTGAAGCTGATGAGGAGTCGAGTGACATTGTACTGATGACAACAGGGCTGTCTCGTCAGGACAAGGATGACGTCATTCGGTGCGTCAACGCTCTGGGCTGGACACAAGTTGAGGACTTCACCACTCAAGGTACATTATCTCCGTCTCTCTGCCAGCTACATTTCACATGCCACACCTAACTTACAACATGTCAGCAGGAGGCAGAACTTACGGCATTATAGCAGGAGGCATTCAGGTGTGATATCCAAGGTATCACACGCCGGCACAGCTTCACCTGTGATTGGTGTCTCCGCTGCTGGCAGCACTGAGACAAAACCACCAGTATGTCAACTAACTGCAGTCTGTGCTTGGACTTATGCCTGATGTTGCTCTCTGTTGTTAACCATTGTAGTTTTTATTGGCCAGAAAATTTCAGTCAGCCAGTCAACAGCTGGCTGTATATCTCATTAAAGGGACACTGACACGGTCTGGCATTACAGCTTTATATGAAAGGTGATATAAAGAAGATAACAATGTAAAACATCACAGCTCACTATAATCACAAATAACAGAAAACGGAGCTAAATGTTTGGGACAGTTGTTTACTTATTTATTTTCTTGCCGATTCTGCCACTGCACGACGTCACGAGTTTTGCATGCCACGCCCACTTTGACACCCGCAAAATATTTATCCACTCCTGTGGATAAATATTTTGCGGCTGTCACCCTCTTCGGCCACTGCAGGCTCCGTTGTGCTGACCGCCTTCTTGTCCTCATCCCTTGGCAATTCTTCCTCGCTATACTCGGGCTCGAACATGTACGGTTGAATACGCCCGCCATTAACACTAAATTCGTTTTCATCGCTGCTTTCGCTGTCCAAATTGCACGCCATAATAACTAGAGTGATGTCAGTACTTAGTACACATAACACAGTGACGTCACTGTGCCCGTGGCCTTCTTGGCCAGTAGGAGTCGTCACACAGCAATGGCGGCCCCCATGGATGTATTTAAATTCTTTTTATTTCGCTTACGTTGACAATACGCAACAAATCAGACTCACCAATCGTTCTAAAAAACATAGACCTTTATTATATGTTTTTCTTGCCAGAAGTGTCAGTGTACCTTTAAACTTGTTCCGAGAAGTGGACTTGCTGTGCACGTACTGTTTTGTGTAAATATGTTGCTGTTGAAGTTATTAACTAGTTATTGTTGCATTGTACAAGCTAGTTAAGTGCGAATGTGTGTCTATGTGTGTGTGTCTATGTGTGTGTCTATGTGTGTGTATGTCTGTGTGCAGTTACACACGTCATAACGTCAGTTAATGCCAAAGGATCTTGTCCTCGAACGATCAAATTTTTTCAAGCAGTGCTTGCCGGAATGTGGATTCTCGACTTAAAATGTATTATTTTCAACAGACATTGTTCTTAATGCGTCTTGCATTTTCAATCATAAGGTGAAGAATGGTAATTAGTTTGAATAAGACTAGTTAAAATGCTTTCATAACAACAGACTGCCTTCAAAAGAGCACATGTTAATGCAGCTTCATGCAGTAGGAGTGAACTGTTACTATCAACGTGTCACTTATTAATTGGTACAGATGCTGCCATTGGAGAGGCAGCAATGCCCTTCATTGAGTCTGATGGTGGAAGGATAAGACCTGTCGGAAATTTTACCTGGTTCTTTTCAGTGCTTGGACACCTGATTGGTTAACTGGAAGAACATCTGGTCATAAAAAACTTTTATCCCCAGTGGTTTTCTTCTGGTACAGGTGAAGTAGGAAAATCTAGGCAGAACCAGCTAGCCAGTCACCAGGAAAAGTGGCTGTTACGCGGAGGTGGTAAAGGTGGTGGATAGCCTATGAGGGATTCAGACAGCACCTCACTGTCTACCTTGTCCAGTCACTGACACCAGTGCCCATGTGATGATTTGTTGTCTAGTGAACATTATTAAGGCTGTAAATTTTTGGCGGTCAAAAATTGAAAAAAATGTGGTCAATTTGCAGCAAAAAAATGCAAAATTCACAGTGAATTCACGGTTGTAATTATAACAGTCAAATACGAGTCGCAGGTATGAAAAGTAAAACGCTGTTTTTGCTTTTTGTAAGAAATAACAGTAACTGGACGTAAATCTAATAGCCAGTGAGTTAGTCACTATAGTCAGTTACATCAATTCAGTCTGTGATGGAATGCGAGTTGCTATGCTGTGCTATGTCTTATTTTGTCGGCAACACTATGTAACCTTTTCCGACTCGCCTATTTCTTCACCCATCACTTCTTCCTCTTCTGATTCACCACTCTGCTCATCCATAACTCCCTCTCTCTTTCACTCCCTGCTTAAAACCTATCTGTTTCACAAATCCTAACCCGCGTAGTTTCACTTCTTCCTCCTGGACTGCCTTTACGGACTTTTACCCGGACCGTTTCTTCCGAGCTACTCGGTTTTTGTTTTTAGTTTTTCCTTGTTTTTTATTTCTGTGCCGTGCGCTAGACTAAGCTGGCCATGTCGTCTGCTTTTGAGCGCACATAAATATATCTTTTCATATTGTAACCCCAGAATTGCACTTTTTGTGATATTGACAGATAAAATAAGTCAAATTTGTGGTGTAATGTGACAAAATGCAAGAATTCTCGGTACAATGGCTGAAACTCTACGAACTTTGCAAATCCCTCGATTACCACGAAAAAATACATGCCCTAAGCATGATAGTCGTTGTGTTTGATGTGATGTAGGGCTGAAAGAGTGTGTAAAGATGAAGATGAAAGTTGCAGAGGATGAGTTTGAGGTGTGCGGAAGCAGCATCAATCCAAGAACGTTTGCTCCACAGAAAGCTCGTCTCAACAGACTACAGCAGGTGAGATTCGCCCGGTGTTGTCCATCCACATCAGTCAGTTGGTCTGTGTGTCCCAAGGCACAACACCTGAACATGTAGCCTGCATTGCTGTTTTTTGATGGCAATTACCCACTAAACAATTGTGTTATAGGTAAAGTAAATTTTACAGTAAAGTAATGGGGACATATCTATATCAGCCTGTGACTGCAAGCAGTGTGAGTTTATGTTGGCAGTTTAGTTAGTTCCGGTTCCATTGCCCAGTTATTTTCCTCCATCTTCTTCTGGAACAGAGCCCGTTATGAGGTAGAGGTTTTTGCAGGTTGGATGCTCTCCCCGTCACCCAACTGGTGGTATTCAAAAATCCAAATGCTAACGGAAACTAGTCGTCATTTACTTACTTGCTTATTGTTGTTTTCTGGTTGTCAGCTTCCAGGACTGTTTGACGGATGCAGTTTCTACTTCCACGGCGAGTTCTGTCAACCAACTCCTCCGCGAGAAGACCTCGTACAGCTGGTCACACTCGGCGGTGGCGCGGTCCTACATCGCGAGCCGACTGTTGACATGGTCAATCAATCAGCTGTCACTGTGCCGTACCACGCCCACATGACGTCATCACTCGCTAACTGCTCGCACTATGTTGTGTCGGCAGACGAGCGTGACGTGACAGCGGTCACCGGGGACCGGCTGTGCCGAGTACCACCTTCGTGGATCACGACCTGCATTGCCCAATTCCAATTGGTCGACAGACTCTCGTCGTAGAAAGTCGATTGACCGATTAGAATTCAGCCGTGTCATAAAACTTGACTCAGTATATGACGTTGTTTGCGTTTTTCATTACAGCTAACGGTATAGTTGTCAAACAAATTGCTAGCAGGGCACCGCCATTCTGCACCTTGACCTGCATTGCCAAATTCTCATTAATCGGCTGAATTTTTATCCTAGATGAAATCCAACTAATAGTGATACTGCTGTGGAGTCTGTTTTGCATTAAGACCACGCTGTGTACAGACGTATTTGCCGTACACTTAAAACTCATCACGTATTAACTGCATTGTGTTCTGCAGATATTGAAAAGAGGATTGAAAATTGTTGTGTATATACTCATTGTTATCATTTGTTTGATTAATTAATTGAACGTTTGTTTTTTTTTAGTGTAAACTATACATATATAAGCTAACAGTTGTATCATTTGATGTAACGAAGTGACCTTGTGGACGTTGAAATTGTTACTTTGAGTTATAACTTTACAGTATACAGAATCAAAAGCACAGCCTTGTAAGGCAGGCAGTACAGTGTCCAGCAGGATACGCAGAAACGTTTACATGCCAGTGTTGAGGAAATCCCAATCTCACTGTTATTTAGCACACAACAGTCGTCGTTTGAGGTTCGGTGTGGATATAATATTGGATTAATCCATCAACTGGATGTCAGCATTTCTGTGCATCCTGTCGGTTTTTCAATATCGTTGTGGTACGGCTTTTGATTTCTATTTCATACAGTGTAACGTGACCGCTTCCAAGATCTTATGAGGGAATAGAAATGTGTATTTACATAGGTTGACAGTGAAGTAATTTCTTCATTCCTGTCTATGCCAGCTGGTGTGGCTGCCATTATGTAGGGCAAGGAAATGTACATTATTTGCAGCACTTGCAGTCAGATCGCTGAGCTGATGCCAGCACAAAGCTCTTCTTAAACTACCGATGCAGTTTTATTTAAATAACGTCACAAATCTTCACCAGTTAACTTTGCAAAGTAATACATTACGCTGTACAATATGGAGATCTTATCGTGACCATAGATTACTGTAATGTCGCTTCACCCTATTATTACTGGCCCGCCTGCACATAGTGTAGTGGGGCCAGCCAGTATTGCTTTGCTCGCTGGCGTCTGTCGTCGTCTGTAACACTCCACTCTGCAACGTCTAACCAGGGGACAGCACGCGACGGATGGCCAGTAGTGTTACGTCCCGTTAGGGCGAAACTTTGTTTTTTTGAACTAACCAGCACAATGGCAGGTATTTAAAAAATTAGAGTGGCGAATTTTTCTGGTTGGTCGTCACTTATTGTTACTGTTATTATTTCTTGTCCGTAATGCCGCCGCCCACTGTAGTATATTCTAAGTGGTAATATTCACTGGTTGAGGACACTTGGTGTTGGTTTGGTGTCTGGAGCCGCTCACACGAAGTAGTAGTGTTTAACACGTGTATGAAGCTGATGTTGATCGTAGTTGCGGTCCTCGTCGTCGCTGCGACGGTAGTAGTGCTGGTGGCAGTAGTTGTCGACGTTTCTGACGCTGCAGTAGTGCGCTCCGGTGGTGCGTGGGTCGACGGCGTCAAGGTCAAGGTCGTGGTCAGGGTTGCGTGTGCCGATACTGCACGGGTTGATGAACGTGGCCCGGTGTGCGCACTTGATGAAGTTGCAGCGTGCACTAACGTGTGTCAGCACGCCGTGAAACCGCTCATCGAGTGGGTAGTCGCCGTCAGGAAGTGACAGGCACGCGCCTGCAACAGCGTACGTTATCTTCATGTCGACTAATAGAAAACGTAAAGGCTTCCCACACTCGTTACCGAGCGTTGGGCCCGAAGCTGATCCCGGTACAGGCAGTCAGCCAGCAGGTGACTTAAGTCATCCACCCGGCGGTAGTCTGCCATTACTTTCCGCCAAGCCTGTGGTTGCCTTCCCAGCCGCAGAGCATCACCGCCCTTTGGCTGGTACTCATTTTACCGTCCCACGGAGGGTAGAAGGCTGAGTCGACCTGTGATGCCGACTAATACACTAGCGTTTTATGACCATTAGGCCTATACAGATGACTGTGTCAGCTGGCACACCCAGCTAAGAACTGGAAGATTTTGTTGGAGCAGAGTTTTGCGGCCCATATAGCCTACTTCCTGGCTGATGGCAAATAGTTAGGATTAGGGATAAGTCTCTAAAGAGTTCTCAACAGCGTTACCTACACCGTCTCCGCACTGTAAAGCCCAGCCTATAACATCAAGAGTAACCATTTTCAGCACAGTGGCAGATGCACAAATAAAAATTTGCCCACAGTTATTTACCTCAAGTTGAGCCCTCTATGTTGGTGTTCTTTATCTTAACAGGGACTCCCGTTTTGTTTTGTTTGTCTTTTATATATAGTCAAAGACTCAAAGATACACAAGAATGACGATTTGGGGCCCTACACTGCATAAAAAAACGTTTGGCGGCCGGGCCTTTGTCGAACTTAGGCTGTGTTGCAGTGCCGCGCCCCTCGGAACGCAACTCAACTCATCCGGCAGCCTGATAATACGAACACGTTGCACGTCCTACGTGCTGTACGTACCGAACTTGTTAGAGCGCTGGTCGTCGGCAATCGGTCGTTGTCGGTCGAACTTTGTCGACGAGTCGCTGAGCGGAGCCGTGTCCGACTGCTTGCTGACGCTGTGCCACGACGACCTCGCTGCCGTCCTGTCGGCCACGCGACCTATCGGCTCGACGAAGCTCGCTCCGGTCACGTCCTCCTCCCGACCGAATCGGTCGATGGTGATATCGATGCCGGACTGTGGACTGCTCTTGATGGTCGGCAGACGCAGCTCGACACGCGGTTGACGCCCCACTGCGCTGCGCCAACCGCCGTCGCTGTAACAGTTAGTTAGTGCGCCTACATATATTATATCTTTATATTGTTAAACGACATTAGAGGGTCTACATAATGAGACAATGAATCAAATTGCGTTTCAGGACGAAAGACTGCACAGGCGGCATAGATTAATTCATGAAACTGTTATTGTGAGCAATGCGTATTTGTTCTATGTTTCATTTGCCGGACGTGTCTTAGCACTGTTAGTCTTGACTACAAGACTGCATGTCTAGTAAGAGCTGTGTTTCAGTTGTCACTGCGAATGGCCATAATTGAACCTTCTAGTCGACCTCGAATCCGACAGTAAAATAGCAGTTTACATACGCACGATATTTACTAAGTTGTCGAAATATGTGCAAAAACTGCCAACACTTACAGCAGCATAAATGACTTTAACTGCCGTTAAAGGTGGTCGACAATGTTACCATTGGATAGAACACAGGTTACTTCCTATTAGCATACTATAGCAAGGAACCGTTATAGCGCAGTATAATTGATGTGTACGCACGCTTAAACGTGTAGGCCTAGGCTACGTTGCGTATGGCACCGTAATTTCCATTGTACTGCAGAGGGCTTTAAGAGACGGCTGATTGTGAGAAAAATGCGGAAAAAAACTTACGTGGAAACGACGACGGTGGGTTGGTGATGAAAGCTGTCGCTGCTGTGGTAGTCGGCTGTTGCTGCAGCTGGCGGCGTTGTAAGTCTTTCTCTGGACCGTTCAGTAGTCCGGCCAGCGTCATCGTCGTCATCAGTGACGTAATGGTGTTGTCGACGATGTCTGTCATCGACATCATAGATGTAAACCACTCGACCTTTATCGACAGTCTCGCCAACTCCCAGGTCCTTCGTAACATACTTGCTGTCAGTCATTTTTGTTTCATAACTGCCATCGTCTCGTGCATCCGCGACCTCCAGCGCCGAGCGGTAGGGCTGGAAAGCGTTCTGTGTGGCGTAGCCACCTGGATCGTGTGGATGCCGGTAATCCGGATACAGCGGAAGCCACTCGGACGCACCTGTTCGCGTCTGGTATCCGTCGTCGCCGAGATGAGACTTGGCAGCGTCCTTTGTCTGATGCTGTTCGCCTGAACGGTATGGCTGAAATGCGTTACGCGTCGCAAATCCGGCCGGCTCGGCATTGTACGAGTGTTGGTAGGGCTGATACAGCGGAAACCATCTCGACCTGGTTGTTCGAGTGTGGTAGCCGACATCTTCCGATGCAGCGGCCTTTCCGTCAGCGTGGTGGCGCTGGAACGCGTTGCGGGTGGCATAGCCGTCGGCGTAGTGTGGATACAGGTGGTCCTGATGGAACGGAACTGTTCTGGTGTTATAGCCGTCGTCGACCTGTTGGGCGGTCTTGCCAGTGGAGTGGTGTGGCTGAAACGCATTCCTGGTCGCGTAGCCGGCATCAGATGATGGCTCGTAGGCGCCGTACGGCTGCTGGACGGTCTGGTAGAGAGGAGACAGCTTGGAGTCGAGCACGCTGAGCGAGTAAGCAGCGTACGCTGATGACGACAGACTCACAACTGACCAAAATGTCAACATAAACCGGCAGCGTGGATGCACCGCTTCACGACTCGCTGACGTCATGATGACGCACTAGGATGACGTACGCCAGCGGACGTTATCCTTCAGGCCTACTCAATTCACACGTCATAGATCTATGCCTGCTGTAGTGGTCCATATTCACGTTAATTGCCCTTGGCTGTTGCCTGATAGTTTTTCTCTGCCTTGCGGTACAGTTAGGCCTACTTCAGCCAAGTTCGTAGTCGTCTGTAATCATCCCGCAACGCAACCGGAAAACTGTCGCATCCGTTACTTATATATACGGTACCAGAATTGCGAAAGACAATTATACGGTAACACACGGGTAACTAAGCCGTTGCTATAGACCTAAACCTGTTTCAGCATCTCTGGTTCCCCGCGGAGTTGATATGTCGCTTGTTTGGTACATTTACACCTTGCCGCGTAACGTATCACACAGAAGCGATTTCAAGCGAGCGACGGCAGTCCGCAGTTTATGTTAGGCAGTAAAATATAGTTCCGCGTGCAGCGAAACGCTACCTGGATGTCCCGCGCGGACGTCGCCCCCAGCTACGTATAGTTCAGCCGCCTCGTCAGCCAAACACACGACCGTAGGCCACCACAGGCGTGTGTATTCAGTACAATGTGGAAAGCCGAATAGTTTCGCCTGTTTACGAGTTGCATTTGATGAGTCACGCTGTTTCATACTTCGTCATTTTACGGTTATATACAGTAACAGCGGTGATACCTGCAAGTCTCAGCTATCGCAGACGAAGCCGCGCGACGCCCTGTGTCACACTTAGTGTTGTAAACAAAGGTGGACGCAACGCTCAGTGATAAAACTGATAAACTGGCGACGGTCGTCGGTCGAATTAAGTCGACAACACTTGCGACGATCGACATGCCGTGGCAAAAAAGTGTGGCTGTGTTCATGAGTTTGGGACAAAGTTACAGAGGGGATTTAACCATTATTTTTCGAGATACCCAAAATCACTCCAAACACCATGGAGGGTAAGCCGCGGGTAGCCTCGACGCTAAATGTCAGCTCGATCCGTTCAACCCTTTTGATATAACTCCGCCTTGTGACAGACGCATACAGGGTCGTGTCTTATACCACGCTAGAACAGCGTCGTGCGGGTAATAAGCTCAGCTATCGCAGGGGGACCGGGCGATGTGCTATGTCAGTATGTTGATACCTCGTCGAAGTAACAGAGAGAGGTACTCTTATTTTGGGGGACACTCGAAAACGTAAAACATCGGCAAATCACGCTTAGTTAATAGCTTCGTTCCATGAAACATGTTGAGTAAAATTTCGTTCTGTTTTGTTAAGTGTTCTTCGAGTCGAGTCCCAGCTGTCTGCTAGGCCTATAGCCTACGATTCGAGGTTTTTGGATGACTGTCTGTCGCCAATCACTGACGAGACGCAGATTTTCACCTTTCTATACCGCTACTCGTACAAGAGCGTAACTTCAGATGCCGCGGGTCGTTGGCGACACATCGCCCCACTCTGTTACAGCACTTGGCCGTCACTAATGCGAAGTCGGATTGTATTTCCGCATGCCAATATCGCCAAACGTGTAAGCTGTAGGCCCTCTAATATGCCAATAGTAACTACATTATAATATTTTAATCACACACTACAAGCCCGTGTGAGCCGTCTGCGTGCATTAGGAAAAGCTTGTAAGTATTCGTGTGGTTGCCCACATACAATGGTCCGTCGTGGAAGGGCGGACAGAGCTAGTCGAAGCCGCAAACTCTTCAGCCAACTGATTCTTTGCTAGAGTTTGCCGCTTAAATTCCGCGACATTGTTTTATTGTAACTAATTCCTCGTATGCCTAAATACAAATCTCTATTTTCAAACGCTAAGCTTGTCGTCGATGTGTTGCACTAACGCAAGCGAAGAACAGTTGCAGAGATATCGGACGTAAACGGCGGACGTACGTCAATACGTGTTATGTGACAAGAGTCTCCGCTGCCGCTGACAGACCCGCGAGACGCAGATGCCCAGCGCATGCTAAATATTCCGTATCGCATCATATGGTAACCATTTTCGTGATGTATGCTACGAATGACTTGGCTGGTGACATAGTGACTTTATGTTTCATGTTATGTGTAACTTTTTGATCTAGAGTCCTTGGGCTATCGCATGGCGTTGTTTGTGCCGGTTTGTGACAGCGTTGCTAGATGACGGGAAGCGGTGAAAAGATACGGAGATGAAGCAGACAAGTTGACGACGACAGCATTATACCGCGCTAGCATAGCGTCGCGCGGTAAAAAAACATTACGCCGTCCACTAATCCAGAAGTAGCCTACATCATATTGCGTTGTCGTCACTAGGACAACCGAGCCACGGTCACAGGTAAAAGTACAGAAAATTTCGTGAAATTTTGACACGTGTATTATGAGGCATGCGAGCGAACAGACAAACAGAGAAACATTGCAAGACTTCGTACCCCTATGGGCGAAGTAATAAAATACCTGAACTGAGAACAAAAAATATGGCAGAAATGTTATCGCTTTGCCGTTTGATATAGGCCTAGTCGTTTAGTTTCTGTTGGGTTCCGAGCGATAGACTAAGCTGCCCAGCCATCAGCTTTTAGCGTACATTATGCGTTTTGTATCGTGTGGTGACAGCGATGCTAGATGACGGAACGCAGCAGCATCAGCATCAGCCAGGTGAACAAGATGGAGACGACGCAAAGAGACGGAGATGAAGCGGACAGGTTGACTGCGTGGCTGAATGTCAGCCCAATATCTCGTCGTAGTTCATCCGACATTCGCTGCACGTCGCCGGCGTCGCGTATGTTCTGCAGATGCTCCGGCAGATGAGCTATCACCCGACTTGTCGCCGAATATCCTGTCTCATTCACCGCAAAACAACCAGGTTAGGTCGCGCAGGTGGAAAAAAATTAACGGGAGGAAAGACTTCCGTTGCGGCCTATACGGCGGTGGCCAAGGCTTCGTCTTGAACACGAACTTAAATACGAACGTTATTGGTGTCATGTTCTTTGTTCTGAAGTTGTTGGTGCGACCTCGAGGAGGGCTTTTCTGGTTCATCGCAGTTTCAGACAATTTTAAACGAAGGACCAGAAGAAGACAAAGAGATTTGCGTCGTTAACGTTAATAACGTGAACTAGCTGCCGTTTTATCAGTAATCAGATTCAGATATTATATTAAGGGACTACAGTGTTGACGGGCCATGTTCATGGGAAAATACTTAACACGGCCAATACTTTTGCCAACACGACCCGTTGATACGAGTGCTTTGTCCACACTACCATAGCGTTCATGGGCCATGTCGAGGAGTCTCCAAGATGGCCTGTCAACACGGAATGTCATTTTAGACACCCGTCTTGACAGGCTGCGTGTTCACGAGCGACGCTTTTGACGCCCGTGATATACGACCCGTCAACCATGAGACATGCGACTTATACGACAAGTTATCATTCAATATAAGTAAGTGCGTTTATTATTACTGGCCCGCCTAATGGGCCAGTATTGTTTTGCTTGCTGGCGTCTGTCAGCGTCTGTCGTCGTCATCTGTCGTCTGTAACACTGCCGGCGGGCGGCCGACACTACACGGCGGGCCAGTCGTATTACATCCCGTTAGGGCGACACCTTGTTTAATAGCATTCAGCAGCACTATCCGATTTTTTCGCTACCAAACATTTATGACTCTGGGAGAGGCCAAAAAACTTTACACCAAAACCTTAAACCCTGACGCTCTAACTCCATGAGCACTATTTATTATTTTTTTCTCTAACTCTTCTACTGACGATAATGATGCTGGTCTTCCATCAGCATGTCTACCAAGTCCGTGACACACTTGCTGCGTTGTGCTGTCGCTACTGATACATGTCCGCCGTACTTCACGGCAGCCGTAAAACATGTCAAGTGTGGCAGACGTTTTACTGCGCTCTGCCGAAGTGCATGGTCTATCACCGCCAATCACAGATTCGACGATGAAAACATGAACGGCTTGCGAAACCTTACCGTCCTAGCTGTATGCCTCATCTGTTAGCGACGCAATATAGCGCTATAGAGGATAGGAAGTCGGCGTTACTCCCGGCTTAATATTTCTATACGTTTTATTCGCATATTTTAAAGTATTGTTGTAATGGCCAGTAATGTTGCAAGTATTTTTCGCTACAGCTTTTAAACCGCAATAGGCATATCGTTGTAGGCCTACCGTACGTTATGCGTGATTCTCGTACGAGCATATTTTATATTGTGGGCCTAATGGCTCATGGTCACGTAGCAGACAAGTGCGAATTCTTATTAAAATAAACTTAGTTTTGTGTGGAACCGTGCATATCACGACTACTGTGCCATGGGCAGTTGTCCCCGCTGCCCCTTCCTGAACAGCTACTGGTTTAAGGTTTCCATTTTGTATTTTCAGTGCCACTGAGCGACAGGCCCTGGTAGGAGCAGTGTGAACGTGACGTACGCTGTGTCAGTGTGACGTCATGACTGCTGGTGCCGAGCGCGTTCTCGGCAATGATCGTGTATGTTCGGAAACTGTCGGGCTTCGTGTAGAGCACGTACAGCTTGGACACGAGCAGTGAGTCGCCGCTTACCTGCCCAGCACCACAGAGCACAGGCCAGTCCGGCGTTTAGACGGACACGTCGAAGCACTGGTCCCAGTGGACACGCAAATCCACGCAGCAATCTCTGGCGAATACAGGGTGAGGGCGGACAGGGCCGCCACCCTCTATTTGTCTGGGACTTGGAGGCTGACCGGACAACGTTTAACAAGTGTTCAAAGAGATTTGGCAAGAGGCCGCATCGCCGGCTTGTCGACCCTAGCGGCGGAGAACGGATTCGTCCTATCTTGACCCCTATCTAATCCATGGTTCCTGCGACTCACATGAATCAGCCCCCCCCCCACCTCCAACGGAATCTGGATCGGTTCAGCGGCACCACAACGCAATGCATCAGGTGTGAACTAACTACGTTTACTGTGCAGTTTCGCCTGTAGACCATTAAGCAAAGCGATTCTACCTGCAGATGCATAACTGATGGGCCAATTGATTTCTGCGGAAAGGAGGTAAAAATGTAAAGTTCTCCCATACTCGTTACCGAGCGTTGGGACCGGAGCTGATCCCGGTGTACAGGCAGTCAGCCCGCAGGTGACTTGAAGCCATCCACCCGGCGGAAGGCTGCCATTACTTTCCGCCAGGCCTGCGGTTACCTCCCCCGCCGCAGAGCGTCACCGCCCGTCGGCCGGTACCAAATTATACTGCTCGATGACAGAGGTACATGCGTGTGAGCAGCTTACCCAAAACTGTTACCTGGAAGCAGACCGGACGAGATTCGAACCAGCGACCTTTTGGATCGCCAGCGAACGCTCTACCGTTAAGCCACACAGGCCACATGCAGGAAGAAGTGGTAGGTGATAAATATCGACATCTTAAATGCAATCTAGTGGGTTGAATATTAACGAGAAATCACTAGGAGAGTTCAAACCTGCGCCAAGGCATGTGCTGGAGAGCGGAGGTGTATACGTGACTAACAGGTGTCCGTAAAATAATTGTGGATCTGGAGGCTGGATTCAGAGTGCGAATCACTGCCAAAATCTAAGCGATCGTTAACAAAAATTATTCTTTGTTCCCATGCCGCCCACCTCTTCATACACACAATTCAATGAAAATCTAGAATTACAGTCGTTTGAGTAATAATATATGACTGCAGAACAACACGACGAAGGGCAGAACAGCGCCAGTAATTCGGCCTAATTGACCACTGTCATGGATAGCCTAGGCTGCATTGTGAACTACTCATATACTGGCCATATTGGACATGCGGAAGTCGTCAGTTGAATCGCCGTCGGCCACGATTGTCGTCCCCAACTCGACGTCCGTGATCCAGTACAGAGCCGTGACCTCAGGCCTGGCTTTGACTTGGCACGTGAGAACGACGTCGGTGTCGCCAAGTAGTGCAGAAATCGCACCACAGCGTATGACCGGAGAGTCTGAACCGAACAGCAATCAGTCGTCAAGCGTTCACACAAAGTCTCCGCTGCCGCTGACAGACCCACGCGACGAAGAGGCTCAGCGCATGCTAAATAGTCCGTATCGTATCATATGGTAATCAAACCATTTCTTCTACTCGGCCTAGCTGCTGAATACAGCTATCGACGGTGCGTGTGATCAACAGTTGTCCGACGACCATCAGAAGTTTATAACACTCGCCGGCGAACTAAGTTGACAGCGCCTGATACGATCAGCCGTTCCAAAGATATGGTTGGTGTCCACCAAAATTTAAATGGTTCGCATGATATAACCACGCCCCTTTCAGGGATGGTTTGCCATCTGTGGGCTAGCACTTGCTATAACTAACCTACCTACCAAATTTGAAGACTCTAACTCTACTCACTGCGAATATATGAAAAGCGATACAAAATGTCGAACATGGGGTGGTTTGGGTAGTTAGGGTCACTCCAGATCACGGGAAATAGCACATGTCGATAGAGGACATACGATCGGGTTCCTATTAGCGTTCCACGGTAAGTTTGTCCCTATCTTGCACCTTTTCTGAGATATAGCGAGATATTGGTCGAAAATCGCCGTTTTAACCTACCCTACCTCTATTTGGCGCCCCCGTTGGGGGTGACGCCGTCGGAATTTCGCCGAGATTTTTGGCGTCAGAACACTAGAATCCCTGGGCTATCATGCGACGTTGTTTTTTTGTTAGCCGTTTTGTTACAGTGCCGACTTGTGACAGACGGACAGACTGACGGACAGACCGACACACGACGACAGCATATACCGCGCTTGCATAGCGTCGCGCGGTGAAAACTCATCGTCACTGTATAAGTAGAGGCTACGCTGGACTAGAGCGGCAATATAGACTACTGATTGATTTAGTGAACAGACAAATGACTCATAAATGTCGCAAACATGTTACACGTACAGACTGCATGTGTGAGTGACGCAAACAAACACACGTGAAGCAAACACACAAAAACGAAAGAAACAACGAGAATGCCTACAAAATGTGAATACAAGAACTTACGCCAGTGGGACAGACATGCATCCACACATGCCGACCTACGTACGTCCACACGCCACGCGATTTCACGAACGGCGCATCTCTATAGCGTGAGATTTACGTCGGCGCATCTCTACGGTAATATTTACATGCCGGTTGGCGTGGCCCGCGCGCTCGCCCATTCGTCCGATTTTGGGCTTCGGAGGAGCAAAGTTCACATAAATGGGAGATTCCCTGCCTGGGACGCCGATGAACCGCCGTGCAAAATTTGACACCGCTAGCTTTATCCTCGGCGGAGAAATCCGTAACCGTACAAAGTTACAAAAAAACACACACAAAGAAACAGTAACCGATATATCCACACATTGCCTATCGGCATGTGTGGATAACAAGCACGAGTACAAAAATATCCGTTTCTTCTAAGCAACCCGGTTTTCTTGTTTAGTTTTTACTTTTTCCCCTTATTTTTCGTTTTTTGGTGCCGTCGTAAGCTCCGCCCAGCGTTGCAGCACTTGGCAACTCAATAGTAAAGATTGTTATTGTATCGCGATTAATCTTTCGTTTAGTCTCCATGACAACCACAGCATCAGCAGCATTAATTAATAAGTGAAATTGCTTACAGCGGACGGTCAACATGGCGGCATGACTGGCGACCGGAACCGGAAGTCCAGGTACGACGACACTGCAGTTGATATACGTCCCGTCATGCTCAGCGCGGACCACGAACTCGTCGCTCCACCTGGCGGTGACGTAACGGTCTCGTCTCATGCAACGCGAGCCAACCGTCGTGCGACGTCGTGACACCGAGAAACCGGAAGTGACGTCATCGTCGAGGAAGTGAAGCCGCGGGTCGGCCATGGGTCCACCGCCAACCACCTCGCACCTGTACACAGCGTTTGGTACAGCATCGGCGACAGACAGAACAGGTTAGTTCTTACGTTCGGTACAGCGAGATTGCGCATGCTTATCTAGGTCAAGTTTGAAGGTCAAGGTCATAGGTGAAAGCTCACGTTCACACGAGGAAAATATAGCTAAAATGGTCGCCCATTAGGGAGTACTTTGTCATCCCAAGGTTAACACTTGATATATTCTACTAACATACCAAATTTGGCAATTCTTGCTTCAGCCGTTCCGGATGTATAATTGCGGGCGTCGAAACTGAAAATGGGTTACGTGACCTTGACTACGCCCCTTTTAGGGGTAAGTTGTTATCAGAAAGCTAGGACTTGATGTAGTCCACCTGTGTGCAAAATTTGACGACTATAGCTTCAGCCGTTCCAGAGATATGGTTCGTGCTCACCAAAATTAATATGTTTCACGTGACCTGACTACGCCCCTTTCAGGGATGGTTTACCATCCGCGGGATAGCACTTGCTAAGATCAACCTAGGCCCCTACCTGTCATATTTGAAATTTCTAACTCCACCCACAACGAAGATACGAAAGGCGTCACCCAAGGTTACTAAAAATAGCGCCATTTGATAGAGCGCATACGAGATCCTATTAGCCTTCCATAGTAACTATGTAGCTCTCTTGCGACGTTTTTAAGACATAGCGAGATACTGATCGAAAATCGCCGCTTTTAACCTATCACACTTCCATTTGGCGCCCCAGTTGGGGGTGACCCCGTTGAAATTTCGCCGAGATCTTCGGCATCAGAAACCTAGAGTCCCTGGGCTATCATATGGCGTTATTTGCGCGATCCTTTATTTAGCCGTTTTGGTACAGTGACGGTTTGTGACAATCAGACAGATGACAGACAGACAGACGGACGAACGGACGGACACACGACGACAGCAAGTACCGCGCTACGCGGCGCTAGCATAGCGTCGCGCGGGTAAAACGCATTAATGCCGAAGAAGTCGTAGATAAAAGTGAATACGTATCTGAACCTGAGTAGGGCAGGCTGGTTCTCAGTGAAACTGATGCGATTTATCGACTGCGAGTGAGTGAAGACGTCGACCGTTGTACTGCCGTTGTATCCGTGAATTGATATCTCTTCAACATCACCTATACAAACAACACAGGTGACTTTTGACGCACGTCGTTATTCACCAACTACACTGTGTAGCAGCAGTAGAAACAAGTAATCAAAGAATTTTGACGACAGGCCGCATCGCAGGGGCGGAATTTTCACGAGAGAAAAGTCGCAAGTGACGCCGGCCAGTCGGGAACAATGCAGCCGGCTGCCGCAGTCACGCTGTTGATTTTTTTGCTTCGGTCTTCGAAGCAGTGACTCACAATACTTGTCAGTGGGCCGGGCAACCACAAAATTTTCCCTTCCCCTGGGATCTCGACCCCATCTAATAACGGTTTCTTGGGCCCACTCGAGTCACCCACCCAAACGGCATCTCGATCGGTTCATCAGTTTTTGTTGGGCTCACAAACGTGACCAACAGACACACATACAGACCGACCACGATACTGCGTCTGCAACAACAAGCCGCATCTGGCTATTGCTGCGATGCGGCCTAGTAACGACACGAAAATATAACTATACAAGTGAAAAAAGAAGTAGTAAGTACAGACTGGTGACTGAGACAGAGTGGGTGACGGCTCCAATGACTGTGTTCAGTGGTCCGTCGATTTGACACGTGTAGTTGCCACTGTCTTCAGCCATCACCACTGCACATACCACGAACACGACCACACGTGAAATGATCTCGGCAATTCGGTCACACACAACTACTATTTCCGTTCCCGTGGTCACGGACTCACTTTACCTAAACTGCAGTTCGCATATTCACGTAAAATTTATTTATCGCATGCTGTGTTATCTATTAATTATTAATTTATTAAATATTATCGTAGATCTAAGAGCTTTACGCTCAGTTGTTCAATGTGTTGTTGTCGTTTACCGTTTACCGTGTTTTATCGCGTAGCTATTTTACTATAGCGTCTGTCAGAATTTTTATCAATAAACAATCTACTACTACTACTACTACTACTACTACTACTACTACTACTACTACTACTACTACCTGCCTCTGTTTATCAAGCAGTTGAAATTGGTACCGGCCAAAGGCGGTAACGCCCTGAAGCTGGGAAGGTAGTAACCGTGGGCCTGGCAGAAATAAATGACAGCTTACTGCGGGGTTCATGACTAACGTCACCTGCGGTCCGTCTGTCTGAGAAACCGGAAATCAGCACCGGTCCATACGGTCATTAACGCTCTGGGTGACTGGGTGTACATTTACCTTAGTCCGTTACGTGCGAGGTTACACTATGGCAGTGATATCGGAGGTTCATCGACAAAAACTTCTTCCCAACTCTGCAGTCAGCGTATAGAAGGTTCCACTTTACCGAAACTAGCGTTCTTAAACTTGTCTGTGACGTTTTGTTAGCTGCTGATCGAGGTGAGGTTACACTGCTAGGTTTCCTCGACCTCTCAGCAGCTTTTGATACTGTGGATCATAAAATTCTACTTGACCGTCTTCATGTAATTTTTGGTTTGCGTGGTCAGGTACTTGACTGGATCCACTCATTTGTTACCAGAGGAACGCAGTCCGTTAGTTTCGCCGGAACCAAGTCTATTGGTCAGCTATCCTTTGTGGTGTACCACAAGGAAGCGTCCTTGGACCGCTTCTCTTTATTCTCTATGCCGCCGACGTCATCGTTATAGCTCAACGACATGGCTTCCAGGTGCAGTCCTACGCTGACGATACACAGCTTTATTTTCCTGATAAAGCTGAGTCGTGTGAGAGACGACTCCCACGTTTCACGGAGTGCATTGCAGCGATTGAGCGCTGGATGACTGCAAATCGGCTAAAAATGAAGACTGACAGTGTTGTTGTCCTTGGCCTTGGTCCTTGGCCTTTAACTGTCCTTAAGGACACATCTGAAGTCCTTGGCCTTGGCCTTGATAGTTGAGTCCTTGGCCTTGGCCTTGGCCTTGAAGGTTGGGTCCTTGGCCTTGGCCTTGGCCTTGAAGGTTGAGTCTTTGGCCTTGGCCTTGGCCTTGAGGGTTAAGTCCTTATTAATATCACTGAATACTGATAAGACAGACCTTATCTGGTTGGGCTCTAAGCACCAGCTAGCCAAAATCCAGTCTCAGTCTATTGCGTTAGAGGCAGTCCACGTTCCCGTGTCATCAGTAGTCACCTGTCTGGGGTCCAGTTTGACAGCCACCTCACGTTCACCCCTCACGTTCAGTGC
>Ga0209780_1000572_pt1 | contig 20346 bp, 18 predicted proteins | sample WorMetexBAHAMAS2_FD_187384 | JGI IMG/M metagenome (GOLD analysis project Ga0209780, IMG submission 187384) | Marine gutless worms symbiont microbial communities from Max Planck institute for Marine Microbiology, Germany - Inanidrilus exumae... | ecosystem: Host-associated > Annelida > Digestive...
AAATTATCATTCAGAGGAAAAAGTTTTTGCGGAGCAAAAACTTTTTCCTCTGAACGTGTTTACCAATGTACGAACAAGGCCGAGATTTGAATGCTGCTATTAATTTGAAGGAGCTTTTGTTTCAATCAACTTGATGCAAAGTTAAAATACCGGTATTCGGGAATTAAGGCCTGCGGACAAGATTGTTCTGTTTCCTTCCAGAAGCAACCAGCTTTCGAGGCAAAAGTTTTTCGAATCGAAAAAAACTTTTGCCTCGAAAGTTGAAATAGGAACCAAACCATGGGCATTAGATATTTGTCCATAAATTGATAGCGGTAGTGACTTATGTAGCTAAGTTTTACAGTGGGTTGGGGGTATTTTTGTCTGACTAAAAATGGCGTTAGTAGTGTTTAATAACGATTTTTATCGAAAGAAAGAAAAATATTTCCCTCCGGGATATTTGGTGAACATTAGAAATACCAATTTCTTTAAGCTTGTCCTGGTTTCTACGCCAGGATAAATCTTAGCCAGGTGTTTTGAGTTTGTGTGTTAAGGTTAGGTAATATTTAAAGTGTTAAGATTTCGGTTGAATACGCTGAATAAGTTGATTAAAAATCGGGCGGGGGTTAAATTGTTAGTTCATTATTTTCATTAAAAACTGTGTATGGTGTGAGTTTCGGCTATTCGAATCAGATTGGTCGTTGCTGACCGTGCAATCCTCTTGTGATATAAGGCTGCTTAACCTAATGGCATTGAGGCGCTGGATGCGCCTGTCGCCCAGTCCAGGTATAGGATGGTTAGATACGCGGATGATTGTGTCAGGTGTCGAAATCGAAAGGAAAGTGAAGCCGTTCTCGCTTTGTTTGGTGAACCAATGGGCGCAATCTCATGGACTTGTCTTGCGCCCGGATAAAGCTCATGTATGCGGTTGCGTAATTTAAATGAATTTTCTGTCATGATATGATGTTAAATAGCCATGATTTGATCGTTTCCAACCCGAGGTTGGGAATTGATGCGGCGTCGCTATCTACTTGCTATACTTGATAAAAATGATGAAATCTATAGACTACCCCAACGAAATTGGACATGCTTTGATTGATAAAAATTTAGTCATCTCCGGGAACAATCAGGTCTTGCGTAGATGGCTAACAGATGTACCTGTTGAGTTATCAGGTTGCTTGCTTACCGAGGTTTTTTGTATGCTGACTGGCTATGAGGATGTGTTACAAAAATTGGTTCAAAATACACAAACCAAGCCACTCATCATTCCTCAAATTTACCATCAGGCAGCTGATGGACAGGAGCGCTATTTCGATTTGCAAATTGAGCGGTTCCACTATGTCAATACAGCTTTGTTGCTCTCCATAACCGATGTCAGTCGCTCGACAGAATTGGAACAAAGTTTGCGCCAAGAAAGGAATGAACTGCGCTTGCAAATCATCAAACGTGAGCGGGCTGAAGCGGCGCTTCAACAGGAATTGGAGGCGCACAAACAAACCGCATTGGCTATGCAACAAGCTAAAGAGGCGGCTGAAGCAGCCAACCGTGCCAAGAGCGAATTTCTGGCTAATATGAGCCATGAAATACGCACGCCCATGAATGCCGTCATCGGTTTTTCGGAGTTATTATCCTCACAGATTAGCGATAGAAAACACAAAAGTTATTTGTCCTCAATTCAAAGCGCGGGAAAAACGCTATTGACTTTGATTAATGATATACTTGATTTGTCAAAAATTGAGGCGGGGCGGATGGAGATTCATTCTGAGTCGGTCAATCTTGCTGTCGTTGTTGCTGAATTAAAACAGATTTTCGCACTCAAGATAGCCAAGAAAAAGCTAGAATTCATTGTAGAAATTGATAAAGATTTGCCATCAGCGCTGCGATTGGATGAAACTAGACTCAGGCAAGTGCTACTCAATCTGATCGGTAATGCCATTAAGTTTACCGAACAGGGGTATATCAAGCTGAGTGTCCACAAAATTTATACGGTGGCGGATCGCAGCAAAGTCGATTTAATCCTCTCCGTAGCAGATACTGGCATCGGTATTCCCGAGGAGCAGCGAGATATTATTTTTGAATCATTCCGACAACCAGATGGTCAAAGTACCCGAAAATATGGTGGCACGGGATTGGGACTCGCCATCACTAAACGGTTGGTCGAAATGATGAATGGTCAGATTAGCGTCCGCAGCGATCAAGGGAGCGTGTTTGAAATCATTTTACGGGATGTCGAGCTTGGTAAAGCGGCGCCCATCGCGACGGGTAAGAAAATTGATTTTAAAAATATCTGGTTTGAACGCGCTCGGATATTGGTTGTGGATGATGTTGAATCTAATCGTTCTCTGATCAGAGAAAGCTTATATCAACTCGATTTGGAAATCATAGAAGCAGAAGATGGGGCTGCAGCCTTAGTATCTGCTGAAGAATATCAACCTGATCTCATTTTAATGGATATTAGAATGCCTGTAATGAATGGCTATGAGGCTATATTGAAGTTGAAAAAGAATCCGAATACTCAACAGATACCGGTTATTGCTTTAACAGCCTCTGCTTTCGTGAGTGAGCAGTCACAAATTAGGGCTTATGATTTTGATGGCTATTTATCCAAGCCGGTTTCGATATCAGATTTGTTGAGTGAATTATCACGTTATTTGAGGCACAAAACGCTTGAGCCTGTCAACGAAACCGCTGTTCGTGTTAGTATGGCTAATGTCAATCCCTATCAGCGCTCTGATTTTCTAGAAAAATTGGAACAGTGCCGCTTGAAATGGGAGGAAATTCATGACGGCTTAGATTTGGAAGAGATCAATGATTTTGCATTTGAAGTAAAAAAATTAGGAGAAGATAATCGGTTATTACACCTTTACGATTATGGAAATAGCTTGTGTCAATTTGTTGAAACTTTTGAATTTGAGGATATTGAAAACAGCTTAAGTCAATTTCCTGAATTGATAGGGGCAAGGTAAATGCAGTTCATCTAAGCACTGAATCACAAATTTTAAAGTGTTTTGGAATCCAAAGCTTTAGCTTTGGAAACGATAAAACACAAACAAATTTTCTAGTATTTTGGAGTCCAAAGCTTTAGCTTTGGACTCCAAAATACTAGAAAATTTTTGGCTAGGTACTTAATATCAGCAGATGGCATTGTTCAACCAAATTTTTTTTAATTGGAGGGCGATTTCCACAATGATCTCTCAAAATATTCCTTCTATCCATTTGCTACCTTCGCTGGTAGCTAATCAAATCGCCGCTGGTGAAGTCGTTGAACGCCCAGCGTCGGTGGTCAAAGAGTTATTGGAAAATAGCTTGGATGCAAAGGCTGATCGAATTGACATCGATATCGAACAAGGCGGGATTGCTTTAATGCGGGTGCGTGATAATGGTTTTGGTATCCGCCATGATGAAATGTTGTTGGCACTTAGTCGACATTCTACCAGTAAAATTAGAAATTTGGATGATTTAGATTGTATTAATAGTTTGGGGTTTCGCGGTGAAGCCCTTTCTAGTATTGCGTCTATTTCTCGGTTGAGCTTAAGTTCGCGTTTTTATGGTGAGCAAATGGGACATTGTATTCGTTTGGATGGGCAAGAAAAACCTAGCGCATTGGAGCCTACTGCACATCCTGTCGGTACAACTCTAGAAATACGCGATTTGTTTTACAATACGCCAGCACGGCGCAAGTTTTTACGCACTGAAAAAACTGAGTTTGGTCATGTGCATGAGACGATTAAACGTCTGGCACTAAGTCGTTTTGATGTCACTTTTAAGTTGACGCATAATCGTAAAACTTTAATGGCTTTAAAGGTGGCACCGAGTGAGGATGAGCAATTACAGCGGGTTGCTATGTTATGTGGTCCAGAATTTGTTGAGCATGTTTTGAATGTTAATGGGGATTCTGGGGGGATGCAATTGTCTGGCTGGATTACGCAACCGACTTATTCACGTAGTCAACCGGATATGCAGTATTTTTATGTGAATGGGCGTTTAATCCGTGATAAATTTATTAGTCATGCGATACGCCAAGCTTATGAGGATGTGTTATATTCTGGTCGTCATCCGAGTTATGTGTTGTATTTTAAGATTGATCCTAGTGAAGTTGATGTTAATGTACATCCGACTAAGAGTGAGGTGCGTTTTTCCAAAAGTGGGCAGGTGCATAGTTTTTTGGTAAACACGCTGCAAAATCGCATCGCCCAAACTTTTCCTAGTCGGTTTGAACCCCCTTCGGTTATCCCGCTTGGCAATAAGCAACAATCTATTCCGTCGCCAACTACGATAGGAACGCCTTTGTCAGAGCCGAAGGCACAGTATGGGATGGAGCATTCTTCTGCGTCTGCTATTCACGATACTAGGGAAGCTTATCAAGCGTTTCAGCCACCAGAAGATGAGGAGCCTATCCCTCCTTTAGGTTATGCTTTAGCTCAATTGCATGGTGTGTATATTTTGGCTGAAAATGCCGATGGGCTTGTGTTAGTGGATATGCACGCGGCTCATGAGCGGATTACTTATGAGCGGATGAAATCCGCATGGCAAGCGGATCATTTGAGTGCCCAGGTTTTGCTTGTCCCCGTCACTGTATCTGTCAGTGAACGTGAGGCGGATGTAGCGGAGCAACATATTGATTTATTTGATAAATTATATTTTGATATAAGTAGGGCAGGGGTAGAAACTTTAGTTGTACGCCAAGTACCTAGCCTGTTGGCTGATGCCAATATATCTGTGTTAATCCGTGATGTGTTGGCTGATTTATTACGTTTTGGTGTGAGTTCCCGTTTGCGAGAAAATATGCAGGAGATTTTGGCCACTTTAGCGTGTCATACGTCAGTGCGTGCTAATCGGCAGTTGAGTTTAGGTGAGATGAATGCTTTGTTGCGCGATATGGAAAAAACAGGGCGTAGCAATCAATGTAATCATGGTCGTCCAACTTGGACTCAGTTGAGTTTGAAGGAATTAGATGGCTTGTTTTTGCGGGGACGTTAAATTGCTTAGTAAATTATTAAGTCGTTGGATTGATGTTTCGGGAATGAGGAACGATTTCCCGATACGAAGTCAGCGAAGCTAAACCTTTTATAATCATAAATACTATTTATTCATTCTATGGAAATTTTCGGCCCCATCCCGTCGAGGCGTTTAGGGCGCAGCCTTGGCATTAATAATATTCCTCCAAAATCTTGTTCTTATCATTGTACTTATTGTCAAGTTGGTCCAACAGAACAAACGGAGTTAGAACGCCGTCACTTTTACGGTGCTGATTATCTGGTTGGATTGGTCAAAGAGCGTGTGGCGCAATTGCAAGCCCAGGATGAAACGATTGATTATCTTTCCTTTGTCCCGGATGGAGAGCCAACCTTGGACGCTGATTTGGGTGAGACGATGGATAAGTTGCGCCCGTTGGGCATAAAAATTGCTGTTATTACTAATGCTAGCCTGATTTGGCGCGAGGATGTGCGAGAAACGCTCAAAAAAGCGGATTGGGTATCCCTTAAAGTGGATAGTGTTGATGAAAAAATATGGCGCCGTATTGATATACCACATCGCAGTCTAAAACTTGCGACCATTTTGGAAGGAATGCTAACATTTGCTAAGGAATATACGGGCACACTGGTAACAGAAACCATGCTCGTTAAAAATCGCAACGTTAGCGAACAAGCGGCTGTTGGGATAGCTGACTTTCTTGAGCGCCTTAAGCCAGAGAAGGCTTACTTTTTAATTCCCACTCGCCCGCCTGCGGTTTCTTCTATCCGTCCGCCTAGCGAGGAGGATATTAATCGCGTTTATCAAATTGTGAGCCGCAAAGTGCCAAGTGTTGAATATTTGACCGGTTATGAAGGTAATGCTTTTGCATCCAGCGGTGATGCTGCCAAGGATTTGTTGAGTATAACTGCTGTTCATCCTATGCGTGATGAGGCTGTGCGTGAGTTGTTGGCTAAAAATAAGGCTGATTGGGGTGTTGTTGAGGAGTTATGCAGTCAGGGCAAAATTTTAGAAACGGAATATGAGGGGAATAAATTTTATATTAGGCGTTTTCAGTAATTTTGAAAGGATAAAAAGATGGGAAAAGCAGATATAGGAGTCATTGGCTTAGCCGTCATGGGCCAAAATTTGGTTCTCAACATGAATGATCATGGTTTTAAAGTTGTTGTTTACAATCGCACCACTCTCAAAATGAATGATTTTTTAAGTGGTCCTGCTAAAAATACGGCTATTGTGGGTGCCGATTCCGTTGAGGAACTCGTCGCAGCCCTTAAAAAACCTCGTGCCATCATGCTCATGGTTAGAGCTGGTCCTGTTGTTGATAAATTTATTGATCAACTCGTTCCTCATTTAAAACCGGGTGATGTTATTATCGATGGTGGCAATTCGCAATATACAGACAGCAATCGCCGCAGCAAAGAGTTAACCAAAAAAGGCATTCATTTTTTAGGTACGGGTATTTCTGGCGGTGAAGATGGGGCACGCAATGGTCCTTCTATCATGCCTGGCGGTAGTCCAGCAGCATGGGAAGTTGTCAAGCCCATTTTACAAGCCATTGCTGCTAAAGTAGATGGTGTGCCCTGCTGTCAATGGGTTGGCGAAAATGGTGCTGGACATTATGTAAAAATGGTACATAACGGGATTGAATATGGCGATATGCAGCTCATATCTGAGGCGTATCAACTTTTACGTGAGGGTTTAGGATTAAGTATTGAGAAGTTGCAGGAAGTTTTTGGGCGGTGGAATCAAGGTGTATTGGATTCTTATTTGATTGAAATAACCAGTAATATTTTAGGTGTCAAAGACGAAGATGGTGCCCCCCTGTTGGATAAAATTTTGGACACGGCGGGGCAAAAAGGTACTGGCAAATGGACTGGTGTTGATGCGCTCGATTTGGGTGTGCCTTTGACATTGATTAGTGAGGCGGTATTTGCTCGTTGTTTATCCACCCGCCTTGATGAGCGGCTGAAAGCTGCTAAAATTTTTAAGGCTGATAAACCCACTTTTAAGGGTGATATTAGGAGCACTGTCGCTGCTATTCATGATGCTCTTTATGCTTCTAAGATTGTTTCCTACGCGCAAGGTTATATGTTAATGCGCGAGGCTGCCAAGGAATACGGTTGGAATTTGGGTTACGGGGATATTGCCCTGATGTGGCGGGGTGGCTGCATTATTCGTAGTCAATTTTTGGGCAAAATCAAGCAGGCTTTTGAGAAAAATCTTGATATCGAAAATTTGTTGTTAGATGATTTTTTTGCCCGCGAGATTCAAAAGGCGGAGAAGGGTTGGCGTAAGGTGGTGATAATGGGTATTGATTTGGGAATACCAACGCCTGCGTTTTCCTCGGCTTTGGCTTTTTATGATGGTTATCGGAGTGAGCGGCTCCCCGCTAATTTGTTGCAGGCACTGCGGGATTATTTTGGTGCTCATACTTATGAGCGGGTGGATAAACCGAGAGGGATGTTTTTTCATAGCGATTGGACGGGGCATGGGGGTAAGGTTTCGTCTACTAATTATGGTGTTTAATTTGATGAGCAAGTTTTTTGTTGTTGTGGTGATGAGTACAGCGAATGTTTGACAACGAATAAAACATGAGACAAACGGCTTTAGTCGTTTGTTTGAGTGCCAAATCAGGGAAATAGAAATTTGAGCCTCGAGTTTATGTGGGCTGGGTAACTTTAGACGTTTATCCGTATGACTAAAGACAGATTGAGAGAACAGTTTTTATTAAAAAGGAAAAAATTAAGTAATTTACAGGAAAAAAGTCGAGCCATTAGCCAACAATTTTTTAAGTTTTTTGATTTAAGCGAGATTAAGAGACTACATATATTTTTGCCCATTCTGAGACAGAATGAAATTAATACTTGGTTTATCGTTGATGAAATAAGGCAAAATTATTCACATATCATCCCTATTGTTTCTAGGAGTAAGTTTGAAACTTGCAGCATGGAGAGTTATGTGCTGGATAGTGATACGAAAATAGTGGAGAATGATTGGGGCATTCCGGAGCCGATTCATGCCATAAAATGTCCTGATGATACAATTGATATGGTTTTAATACCCTTATTATGTTTTGATAGGCAAGGTTTTAGGGTGGGATATGGTAAAGGTTTTTATGACAGATTTTTGGCAAATTGCCGAGAGGATATAATTAAGGTGGGGCTGTCACTTTTTGAGTCGGTGGATGAAATCGATGATGTAGATGAATATGATGTCAGAATGGATTTTTGTGTGATGAGCGATAGGGTTTTATTATTTAATAACTGATAGTACAACTAATGATCAACAACGAATAAAACCGGCGGCACCGCCTCTTGATGGTTTTATTCGTTGTACTCATCACTGCGACAAAAAACTTGTGAGTAATAACTAACTGATAGTACAACTAATGCTCAACAACGAATAAAACCGAAAACACAGCCTCTTGATGGTTTTTCGTTGTTTCGGGAATGAGCTACGATTTCCCGAAACAGCTGAACGACGACACCGCCTTTTGAAGGTTTTTATTCGTTGTCGAATATTCGCTGTACTCATCACTGCGACAAAAACTTGTGGGTAATAATTATGCAAGCAATGCTCAATATTGCGATACGGGCGGCACGTCGCGCCGGTACGATAATTGTCCGCTCCATCGAAAAACGCCAAGATTTACACGTAGAGAGCAAAGCCAAAAACGATTTTGTGAGCGAAGTTGATAGGCAAGCTGAAGCCGCTATCATTAGTATTTTGCGCAAAGCCTATCCCGCTCATGCTATTCTTGCTGAAGAGGGTGGCGCACAAAAGGGTAATGAGTATCAATGGATTATAGATCCACTTGATGGTACTACTAATTTTTTACATGGAAATCCACAATTTGGTGTATCTGTCGCTTTAGCTAAATCTAGTCGTTTAGAACAGGCGGTGATTTATGATCCTTTGCGTGATGAGTTATATACTGCTTCACGGGGTGAAGGGGCATTACTCAATGATCGTCGCATACGAGTGAGTGGTTTAAGCTCTTTGGATGGTGCGTTACTAGGCACAGGTTTTCCTTTTAGAATGCAAGAGCATATAGGTACTTATTTGGATACTTTTAAGGCTTTGTATCCTTTGGTTTCAGATATTCGTCGCGCTGGCTCTGCTGCCTTGGATTTAGCTTATGTCGCGGCTGGACGTTTAGATGGTTTTTGGGAGTTAGGTTTAAAAAAATGGGATATGGCGGCTGGTGTTTTGTTAATTCAGGAAGCGGGCGGATTCAGTACTGATTTTGGTGGTGGGAATGATTATTTGAAAACCGGTAATATCGTGGCAGCTAGTCCAAGAGTGCATAAGGAAATATTGCAAACGATTCAGCCGTATTTGTCTAAGGAGTTGAAAAAATAAATAGGGATGTCCAAGATAAATCTTGGACTCCGGGAAAAAACTAAGCTGAAAGTGTCACCGGCACCTTGAACCAAAAAGTGCTACCCTTACCTAAAAGACTGTCTACCCCTATTTGTCCGCCCATTTTTTCAGTCAACATTTTTGCAACCGCTAGCCCCATACCCATTCCATCGTAAAGTCGTGTTGATGAGGCATCAATTTTAGAAAAAATATCGAATAGGTGTGCTTGTTTGTTTTGAGCAATGCCTATGCCGGTATCACTCACTTCAAATCGTATCCACTGTTTTTTCTCTTCGCGTTCAATTGCTTGCACACGTATCACAATTTTGCCTTGTTTAGTAAATTTAATGGCGTTGTTTACTAAGTTACTCAAAACCTTGTCGATTCCGTCACGATTACCGTGTAAAAGTGTGTACAACGGTGCAATTTCGGCGCTCACTTGCAAATCTTTGGATTTGAAATCCACTGGTAACTTTTTTAAAACATTATCCACAAGTTCGGGTAGCTGAAAGTCGCAAAGGATAAGTTCGTCTTCACCTCGAAATTGTTCGGCAAAAGTCAGGGCATTTGTGATGAGGGTATTTAAGTGCTGACTGGCTTTCATCACTCCCTCAACACAATGTTGTTGTTCTTCAGTCAAGATGGTATCTTCTATTAGAATTTCAGTCATACCTTTGATGGCTGTTAGGGGAGTGAGAAATTCGTGACTGATATTGCGTAGAAATTCTGTTTTTAATATTGAGGCTTGTTGGGCTTTTTCGTAAGAAAGTTGTAAGGCTTCTAACAGGAATTGGATTTTTTTTGTTTGATTGGCAACTTCACTTTCTAAGTTTTGGCGTAAATGTGCGAGTTCGATATGGGTTTGTAGTCGTGCTATTAGTTCTTCTTTTTGGAAAGGTTTGCTGATGTAGTCTACCCCACCCGCTTGTAAGCCATGAACAATATTTTCAGTCTTGTCGAGTCCAGATAAAAATAGGATAGGAATTTTTTTTAAGATGCTATCTTGTTTCATGCGCTGACAAGTTTCGTATCCATTCCAGCCAGGCATGGCTATGTCTAATAGGATGATATCAGGTGAGGACAATTTTGCAGTCTTTAAGCCTTCTTCTCCAGTTTCCGCTGAGACAACACGAAAATGATTGTTTGTCAAAATGTTTTCTAATAAAATCAGATTAACCGGATTGTCATCAATGATCAGCACTAAAGGTTTTTCTTTCATAATGTGCTCAGCTTAATCCCGTAGAACCAAATCCGTAGCGTCCATTATCTTCGAGATGCGTTACCCACTTAAATTCGACTTGGAGAATCGGCACAAAAACAAACCATTTGGTATAGGCGTTCTCCTGGTTTAATTGTAAAGGCTTTGTTGCTTCGGTTCCAAACAGCGATCTTAATTTCCTTTCTATAGTCAGAATCGATTAGTCCGACTAGATTAGCTAACACGATGCCATGATGAAGCCTTAAACCAGAACGGGGTAGTAGTACAGCGGCAAGCTTGGGATCATGGATATTGGCAGCGGCAATACCAGTGCCAATCAGTTTCGTTTCTTGGGCTTAAGGGGGTAGTAATACAAGCCCGTAAGTCGGTAGCGGCTGTACCATCGGTTGAGTAGCTTGGTAAGGGAATTTTTTTACCTATTAGGGGGTTTATAATTGTTGCTTCTATGGTTCGCATTGTTTATATTCAATTTTTGGATACGATAACGTAAAGCGCTATAGCTGATATTTAATAATTTAGCGGCTTTCGCCTTATTGCCTTGAGTTTGTGCTAAGGCGTTCATAATTGTTTTTCTTTCTACTTCTTCCAAGTGGCTGTGAAAGCCAACTGGTTTTTGTAATGTTACATCTGGCAGTTGCAAGTCTTGAGGTTCAATAATATTGTTTTCACAAAGCGTCGCTGCACGTTCGAGGAGATTTTCTAATTCTCGCACATTGCCAGGGAAGTTATAAGTTTGTAATGATTTTATAGTCTTGTCTGATATGTGGCATTCAGTTAAGTCGTTTGATTTTAATTTGTCCAAAATTTTGGTTACTAAATCGGGAATATCTTCAATACGTTCACGCAAGGGTGGAATATAGAGTTCGATAACGTTGATACGGTAAAATAAATCTTGTCTAAATTGACTTTGTTTGACTAAGTCGGCTAAATTGCGGTGGGTAGCGCTAAGAATGCGGACGTCGACTGGTATTTCTTTTGCAGCACCGATGGGGCGTACTTGTTTTTCTTGAATCGCCCGCAATAGTTTGACTTGCATATGCAAGGGCAAGTCGGCGATTTCATCAAGAAACAAGGTTCCCCCATCAGCCGCCTGAAACAGTCCTTGTTTGTCATTATGTGCTGTCGAATGCGCTCCTTTTTTGTGTCCAAAAAATTCGCTTTCCATGAGTTCCGTTGGTATGGCGCCACAATTCACTGGTACAAAAGCTTGCTTAGCACGAGCACTTAAAGCATGGATCATGCGGGCAACAACTTCTTTACCAGTACCAGATTCGCCTTTAATATAGACAGGAGCCTGACTGCGTGCCAATTTTTCTATTTTAGCGCGGACGGTTTGCATGGCTTCGGAGCCGCCGATGAGTTTGGATAGCAGAATATTTTCAGGCGGTTGTTTTTTTTGTTTGGTTTGCCTGTCAGCTTGTTTAGGTAATTGTAAGGCGGTGGTAACCAGGTTGCGTAATTCTAAAAGTTTGACAGGTTTGGCAATAAAATCAAATGCGCCGGCTTTCATGGCAGCAACAGCGGATTCAATATTGCCGTGGGCTGTAATCATTACAACGGGGGTTTGATTTCCGATTGTGGTAACTAGTTCAATACCGTTGCCATCTGGTAGGCGCATATCTGTTAAACATAAGTTAAATTTGTATGCAGGCAAATATTCTTGAGCTTGAGCGAGTGTTTCTGCGGTATAACAGGTGATACCCATAGGTTTTAAGGTCATAACCAGTAATTCAAGAATATCGGGTTCGTCATCTACAACTAAGCAAAGTGGTTTCTGCATATTCAATTGTCAAAAAAATTGGAAGAAAAATAAATGCGAAAACAGCAACCCATTTTGCTATTTGACCATAATTGCAAAGAGGCTTGATTGGCGTCGCAAATTTCTTTTGCAAGATATAATCCTAATCCTGTTCCTTTGGGTTCTGTCGTAAAAAACGGTTCAAATATCTGTGCTTTAACTTTTTCCGTCATTCCTTGACCATGATCTTGTACGTCAAGGTAAGGACGGTTTGTTTCTTCAGTCACAGAAATTGTCAATTCAAGTAAAGGTGTGCCTTGGCTATAACGTAATCCATTTTCACATAAGTTGTATATTACTTGTTCCAGTTGATCTGGATCAAAGCAAATCGTCAAGCTATGACGGTCACTATGCAGTACTATATCGGCATGATTTAAATCGTGCAGGACTATAAATCCGTCAATGCAAGATTGTAACCAAGCATGCAAATCAAAACATTGGGTATTGGTGGGTGAGCGCTTGCTCAATTGCGAGACATTTTCAATAATGGTATTCACACGTTGCGAATGTTCCGCAATAATTTGAGTTAAACGATGTTGTTCCTGGGAGATGTGAGTGGATTCGGCTAATAATTGTCCAGCATGGCTGATAGCTCCCAGCGGATTGCGTATTTCATGGGCAATGCTGGCAGTTAAGCGTCCTAATGAGGCTAATTTCAATTCTTGGGCACGTTGGGCAGTGGTAGTTGCATCTTCCAACAAAATCAGGAGATTGGTAATCCCCCCCTGTTTTAATTCTGTAAAAGTGGCAATGATATCTGCTTCCCCAGTCGCTGGACGAAACAAAGGAGATCTAAAATTACGGCTTTTTCGCCAATTTGTCAGCTGTTCAGCTAATTTCGGGGCAACAGAATTCAAAGTCCGATCCCTTGCTTGCTGTTCGTTTAATCCTAAAAAACGTAGTGCTGCTTCGTTAAAAAAACGAATGCGACCAACTATATCAATGACTATAATGCCTGATTGGATATGTTGTACAATTTGTGCATTGAGTTCCGCTAAATATTGTAGGTGAACACCGCGTCGTTCGGCGATTGCCTCGGTGGCTTTTATCCGTTGTGCTAAGGTATGTGCTAGAAATGCTGTTGCAAAAAAACTAGTCCCCAGTAAACCAGCATGGGTATAATTGGTATCTAAAAACCAGTCATGAATATCAGCTAGGCTAACATGAAATAGCACACATAAACTGGCGATTGCTGCAAAGAAGAAGGCTGTTTTTCCTTCTGTGATTAAACTCCCTCCAGCAATCACGACCACCAGTAACATGCCTAAACCACTGCTCACGCCACCGCTGGCATGTATTAATAGCATAATAGCCAGAATATCGAATAAAAATTGTCCGAATACTTGGATATTAAAGGCTAGCCAGGTTTGTTTTATGGCGAAAAAACATATTGTAGCAAAGGCTGAATAGAGGTAGCCTGTGATCAAAAATAATCGTTCGTTAAACTGTCCTAAATAACTAGGTGAAACGCCGGCAAGAATGGATGTGACAAAAACAGTTGGTACCGTGAAACGGTACAGGTTGAATAGGTAAAGGGCTCTCCAATCGGGCTTGGTAGGGGCAAGTGTTGGAGTCATCTGGGGATTACGGTTGTCGATCGGCTTGTTTATGTGCTTCACAGCAATAGCGAGCCTTACCTGAGTGAAGTGCCTCTTGTTCAGGAAGATATAATCCACAGTGATCACAACGCACCATCGTACTAGGTTCTGTTTTTCTTTGGGGCTGTATGCTTGTATTCTGTTTTTGCTTAATTTTTTTATACCAGCGTTGTGCAAGCCACAGTAGTGACCAGATTAATAATATTAGAAGTATAGAACGTATAGAAATCATGATTAAAGAGTGGATTATTTTGGTTTGTAGTGTGCAAGTTTGTCCAAAATGCCATTTACGTATTTGTGACTTTTTTCCGCTCCGAATTTTTTGGCCAATTCCACAGCTTCATTGATTACAACTTTAAAAGGAATCTTTGGGCAATAAGTCAGTTCGTAACATCCTATTCGCAAAATCGCTAGTTCAATCGGATCAAGTTGGGTGGGGCTACGATCCAAAAATGGGGCGAAGGCGCTATCCAATTTTTCAATTTGTTGGGGAATACCATGCAATAATTTTTTAAAATAAGGAATATCTACTTGATCCATTTGTTGTTCTTCTAAAAACTGGGTGTCAATGAGTTGGAGATCTTGTTGAGTTAGTTGCCATTGATATAGGGCTTGCAATGCCCGTTGGCGGGCAGCAGAGCGAGCTTTGGGTGAAAATTTTGGTTTCATAATTTTTCAAGTAAACTGACCATTTCAATCGCTGATAAGGCAGCATCTGCTCCTTTATTGCCCGCTTTGGTTCCGGCTCGTTCAATTGCTTGTTCAATAGTGTCAACTGTCAATACGCCAAAAGCGATTGGAATCTTGGTTTGTAGGGACACCGTAGCCAGTCCTTTGGAACATTCTCCGGCGACGTAGTCAAAATGGGGCGTACTGCCGCGAATGACTGCTCCGATAGCGATAATCGCTGCATATTTGCCACTTGTAGCTAAACGTTGGGCGATGAGTGGCATTTCATATGCACCCGGTATTCGCACTATTGTTATATTGTTATCTGTTACGCCATGCCGCTTTAATGTGTCCAATGCTCCTTCAAGCAAATTTTCTGTGATAAAACTGTTAAAGCGTCCCACTATAATGGCATATGGCGCGTCACAATTGACAAAATTTCCTTCAATTATTGTTGTATTCATAAGGCTTTTTTATGATTAATTATTTACATAATCGACGACTTCCAGTCCAAAACCTGAAAGCGCGTGTATTTTTTTCGGAGCACTGAGTACTCGCATTTTGCTTACCCCCAAGTCCGATAAAATTTGTGCCCCCAAGCCATGGGTGCGTAAATTATGTGTTGAAGGTTGTGCTGGTAAATCTTCGCCTTTGTCTTGACGGCAACAGTGGCGAATTTGATTCAGAAGTAGTTCTCGATCGTCTGGTTGATGTAGTATTACTACGATGCCAGATTGTTCTTCTGCCACTCTTCTAAGTGCATCACGCAAAGGCCATCCGCATTCTTCACGTACACTGGCTGTTAGGTCACATAGACTGTTATGAATATGCACTCGCACTAAAACTGGTTCATTTGATTGTATTTGTCCTTTTACCAAGGCAAAATGTAAAACTTGGTCAATACTGTCTTGATAAGCAACCAGTTGAAAATCTCCGAATTTAGTAGGCCAGTCGCAAGTCGCCACTCGCTCTACGGTTTTTTCGTGTTCGACTCGAAAACGGATTAAATCTGCAATCGTCCCGATTTTTAAGTCATGTTGCTCAGCAAACTTTTCTAAGTCTGGGCGACGTGCCATAGTGCCGTCTTCATTAAGGATTTCCACAATGACAGCCGCTGCGTCTAATCCAGCTAAGCGTCCCAAATCACAGCCCGCCTCGGTATGCCCTGCACGTCTGAGTACTCCGCCCGGTTGTGCCATCAGCGGGAAAATATGTCCTGGTTGCACTAAGTCGGAGGGTTTGGCATTGGGGGCGACAGCGGCACGAATTGTCGCAGCTCTGTCAGCGGCTGAAATGCCGGTGGTCACTCCTTTGGCGGCTTCAATAGAGACGGTGAAGTTAGTCGTATGCGCTGCATTGTTTTCGTTAACCATTAGTGGCAGTTGTAGTTGTTGACAGCGTTGCTTGGTTAGAGTCAGACAAATTAAGCCGCGTCCGTAATGTGCCATAAAGTTAATGTCTTTGGCTTGCACCTGAGTAGCTGCCATAACTAAATCGCCCTCATTTTCTCGGTCTTCATCATCCATGAGAATAACCATTTTGCCTTGTTGAATATCTGAAATAATTTCTTTTATATTGTTTAGGGACATAGTGAGATAGGTGTGTGTGAAAAGTATAACATATCTTTGAGGCACGACTGAATTATACCAATTCTGAGTTGAAACGCGATTTAAAAAATCCTATTTTTTGAAAAAATAGGATTTTTGGATTGCTGTTGGTATTATTTAAGTTGCCTGCCCGGCAGTATAAGGATCACCCCATTCAGTGGTGTACTTAATTTCAAAATCAATCGAGGCACCGGCTAACTTTCTTTCCACAGGTAGTGGGATAATCTCTGAGTTTAAAGAGGTTAATTTTTTATTGACAGGCAGTTGGATAATTTCAGCCATGACATCTTGAATGTCATCTATCAATTCATCCATTGTCGTGTCATAAAGTATAAGTGCTGTTTCTATATCACCCAATAGTTCATTGCTAACTGTTGCTGGGTGTTTGTTTTTATCAACTTCTACTATGGCCTCAATTTTGAGGGTCAATATCCGCTCTGTACCTCCATATCTGTTGCGCTTGCGGCTTTCAGATAGTTCCCATATTGATATGCAGTGATTATGTTCTTGTTCAGTAACGGATTGCTGACGATAAACATGACCAGGACCAATGTTGTTGTGATAACCGTTGGCAGTGGTGATGGATTCAAGTTGGGTAACCATCCGTTCAATAATTTGTTCGCGTATCGTTTTCATCTTATTCCTCGTCCAAAATGAATTTTGGACTCTTAAGCATAAATTTTTTTTATTATGTTTTGTGCTTTTAAATTGTCCTTTGTGTTGACAAAAATTGCCTTATCAATTAATTTTCATCTCCGCTCGTTTGTTTAAGATAACAATTTGTGTAACAGTATATCAAGACAACTCTATGCGTGTGTCCTGAGACTATGGTCAGTACTACGAATTCCCTTCCAAAATCTAGCACTGGCGATATGCTCGATATCAATATTTGGGTAAAAGGCATTACCAAAGATCGCCCGTTTGCTGATCAGCAGACGATTATTAAGGCTTGTACTTGGGCACGGGAGGTACATCAATCTCAAACGCGGGCACCAGGTGAGCCTTTTCTCATCCATGTCGTTAATGTTGCTAACGCTTTGGCGCAATTGGGTATGGAGACAGAGGTGCTTGTTGCTGCTATTTTGCATGATGTTGTTGAAGATAAACAAGTCATGCTTGATGATATTCAAAAACGTTTTGGCAGTGAGGTGGCGCACTTAATTGATGGCGTTGCCAAGATGAAATTTATTGAGGAACTTAACGATAAGTCGGATAAAACGATTAATACCCAGCACCAAGTCGAAAGGCTGCGGAAGATGTTATTGGCGATGGCTGAAGATGTGCGGGTTGTACTTATCAAATTGGCTGATCGTTTGGATAATATGCGCGTTTTGCTTCATCATTCAGTAGATAAGCGGCAACGTATGGCGCGTGAAACTTTGGATTTGTTTGCTCCCCTCGCTAATCGCCTTGGTATTTGGCAAATCAAATGGGAACTTGAAGATTTATCATTGCGTTATTTGGAGCCTGAGACGTATAAAAAATTGGCACTACTTTTAGATGAGCGTCGTATTGATAGGGAAAATTATATCGAGCAGGTGATAAAGAGTTTGTCTCGCGCACTTGCCGATGCTGGCATTAAGGCGAAAATTTCTGGTCGCCCTAAACATATTTACAGTATTTTGCGGAAAATGCAAACAAAATGCCTTGATTTTGATGAAGTTTTTGATATACGTGCGGTGCGCGTGTTGGTTAATACTGTGACTGAGTGTTATATGACGCTCGGACTTGTTCACAGCCAATGGCAACCTCTTCGTTCTGAGTTTGATGATTATATTGCTAAGCCGAAAAACAATAATTATCAGTCTTTGCATACGGCTGTGATAGGTCCTGATCAAAAAATTTTTGAGGTGCAAATCCGTACTCATACTATGCACCATCATGCGGAACTGGGTGTTGCTGCACATTGGCGTTATAAGGAAAATAATAGTCAACACGATGATGGTTTTGAACGCAAAATAACTTGGCTGCGGCAAATTTTACAGTGGAAAGATGAAGAGGGCGAACCTGGGGATTTGATTGATCGTTTCAAGGCAGAGATTTTTGAAGATCGCATTTATGTGCTTTCTCCGAAAGGAGAAGTAATAGATTTGCAGCCAGGTGCAACGCCGTTGGATTTTGCTTATTGTATTCACACTCAATTAGGGCATTGTTGTCGTGGTGCTAAAATCAATCATCGCATTGTACCGTTGACATATAGTCTTAAAAGTGGAGAATTAGTTGAAATTTTGACTGCCAAAGAGGAAAAACCTTCTCGCGATTGGCTTATTCCACAAGCAGGTTATTTAAAAACGTCAAAAGCCCGTTATGCTGTTAAACAGTGGCTTAAAAAACAAGATATTCAACAAAATATCAGTGATGGACGGAAATTATTAGAGCGATTTTTACGACGTTTGAATCTTAAAAATTCTAGCTTTGATCGATTAGCGCAGGCTTTGCGTTTTAAATCGGAGGATGAGTTATTAGCCTCTGTGGGATGCGGCGACACGAATCTCGCCCAAATTGCTAATATCTTCAAAGAACAAGTTTTACCGAAGAAAAAGAAAGTTTTCCCAACTAATCCTCAAGATAGTATTGATATCAAAGGTGTTGGTGGTTTATTGATTCAAAGGGCGCGTTGTTGTCAGCCTGTGCCTTATGATCCTATCGTAGGTTATGTTAGTAAAGGGCGAGGCGTGATGGTGCATCGCCGCGATTGTCCCAATGCTTTACATTGGCAAGAGGAGGATAATCAGCGTCTGATTGAGGTTGAATGGAAGCCTGGCAATGCTAAACAAGTTGTTGTTTATCCCGTGGAAATTATGATCAGTGCTTTTGAGAGAACGGGTTTATTGCGCGATATTTCTTCAATTGTTGCCAATGAAAAAATTAACATTCTCGACAGTAAGACGAGTACCAATAGGAGTGATAATAGTGTTGATATGCGCTTTACTTTTGAGGTGAGTAATCTTGAGCAGTTAAACCGTGCTTTGGGGAAAATTGACGCTTTGGCTAATGTGATGAGGGTGTGGCGTAAAAATTAGTTGTCGTATTTCGACGTTCTGTGTCGGGTGAATAGTTTATCTTTTTTCAAAAGGATTGTTAGATATGAAAAAATTATTTCCATCTACTATCGGTATTTTACTCTTATGGCAGATAAGTCTACCATTGTTCGCTGACACAATTTCTCCTAAGGCGGGCAAATTTTATTTTTACACCCTGGCATTAAGTTGGCAAGCGGCATTTTGTGAGTCGAAACCGCAAAAACCTGAGTGTCAATCTCAAAATGAAAAGCGATTTGATGCTTATCATTTTGTATTGCATGGACTTTGGCCTAATGTGAAAGGGGATAAAGGTCATAGTTATGGTTATTGTAATGTCCCCAAACGGATTATGAATCGACGCTGGTGTGATATGCCTCGATTAGATTTGTCTAAGGAAGTTAGAAAAAACTTGGGCAAATTCATGCCAGGCAGCGTTTCATGTTTACAGCGCCATGAGTGGTATAAGCATGGCAGCTGTTCCGGTTTGTCTGAAAACGATTATTTTGCATTGTCTAATCAATTGGTGAAATTGTTTTCGGAAACTGATTTTAGTCGTTATGTGGCAAACAATGTGGGCAAGTATGTTAAACGAAAGGATTTATTGAAGGCGTTTGACAAGGAGTTTGGTAAAGGTAGTCGCGCTTATTTGTTGTTAAGGTGTAAAAAGGTGCGGGGCACCAGTTTGTTGACTGAGATTCAAATACATCTCAAGAAAAATCTCTCTGAGATAAGCGATTTTAGGCAACTTTTTCCTAAAGAAAAATTGAGGGTTCATGGTACTTGTCCGCGCCGTTTCAAAATTGATGAGGTGGGTGTTGTTAAGTAACTGCCATTAAGTTTACTCCGCTCCGCTTCGTTACTTTGTTTCCTCGGCAAAAGAAAACTTTTGCCGAATAAAGGAAATATTCATACATGTTAGGCGGATACGCTGCTACATAGTCTTAACTTAATGGCATTGCCTTATAACCACGCCTACAAAAAAGGAAAACAAAAATGCAATTCATCGACGTAAAAACCGACTTCGCCTTCAAAAAAGTCTTCGGCAGCCCCGCCTCCAAAGACATCCTAATCAGCTTCCTAAACGCCACCCTAGACTTCGGAAACAACCCCATTATCG
>Ga0209780_1000573_pt1 | contig 20346 bp, 11 predicted proteins | sample WorMetexBAHAMAS2_FD_187384 | JGI IMG/M metagenome (GOLD analysis project Ga0209780, IMG submission 187384) | Marine gutless worms symbiont microbial communities from Max Planck institute for Marine Microbiology, Germany - Inanidrilus exumae... | ecosystem: Host-associated > Annelida > Digestive...
CCCTTACTTTAAGCCCTGGTCACAGCGGGCCGTGGAGGTGGTGAATTGGCATCCACGTCGACGCCGGGGCTTAGAATTCAATCTTCTAGTTATTTCGGTCATGGGTGCAACTCACGAGGGAACAGGGGGACATGACCCCCACTTTTTAAATTGGGGACATAATATAAAGTGTCCCGTACTGTTGAGCCCTCTGTGTAGTGAAACTCCATAAACAAACAGCGTATAGTGTAATTAGGTTAATATTCATAATTTAGTCTGTTTTATGATTTCTATTTTTTCTTAAGCATTTTGTGTGTATAGCACTAGCCTTACCTTTCATTATAACTGAAATGCGGTTGTGCGTAAACTGTTTTATTAAAACAAAGGTAAAGGCATTAACTGAATTACCTAAGGATGTTTACAGTTTACCTGTGTTGCTGCTACCCGATATTTAAAGCATTACGTGTGAGAAACCGATGGTGATTTAAAGCTATACAGTGAGACGTTAGAGTGATGGCTATTGAGCGAAGACGACAATGACTCGCAGTTTTCCAATTTAGCACAATGTACAAATCGAGTGGAGGAATGGTAGCGGCTGTTGTCGACCGCCAGATCTGCGATAATCGTGCCCGATGTGACGCCGACCAGCTGCCGGAAAATACAACACGCAGCCGGTGTCGAAACAAGCACTGCCGTCCAGCCCGTATCAGCAGCAAGTCAACGACGGTCGAAACGGTATACGGTTTACTCCGTAATCAGCCGGCAGCTTTCACGCCGCCGATCGCCTGCGCATACGGGCACGGTCAACGACGTTTAGCAACCGACCAACTTTGATTTTTCAATTCAGTCCAACGGCAGCCGCGCGACGAAGCGGGTGGTCGACGTACTCGCTACAAAGTGCTCTTTCAATGCAAATCTAGACTTCAAAGCGGGTGAATGATGGCAACAACACGCGTACATGTATATTGCAGCTGTACATTGAGAGAGTGAGAAGACACGGGACCCGCAACTCATCGCAACACTGTCTGCATAATTACCAGGCGAGCGACCGCGCCAATCTTCCTGCCTGCATGCCGAGACTGCGAAACCCTGATGATATAGTGACCGGGAACGGTATCAGCCGTCGTAACGGCCGTGGAACGGGCAGCTGGGCGACCCAAGGGACTGCTAAACGTAGGATATAATGATCACCGCCGCTTGGATCTCGGCAGCTGCTTTCGTTCATTCTCCGCTCTATCAAAGACCAACCACGGCAGATGTTTAGTTCAATAGAACTGTTTCAGTTTCACACATTTCGACACCGATATTCCTTATATGTCCGCTACTGTTAATTACAGCGACAGTTTGACTTCCCGTCCTTTAATGAACACAAATTTATATAATTAAAAATAATTAAATATTCCTTTTTCTGTTTGTGTTTTGTATCTCCATTTTTTCTGCTTTAGATTGTACAAGTAAATGGACAACCGATGTTCAAGGCGAGCACGCAGTGAGTACACATAAACCTACCAATGTCGTACATTTTGGCGTACAATATCCAGACAACACAGATAACAAGATTACATAATGGAATACTAGAAAGCATTAAGAGAATTTATATCTTTTCGAAGTCGGAGAGAAATTGCTGCGTTGGGAAGAAATTATTAATTATTGGTTATAAATTAAAGTACTATTTTGTTTTTATCACATAAAATGACGATGATGATGATGATGAATGATAACAGACGAATTTATTCATATACGCAAGGCATCGGCCGTTCTAAGTTGTGACCTATTTCGCGTCATTGCAAATAATTCTTCTTAGGGAGGAAAGAAAGATTTCTTGCAATGTTTCGTTTTAAAAAGCAATATTGATCCTCCTCCGCTAACTTGTACGTCCCTCGCACTACTCTCCATGTCTGTTCACGCTCGTTTCGTATTGCAGCTCCAACAGCCTGAATTCTCTCCCTTTCACTCTTCGTTCGTCTCAAACCTTAAATACTTTCCGAAAACATCTTAAACGCATCTTCACCAGTCTGCTTTTAATAGCCCTTAGCGACTTGTCCAGCCCTCTGATTCATTCTACTGAATGATTATGGCGCTTAATCAAATTACTTACTTACTTACTTACTTAATGTTGGGGTTGCAGGGCAATATTATCAACCCTTTGGCACATTGCCGCAGAAAGAATTACGACATTAATTACTACGGCGCTTGAGTACGATGTCACGCGGTAGAAGAACTAAACCAAACCAAATAGAGTTCATCACCAAACATTATAAACCTAATTAAATCAAATTAACTCTGGCTTAGTTGACTCTTATACCATGCATCATCATCATCGGCCGCGTCGCAGCGATACAACCTCCGACAACGACCGCATCTCTTGCAGCTGCCTGAGCATATGACTCAGTTGTCTGATTGTAGTTTTCTGATACGCATGCTGTACAAAGATACTTACTGACTTCTCATTTTCTTTTCTCTTTTTTATTCTGTATTGTAATGGCTTGCGTTATGCCATGCCTTATTATTAAACGACGCTTGATTCATTGATAGATTGATCTCCCGGCAGGAAGCGGATGGGGTCTACGTTGCATATGCTTTCCATTCCATCGACATAGCGTGGGTGGGCCCAGCGACGTAGCTGGTCATGGGCGTCCATGGCTCCAGACTTTCTGCAGCGTGACCAAACTGAAGTAATAGGTTTTCACAAATCCGACGATAAAATTCTGAGACAGTGGGTCCCGTCTTCCTCCGTATGACGTTGCTTCGAGTTTGACTCGTCGTGAAAATGTGTTGAATGTTTTGGACCACCCTATAGACAAAATTTCCCGACTACATTTACACCACTGACAACCTAGTAAAAACACAGAATGCCAAACCGCATCGTATTTTAGCAGTGTTTACGTGTCTGAGTTGTCACTTGCAGACTTCCTCGAGTGCTCTGCTCTGGAGTCTGGACAGTGGCGTTAGTGGTCGGTTCTGGTCATTTGTCCGGCTCATTAATTGACCATAAAACCACACAGCTGGCGCCACGCGGGTCCACGCACAGCGCGCCGTTATCGCCTATTGTCGTCGCGGATCGGTGAACGGCTATACGACGACCACTCTAAACGGCGGCACGAGTCCAGAGATTAGCTGGTGACTGGTTCGTGTCTCTGTGGACCTGATCGATCAATCTGACGCGAGGATGGACAGCTAGACGTTTTCATGGCCGGTCTGGTAGCCGAACTGGTCGTCCTGACACCCCAGGCAGGCCGAATGTTGGCTCTTCTATGGCGTTCTGTCGTGTCGACAACGGTGGCGCGGTCCACTTCTGCTTCAGCGACGACATCATTGTTAATAACAAAGTCCCACTACCTGACATTTACCGTCCGCCTCAGGCATCCACTGGGCTGCAAGAGACTTGGCATCTCAACGCTGCACAGAATCAATGTCTCAGATGTAGGCCTATGTTTCTGGATGAACTTGGGAAAACTGGTTCACTGGTTAGAATTTAACATAATGTTCAACACAATTTAGGTCATATCGCGACCTTCAAGTTATAATTTATCGGGGTATAAAGGGATGCATTAATGGAATAAGGACGGTGAGGGTAATGCCTATTGATTTAATTATGTAAGACATTAAGTACGGTAAGTAAAATCGATGTTTTGGCGGTCTCAAGCAGAAAAGGTCATATGGCGGGAAGGATAGGTCAAGAGGGGCAAAGGGGAAGATGAACACTTAGAAAAATCTGACTTTTTTGGCAGTATACCGGTAATAAAAACACAATAGCCCATTTGGCGTCAGGGTTCTGCCGAGATCCGCTCCCCCAGAACATGTAGGCTAGCTGATTTGAGGGGTAAGGTCATGAAAGGAAGAGAAGGGGAAGAGTTTAAGGATGCGTAAAGGTGTGAGACAGGGGTGGACGGGCGTAGTGGGGTATAGTGGATTGTGATGGAAGGTAAGAGATTGGGCAAAGGGAAAGGGGAACTGACCCTGCCAAAATGTTGAGCTGTACCGCCTATATCGTACTTCAAAATTTTATCGTCGACTGCTTAGGACTTGACGGCGCTTTTGGCACAAATTAATTTTCGTCGTAACTTTCAATTATAATTTGTAAATAGCCTAAATAAAATAAATTCGTAGATATAATTACATGTCGTCGTAAGGTCGCAAGTGCATAGGCCTATGCTGTAACGTCGCAGACGATAAACTACAAAGGATAGTTGAGTTGTTCCGTGTACGCTCGAAACGATTTTAGGACTACGTTTTATGGAAAAAAATCGCGATATTTATTTCGTTTCCAACGTACATAAGTACGCTACAGAATACATTGTCAAAACCATCTTGCCTGCCTGTCGGAATAAATATCATATATGTTGAGATGTTTGATAAAATATTTAATAACACTTTTAGCAGTCAAGCGAGTTCATCGACTTCAATATGGCAGTAGACAGCTACTGTAGCTTACATGTATAGGCTAAATATTCACTAGGCCCTAACCTGTCTTCTAGTAAGTAACTTATTACAAATATCACATTCTGGGGGTCGTTGGTGATCAAAAGGAAATAATAGGTTAAATGTGTTAAGGTGTTCAAAGTATAATTGATTAAAGGTCTGTAGGATTCGATCTCTCACGTTGGTAATAGGCTACAGATTTCACTGTAGCATGTTAAAAGGCAAGATAAACGTCTGCATAGCAGCATGTAGGCCTACTAGTAATTACCAAAACATCTACGAACTTGAGAAAAACGGTCTGTTGGAGGCCCACTTCTAGGTAGTGAATTATTGTCGTACATTTCGTGAAGTTCGCGTGCTTCAAAACAATGTCCACACAAAAACGACAGCCAGTCTGTTGGCGGTTTTATTATGCAGTATATCACGGATATTGCTTGGCATATGAAGCATCGACAGTCATTTGCAGTGAGCCTTCTACAAACAACACGGATGGCGGACTAATGCAGAGTCACAGTTCAACCCTCACCGAACGCAACGCAAAATAAATCGCAGCCTGCCTCTGCAACCGCATAATCCAACAATTTTTGATGTCGGTCCTCCTTACTTAACTGTCGGGCCGAAATGTACGCTGGCCGTGTCGCATGCTGCATTACACTTTTCGCGCGGCCATCGAAATAATCCAGTATACCGTGCCGTTCTCTCGAGATACAGCATAGCAGAGTCAAACAGTCTATAACGAGATACCATGCAATGGATGTGGTGCTTTCTGACATGTTTGATAACTGCTAGTTTCTAACCCCTACCCGGGAACTCTTAACTGAACCATAATCTACTGCTAGTACCAAACCCTTCTGACCGCGGCCCTGTTGCAGGCCCATGACGAAATACTAGAGAGGATGATGTCGTGGTTGTGCAGTAGTGTCGACTGACGCCTCGCCTCAGTGCCAGTAAGTATCGCCGGTATGAAAGCGGCAAGCACACAGCTATTGCGTCATAAAACTAAAATAACAGCAAAAGTAACGTACAATTCTACCTATCTGTGGAATTTAATTCCAACAGCTACATCGCATTAATTGTGGCATCTGTGTAAGATGTACAGTCAAAAATAATCCCACAACAAGTATACAGCTCGGTTAGACGACGTGACAAAAACAAAATTTACAACTATCATCATTCTCTATTTTTTGCTTACTTATTACTCAATTATTTTACGAAAATAACCAAGAAAGCTTTCAAAATGACGTCAGCAAATCAAAAAGAACTATCTGCACTGAATCCCAAGTGTAACTGAACAATATCATATTTACCGACCACTTTATTGGTTCAGTGTGTCTCTGTCTACTGGACAACAACTAAACGACCTTCCGTCAAGATATATATCACGATGATTCATCTGGACCCTAGATAGGTCAAGATTGAAGGTCAAGGTCACAGGCCAAAATTCACAGTCACAGGATAAAAAACGGACTATGGACTTCTCGGTTATGGAAGCAGGTTATGCCATAATGTATTTTTTGGTTGTCTGTCGAATTATTTGTGCTAAGTGGTCGGTGTCACCTCGAATGAGGTTTTTCTAGTTTTTTTACAACTTTACAAACTTCATAAGTGGTAACAAACATTCAGATCTTTGGACATGTTAACATAACGTGACAACCATACCGAAATAACATAACAATATAACAAAATTGCGCCGACGCTACTCTTGGTTGATTAAGCACATGTCAATATAAACTTTCAAAATATGCAAAGCTTGCAGCAAACGACCAATTACTGCATTGCTCAACTGTACTGCATAGATTGATGAATACAAAATATTCGACCAAATATGCTCAGAATCTCTGTTTATTGCATCACGATAACTACATCACTCACGATGGCAACCACAAGACAATAGAGATTAACAGCATCAGGCAAAAAACCGACAGTGCTACCAGATGTTAAATGTTAATATTGCAGAACTATGGCTAGCATTACACAAAGTAATGAATTCAATTAGACATTACAACAACAACAAGTCAACAACAACAACAACAACAACAACAACCGTTATATATATGGCCACTAACTACACATGTCAGCAGCCACAGTTAAGAACTGGCAGATTTCGTTGGAGTAAAGTTTTACTGCCTGCATGCCCTTCATGACAGCAACTAATGCACTTGGATTAGGCAGAAGATGCTGGAGTTCTCGTCATGGTGTCATCTACATTGTCTCCAAATTATCAGTAGAATATCTTATGCTTTGTCTGCTTGGGGTGGCTTCCTAAATAGTCAACAAATTAACAGGATTAACGCCTTTCTTCGGAGAGCTCGTCAATTTGGGATTTGTAGCTCCAAATGTATATGTGATGTATCAGAATATCTCAGAATGGTTGACAGTAGATTATTTAATGGTATACAGAGCCCCTCCCATTGTCTCTCATAGCTACTTCCACCAGAAAAGCAGCACTTTGGCCTACGTCCCAGAGGACATAGTTATGCACTCCCTATATGCCCAAATAACCTTTGTAAACGCTCCGATGTCTATTTTGTTTTCTTTAATAAAAATTGTGTTTTCATTCTTGTATCTAGTGTAGCTATTTCTCTAGGCCCACACAACATTTGCATTTGTCATTTATCTAATAGAGATATCAAACGGTGTGTCTCCACGCTGAATGAATGATATCACAATGAAGCTAATAACATTACAAATCACTGCTTTAATATTACTAATGAACAATAAGCCATCATCTCCATGTTAACGGCCGTTCTGGCCAGTTGATTGATTGACTGCATTAAAGTTTTCTCGACACAGAAAAGGTCATTTCAGACACGTTCTTCCCAGCTAATCTCTTGGCATGGTACAGAAGAAACTAAACCCAATGCAACAAAAGCAAACAACACCAGAAGAAAATAAACTTAGCAAACACAAAAATCACACAAAGTGCTAAAACTACACAAGCACACAAAAACGTAAACTAAACCTAAACCAACTGCAAATTTAAGAACCATTCACATGTATGCGCGTATCATTGTGCACAACTGTCATACACAACACAGCACAGAACAGTTCTGATGATTTTCGCTGCTAACCTCCAGGCAATAATCATACCTCAAATGCTCTCTACTGGAGGGGAGGCAGACCTCTGGCCAGTGAAACGTGGCACAGGTTGGTCCCCATTCAGCATAAAAATAGGCTATATCGGGGACAAGGTCTTGGGTGAAAATTTAGTAACGCCAGGTTAAGGATGTCCAACGATATAGTAATCTCCCGACCTCGTTGCCTTTTTGTTCAGCGACGACCCAAAATGGGAAAGGATAGTGAAGCTCATTTAAGTTATTACGCTAGCTCCTACAGCACAGTGGAAACTAACCAAACACCACAATATCTATTTATCAGTTCAATGTGATATCTTCTGTAACTGCTGATCTTCAGTTCCTATAACATATCAGTGCCTAATGACTCTTATTGTATAATATCTTTTTCTGTGTTGGTCTGTCTTTGGAATGCTTCTCTTAGGTAAAACCCAAAAGAAATACCTGGGGGACCTCCCACCCACGGTACCATACCTGCCCCCTCCACCCCATAACGTGGCACAAATCCCTAGGTTCCAATGTCTGAATATGCAGCTTAGTCCTAATCTAGAGTAGCATAGAAAAACCAAAAACTAGTAAACTACAATCAGCATTGTACATCGATCGCTATTTACGAGTAAAAAGTAATGTGGACGGAGTTTTGGTCGCATAAATGAATTTGACAAACAGACGCTGTATGTAAACAAGCAAAACAACATAATAAAATTTCATAGTTTACCAGTTGAGAGTTGGCCAGATTTGTTGCTCGCCGATATATTCACACTAATAAAAATATCAGTGCTACATCTGACGTAGACAATATAGTGTTAGGCATCAGATCAAGTGGATCAGGTAGTTCACATCACCCTTAGGAACACTGTGGCCAATAGATTCATAGCACATCAGTGTTAAATCAACCCAGCAGAAACGTATGCACAAAAATCTAGCATTTGATTGAAACTGCAAGCGGCTTACACAACAAAATATTGGCAAAGAACAAAATGTCGCAGCATTTGGCCCACACATACAAATGACACAGATGTTGCCGGGCTGTCGCAGAAGAGCAAGTGAAAGAACGCTGGTAACAAACTGTGGTCACTTTCACACGTGACTTCATATGTCGGTTTCGAGTGCTAACTTTAGTACTGTGGACGGACTACTTGAACATTCTGCAAAACAACATTCACAGACTGTTTCACTCTACACATATACAAACAAATGCATGTAAATGCTACTATTTTCGTTTTGTACTTAACTGGTGAATGTTGGACTTGCGATCAACAGGTCGTGGGTTCAAATCCTACTTGGGGCAAAAGCTGTGTAACAACCTTGGGCACGTTGTTCACACCTATGTGCCTCTGTCACCAAGCAGTATAACTTCGTACCGGCTAAGAGGCGGTGATGCTCTGCAGCTGGGAAGGTAACCGTAGGCCTGGCAGAAAGTAATGGCAGCCTACCGCCTGTACACCGGGATCAGCTCCAGGCCCTACGCTCAGTAACGAGTATAGGAAGCCTTTACCTTTTTATTTTATTTGATATTTTTTTTGTAAGGACAGCTGTGAGTGCTTTTAGCTTTGCTGTCTGGCTCAAAATGTGCTGTAATAAGAGAACTGTTTTTCACTGTACTGTGTTCAACAAATACATGATGACGACGATGACGATCACCTACGATGTACATGAGTAATGTTCACTGAAAAGATTTATGAAATGGAAACAACTTACGACGAAGATAATGAGCAAGGTCATAATGATCTGCCATGAGAGCCAGCTCTCCAGCAGTCTTGCCCTGTCCACAGCCGACCATCAACAAATTAACATCACTCATGTAACTACGATTTATCTGAAGAAGGCTTGAGAGAATAATTTACAAATGTTGCAAAATGTCCTTACTGTTTTAATTAGTGTTTTTATCGTGTATATGTATCTAGTCGGACTTCTGTAATGCACCTATGTTCTACCTAGAAATAGGCACACTATAAATGCAGCTATGATGTGACTATGATATGATGTCCAGTGCCACGTTTGACCATACATATCGCAAAGTCTATACACATAAAGCTGCCACATCAGATCTGTGTGTGTGTGTCTTCCGGATTTCTCAAAAACGTCCGAACCGATTTCCATGAAACGTTTCATGGTTCATAGGGGTCATAGGTAGACGTGAACGGATAAAAAACACCCGGAAAATTTTGACCCTTAATGTGTAAAAATTGGGAAAACGATGCAAAATGGCCCACTTTGAGCACTTTGAGAAAGTCCGCATAGGCCACGAGCGCTGGCGTGCGCAATTGCCTGCCAGTTAGCCCGCTCGCCTACGTGCTGGCCGGTGATACGACAGTGGCACGAGCCAATCATGTGCGAGCCTGGGGGCATGGCCCGTAGCCTTCGATGCGAGACTGTCTCAAACGCTTTTGTGCAACTGAGTCTGGTTTAGTGCTCCCACTTTCTGGCCGGCCTTTGGCCAGGTAAACGCTAGTTAAAATATAAACAAGAGGGTGAAATACTGAGTACTGAGATTTTAAGTTGATGTTTTAAAATTTAAAAAGTTTCATATTTTAAAATTACAAGCCTACCACTACCAACATCTCCTTTTCACAGCAGTTTTTCAGGTGACAGTGTCTCGACTCGCCCTTGGTACTCTTCCCCGCTTATCCTAGAAAAGATTGATCAAGTTAAGGTTTTACGTCCCACCTGACACAAAATAGGTCATTTTGGAGACGTTCTTTCCAGCCAATCTCATGGCTTAGTACCAAAAAATGAAGCAAACACAACAAAAGCAAACATGTATCTATAACACAATATACTACAACAGAAAATGAACCCCCGAAAAATTAAAGCCAGGTTTGGTCGCCTCCTACAACCTCCTGCCTGGACGTCCTGGCAAAGAACCTTTGGAGACGAGTGATACAGGTTTCATGTGTCAGATACCCTTTCTGTTACCTAACCAACAGTGTTAGAGCACTGAAAGAAACTCGAAGCATAGACCCAAATCAGAATAAATAGCCCCTGGCCTCATCAATTCTTCATCTGTCTCCAGACTCCCAAGGGAAGGGCTCTCCGACGTCAGTACCTTGCAATTTAAAATTATCAGCAACTGAGAAAAAATTCACTCTGAAAAATTCTGAAACTGTATAATCTAAATTCAAAATAAAAAGTGAGCAATTTCTATATCTGGTGAGTCTGGTTGTACTGTAACCTGTTTAGTACTGGATATCAGATGGGTGTGTGTGTGTGCGTGCCAAACTGCCAACATGACAACCTGGTGTATGTTCATTTAATAACTTGTGCCTCAATTGAAGAGTTAACAAACGTGACAAATAAAAGAAAAAGTACCTACTCAGACGGGGTGTTAACTTTACTCCAACGTCCATATCACTTTTTTTACGTTTCAATGTCCACTGATCTTCAACATTTAAGAATGACTAGCATGGCGTTTGGACATGGAAGTCAGAAGCAAAGAAATGGACGAGAAGGTATACTGGTTAATACAGGACTAGTGAAATGCAATTTACCTTAACGCCGGTAACATCACACATAACGATAGTGAATGCTCTACACGAGAAGCGACAGTGAGTGTAAGAAGCTGATAGCGGCTTCACCTCTGAGTCAACGACTTCAAGTGATGTGCCAGCATCAACAAGCAGATGACAGACTTTCAAGTTACCATGCATTGCTGCCTTGTGCAACGCCGTCTGACGTCTGCACAGCACAACAGCACAAATTACTGCAAGGAAGTTAGTTCTTACCACGAACGTACATCAATCAATTGATCAGTCAATTAATGAATACAGGTTTGGGGCCGGTTTTTCCACAGCAAATTATATCTCCCATTAACGTTAATGGGAGATTAACTCCCATTAGTTAATGGGAGTTAAGGCCGTTTTTTCCACTGCAAATTAATCTACCATTAATGTTAATGGGAGATTAATTTGCGGTAAAAAAACCGGCTCTTATACACTGCTATAAATCATGTGCGAATCAGAGGCAATTAGTTACCACGTATATGAACAGGATGAAACTAAACACAATGTATGCCATACTGATGATCATAATAATAATAGTAACTATTATTATGACAATAGGTAAAACGTTACATACTATTATCTTGCCGCAGGATCAAAACTGCACTTTGCAAAGAAAAAATGTCAAGGTTAACTCAATGTCAAAGGTAGAAAACCACCATATGTAATCATGAAACGGTTCACATCATAACTAATGCAGGCAGACATTTTGTATCTGGGAGTATGGAAGGTTTAGTAGTGGGTCATTTATCAATCAAAAATGGACAAAGAAATGCCAAGTAGGGATGTGATGAGTTCGAATTTATATTCAAATTCTGTCGTCAAACTTCAACACATTTTGCCTGGTTAAAAATCCATCAAATTGTGATGATGACGTTTCACTGAATTCAAAAGTTCAAATAAAACGTCTACATGATACGAACTTTCACCTACAGACAAAACACAAGTTAGTGTTGAAACAGTAAACAGATGTAACTGAAAGCATATTCGATTATAGAATCCGGATTTGGATTCACATAGAATCTCTATAGCAAGCAGATTTAACTTTTATTCATAAACAGCTATATTGCTAATTCGAATTAGCAATATCGCTATTTATGAATAAAAGTCAAATCCGCTTGCCATAGACATTCTATGTGAATCCAAATCCGGATTCTATAATCGAATATGCCCTAAGTCTCAGACGCTTGCAGCGGTTGCACCTCAAACACTGATAATGACAAAAGCCACCTTGCACATTGCAAAAAAGCATCACAGAATATATTACAATTATATTTTTGTCAAAAATTCCACCTGCATTCCCATTTGCACGGATTTACAAAACAACGATCGTATTTGATGAGTACAGACTATGTGAAGCTCCACAGCATTCCTAATTCCAAAGTCAGGCCAAAGTCAACAAGACTGACGTTTCTATATGTCCACTCTCGGCTGCATGTCTGTACTGCACTATGCAGCACAGCAAAAGCATTAGTTACAGAAATTAAGTTAGTCTGATTATTAAAACTATTCACGAAAAACACAAGCTTACTTGTCACGGTCAACGATGTTCAGCAACTCAGCATTCGCTGCATTTTCACCAAAACACACACTTTCATTATACATTTCTGGAACAACAATGATTCTGTAAATATTACGACGGAATTCCGGTTTTCACTTCATGTGTTTGTAAAAGTTTGCAGTTTAATTTCCAAACACTACACAGTTAGTAATGGTGTGACAAGAATTAGAATTTTGACTACGACAGAATCGGTTTAACAGCAACAGCAACGGTAGCTGACTACTATTAATTTAAGATTTTTTCAACTGGCACACGTTTCTGGAGTAACTCCCGTGTAGGCTGGGTTCCCATGGAGTCCAGTGGCGGTTTCTTTTGGGATTATTTAAGCAAACCTTCTGGCCCGATGGTCCTCCTGTTGCCCAGTCCACAGTGTCCAAGCAGAGATGAAGCAATAATAATATTATTAAAAAACACCATTTTACAGTCAAACTGTGCTAGATAACATCCCCAGTTAAGAACTGAAAGACTGTGTTGAAGCAAAGTTTTACTTGCTATTAGCATTCGGATTTCAGAGAAAATGCTACGTTTCTCCTCAATGATGTTACCTACATCATCTCCATACCTCAATTTTCACGCCTGCGGCTTTGTGCTAGTGGGCAAAAAATAAAACAAATTTTTTAAACGTCAAAAAAGTCAATGTCACAGGTAGAAAATGGCCATATGATCACGAAATGGACCAGTTGCAGCAAATCACAGAAACAAGTCCTTTCCAGAGCTCAGTGTGATGTGGACAAAGCCAGACTTCTTGCTGCGGCGTCCCCGCACTCTGGCGACTGGCTACACGCACCACCAATAACTGCAGTTGGACTGAGGCTGTCAGGCAAGGCTATCAGGGTAGCAGTGGCACACAGGTTAGGTTGCAAAGCCTGTGAACCACACACGTGCGCCTGTGGTAAAGCAGTGGATGCACATAGACTTCATGGGCTATCATGCCGCAGTTAGTTAGTTGGAGTTTAATGTCCCCTTTCAACACAAATATGGCTATATCAGAGACAAAAGTTCAAGGGTGGAGATCTATCCCTACCCAGTGAAGGAAGGCCAGCGATATATTAACGTCAACCCTGGCCGCCTTTTTGTTCAGCAGCCACCCCAAAGGGAAAAGGATCGAGAGGCTCAATTAAATTATTACACCAGCGCCTTCAGCAGGGAAAGACAACTATCACACCACAAGACTAAACTAAACCAAATACAACAAAATACCAGAATAAATCTTAACTAAGCAATACAGATAACACAATCATAAAACAAAACAAACTAAACCCAGTTTCGGTCGCCTCCTACGACCACGCCTGGAAGCAGAGTGGGACTATTCTGGTAGAAAGGGATCGGATAGACAATAGAAGAAAATAAGTAAAGTGGATGAGAAAAGGAAAAAGGGAAAAGGTAATAAAGAGCAAAAGATGAGGAAGTGAATGGACAAGAGAGGAGCAAAGGCGGAAAGGGTGTACCCCGGCCCCACGCGGGGCTATCGTGCCACAGAAGCGTTCCAAGACAATCTCATAGTGTCATAGTCATGACAACTTATGGAGAGTGATTAAGTAAGCTGAGATGCCAGCAGTTAAAGAACCAGTGAGCCTGATGCGTGATAACAACAAACGCCCAAGTGGGACAACTCCCCTGCCATTGGCTCTCAGACACATATGCCGAGTCCCACATAGGCAGCACAGCAACCATGCCAGGTGCAGCAGCCGTAAAGACAGCACAAGTATGCCAAATTGGCCAGTACTCACATCTTCTACCCATTTGCCATTGAGGCAGCTAGTACATGGCACGACATGGCCATTGAGCTGACACAAGGAATTGGCAGGCGCATCACAATGATCACAGAGGACACCATGGAAACAACATTCATTCTCCAGTGCTTATCCATAGCTCTCCAAAGGGGAAATGTGGTCTTCTTCCAGAACACCGAATGAAAGCATCGTTGCAACCATTTCTCAGTTGCTTAGCTTCGATTTTCATGCCTGCGGCTTTGTGCTGGTGAGCAAAAAAATAAAATTAAAAAAAATAAAAATAATAATTATAACTGCAACATTACTTTCAAAAAATCATTCCAAATAGGAAACAGAGAAACTTACTGTAGAAAAGAATGTATGCAACAATCTCCGCATGGCCGCAAATTGATGCATGATGAAGGGTCGACAAACCAAACCGATCAATGCGCATCAAGTCACCTCCGGTTGCAATGGCATCTGCCAACTGTCAATTTGCAACACAAGGTCACAGTAACGTAAATATGAATTCACATAAACTACATGCCATCACTGAGATCAGCTAATGCTGGCTAATATTTCATCGCTTAAAAATTCACAGACACTGCACAAAAATTCTCGAAACTGCAAAGCAAAATATAACAACAGATGATGTAGGTCGCGAATCTAGGTACTCACTTTGTTCACACTGCCAGAGTGACATGCTGCTATTAAACCTTTACAAATAACACAACACACAACATCACTGCACAACCACATAACCATTTAAAATAACTACTTTCTAATAGTGACGGACGGTTATCCAGCCCAGCCATACGGATCCGGCAAGTTTTCCACTAACCGGTGAAATCCGCCTCCGGCCGAATTGTATGTGGCATGACGGGTCGGATTTTCGAGAATTACAGTACCCCGTTTTGCACTTAGTCCGATGTCATTGCACAATTAACAGTTCGTATCAGCCGCGAAAATCTGCCGATAAAGCCTGTCGACTGATGTAGCCGGCCGCCAGCAATGTGCTCTGGCGCCAACTGCAGCCGCCCGCTGCCTGCCGCTGGCCGATAAATGTCCACACTTTATACCTTTGATGCAAGAGACACTGTTGCCTCACGCAGTGTTGACACTTGACGCTTCACAGAAATACGCAAATAGGAATCTGTCAATAACCTCTACTTGAATGACGAGACCAGCAAGTTGCTGGAGCTGGCGTTTTATTGGACGGCCTACTAGTTCAGTGGTATTGATTAACTGAAATCCAGATACGAATCACTACATATGCATTATCTTTTTACTACAAACGACCTATTATATATACTACCTGCATAAATCCACATCTCATAACAGACAGACAGACAGATCAAGCAGACAGACAAACGAACACAGGTTAGAACATTATCTCTGCTAACCTGTGGTGGAGGTAACTAAAGCATTTAGTTTTTTGTTTTAACAGGCCTTCTTTGCTGGAGTTAGTCAAGGTATGACCACTGGCAATAATTGGGCAGGTGTCTTTACAGACCAGATCCAACAACGTCAATGCACTGAAAAACACAAAGCATCGACGCCGACCACGGAACACCCTTTGTTCATCCACGCCAGCTTGCCAGTGCAAATTAACACTTTCACCAGTAGACATAACAGATAGTGTAAATTCAGAAATAAGACATTACTTTTCTGCGGTGATGTGACATTCTGCGTGGCACTGCCAATATCACCACATACAACTTGACTCAATCTGAAGCACACAGCAAGGAAATCATTGGACCGTTATGTGCTTCACTTTAAAGAAATACAAAGCTGCAACTTTCAGCAGTAAACTAACACTAACCAATGTAATAGTACAACACACTCCACAACACATTGCCCAGCTGATTACCGGTACATGCCACAAGTAAGGCAACAATGCACTAAACCCATAATCAGTCACGAGAATCCATGTACAAATGCCAAGTGTGGTTTAAATCTGGCCTTAAGACATGGTTTTTTACTTCACTTCAATAGAGCGCAAAGTATTGCGAGCAGCACGTCTGCTCACATGCCTCAACAAGGAGCTCAGCTACTGCAGAGGGATCGCGCAATGTACTGTCAGTTGAAACCTTGTCACGTGACCCTAACCACGCCCATTATGCATTGTTTGTCATCACAAGGCTAAAACGCGATATATTCTACCAGTATACAAAATTTGGCAACTCTCACTTCAGCCGTTCCAAAGATATGATAGTGGGCGTCAAACTGAAAATGAGTCATGTGACCCCTACCACCGTACCACGCCATTTTTAGTGGATGTTTGTCACCGTAAGCTAAGATTTGATATAGTCAACCTGTGTGCAAAATTTGACGACTCTAGCTTCAGCTGTTCAGAGATATCAATGGAGCCCAAAATTTAAAATGGGTCACACGACTCTAACCAAGCCTCTTTTAAGGGTGATTTGTCATCCCTTTCCTGGGAATTGACATAGCCTATATGCACACAAAATTTGACAACTCTAGCTGTAGCCAGTCCAGAGATATGGTTGGTGCCCACCAAAATTTTAGGGGTTTATGTGACTTGACCACGCCCCTCTCAGAGATGGTTTGCCATCTGTTGGCTAGCACTTGCTATGGTCAACCTATCTACCAATTCTGAAGTCTCTATCTCCACCCACTACGATGATATGAAAGACGATACAATAAGTCAAAAATGGGGTGGTTTGGGATAGTTAAGGTCACTCAAGGTCACCGGAAATAGCACCATGCGATAGAACACATACGAGTTCTTATCAGCGTTCCATAGTAACTATGTCCCCATGCTGCACCATTTGTGAGATATAGCTAGGGACCAACCTAATTCACGGGGAACAATGCGTGGTTTCACGGTAGAGTTATTAAAATATTCCAAATTTCACGGAAAATTCATGCTCAGTTCTCCTCTGACGACAATGCTATCATGTACTTCCGGTTTTGCAGATGATGTCAGGTTTTCATATAATGGTGCAAATGGGGCAGACTCAGAGATGACGTTATGTTTTGTTGAGTTCGCCATGTGGCGGCACTGGGGGCAATGCTGCTGTCTACAAATACATGGTTGAGCATGAATACTCATAGAGAACTAGCTGAAGATGGCATTTTGACTTATGGTCTTTGACTGAATTCACAGCCTGTCACAGGGATGTAACAATTCACTTCTTGATCACCCTCTAAAGCCAGCAACGACCACATCTGTTGTCATCAGCCTGCCACAACTTACTTTGCATTCCTTGTCGGAGAAGATACGGTACGCTTTGCATTGACGCGATGCAGCGGCCTATGAGTTGCAGCGTCACTTGGCAATGACATCTCTGTGGTTGAATCACACAAATAACTCCGACGTTGGTTCTGTGGAACTGCAGTGCCTGAGCTCGGTGGACGGACTTCCTCTTTCACCTCGGGATAAACGATAAACAGCTCCTCGGAGAAAATGTCGGTCGCATAATGAAGATGTTCTTGTGCTTGGTCGACGCGGAAAAATCGCTCGGCAGTGGTTGCTGTAAGACAATATTAAATTCCATCTCTGCAACTAGTTGTACATACCTATTCATCCATCACCATCATCAATAGCAGCTACCATTTATAAGGCCACTTACCTGTTGCTTTTCAGTTTTCTTACTCCAACTGTTCCAGAAGAGAGCATTTGGGAATAAGTGGCTTGGTTTTTTATGGGCCAGATACCCTTCCAGTAACACAGCCATTGAACGGTAACACCTGTTTATCTATTACAGATTTAAAATCTCCACATAAACGACGCAGAAGTATATGACATACTCAATACGATACAATAGGATATATTTACATGCGCTCGAAAGCTGACAAAAAGGCCAGTTTAGTCTAGCGCACGGCACAGAAACAAAAAATTAAGGAAAAACTAAAAACAAAAACCGATTAGCTCAGAAGAAACGGTGCAGGCGAGTAGGTACAAGTCTAAGATGAAGGACGGCACATTCCTGTGGAACAAAGATGCAGTGCCAGTCACTCTGTCACAGGACTCTATGGCCAATGAGAAAGCATACAAGTCTGTTAGTCTATGATGTCTTGACAGAGCACTGATGGAATGAACTATAACAATACTTACAGTCGACAAAACACCAGTTTTTCGGCACATGTGGCAAAACGGAATCTGTTCGACTTGATACACTCTACAAATGTCAAATCATTACTGTATAGCTGCACTGCATGTTAAAAAACAGTTGATGTATTATTGATTGAGTTAAGGTTTTACGTATGGGGCAGTCAATGTATCTGCTACACAAGGAAGGCATGACGCAGCTTTTCGTCAGCTTTAGCAAAGTGGTAAAACTATGTCCCACCTGCAGTCAGTAAGCAAAAAATATATATAATAAATTTAAAGAAAGAAACCTACTTATTGATTAAATTAAGGTTTCACGACCCACTCGATAAAAGAACAAAGACATTTCAGAGATATTCTTCCCAGCAAATCACTTAGCATTGTACTCAACAAACCAAAACCGAACACATCAAAAACAGACATGAGTCAGTAAACGTAAAAGCTACAATAACGTAAAATAAGAAAGCACTAAAGCCAGGTTTGGTTGCTTTGTATAAAGTCCAGCACGGCAATGGATGGGGACTATTCTTACAACCGTGGGGCCCATACGGGCAAAAGAAACCTACAGAAAGCTATTAAGTACGAGTGACAGAGACGGGTTCAATAGACACTGGCAGGACATATAGTAACTAACCATCACTACCAAAACAGGTACTCTTGCTTAAAATTGTATACTTATATGATAAAAATCTGTTCTAACATCTTAAAACCAAAAAAAGATAATAAAAGCACTAATAATTTCCAGTGACAGTAACCACCATTCTCAAAGTAATGACTCTTAGCCATTCGTATGACATACAATCAAGTTCAAAACTGAACTTTCTCACCTTTTGTTTACCTATTTCTCTCCTGTTACTTCCGGCATGGACAGGACCACAAATGCGTATCAGAATGAAACCTTTGGTGACCAGGAGAACAGGACTTTTACATACTGGATGACTGTATGTGAGGGTGCGATGCCCTTTCTGCTGCCCAACCATCTTCATCCATACAATGAAAAGGTAAAATATACCAAGATGGTAGATTAGAGTTTAACAGCACTTTGAACACAATTTAGGTCGTATTGTGCCTTTAAGGTAGTTCTTTCATTCGTTCTTTGCGAGCAGGGATGCAGACTACTCAGCGCTGAGACCTTTTAAATCGGTCCACTGCGCCAGCCTTTAAGGTAGAACTATATTATAAATATATTATAAATACTAAAAAGTTTAATAAGTATTAATTCTTGCGGTAAGATAAATATAAATAAATATACTAAGAACAAAAATCATACTTTATAGACAACAAAACTTAACCCAGTCACAACAACATCCCAGTTTAGTGAGGTAACTCTCACTGTTTATCAATGTGCGGCAACAACGGTTAAATATGAAACGTTAAATACCTCGATCAGTTGATCAATGTCAGATCGAACTTGCGCCAGGTCGGCGTTTGAGTTAATTTCCAATCTGCCGATCAATGTTGCTGCAGAATTACACCATCAACAATACAGACCATTGTGTATGTGACTCATCATAAAATGGTCAAATTAGTCACAAGGTTTATTCACATCAGATCACTGTGTTGCGAACACTCCCAGCCTATTCAATGCATCTGATTACTGTGGTAGAGCTGCAACGTGGTGCATTTGATTTGAACAAACGTTAGCGGCGCCGTGCGGAATACTGGGGCATGTTGTGGCAAAAACAAAGCAACATGCCGTGAGGCATACAGCAATGCAACGCATCAGGTGTAAACAGTCCCAGCTTATTCAACGCACTTGATTAGTGCAGCATGTCCACAATACAATGCGACACATCCGGTGTGAACGAACCTATAGCATAAAATAGCATTACTATACACATAAATGTAAAAAACTGCAGTTTATACACAATGTTAACGGCGACGGATCTAAAACCACAAAAATCATAAAAAGGCAATGTTAACCACACTAACATAGCCTGAATGTCAATGTTAGTACGGTTAACATTGCCTTTTTATGATTTTTGCGGTTTTAGATCCGTCGCCGTTAACATTGTGTATAAAC
>Ga0209780_1000574_pt1 | contig 20340 bp, 14 predicted proteins | sample WorMetexBAHAMAS2_FD_187384 | JGI IMG/M metagenome (GOLD analysis project Ga0209780, IMG submission 187384) | Marine gutless worms symbiont microbial communities from Max Planck institute for Marine Microbiology, Germany - Inanidrilus exumae... | ecosystem: Host-associated > Annelida > Digestive...
AATAATAATATACACATTTGTATAGCGCCATATGGTCGTAACTTCAGAGGCGACTATCGCTGCTCTGTGGAATAGTGAGGGGCAGTTTTCAGGAAACTGCCCAGAAAGATCACCGAGAACACTGTAAAACACCGCGATGGTAGCCAACCACCATGATAGCAGTGAAAGTTTGGTGGTCGTAACAACACTAGATATAACAACTATTGTTTAAGACTGCCAGGCATTGCTTCATGTACCCTATCCACATAGTGTTTGTGCTTGTTATTTTCATTCTTGTTCTGTTCACATTAGCTGTCTGATAATGCAGATGATGAGTTACCAGACTACATTATGGTGATGGTGGCAAATCGAAAAACAGAGGAGCAGATGGCTGAAGATTTGAGTCTGTTCTTGAGTAACAACACAACCAAGTTTACCACATGGTCGGTCATTGTTGAAATTTCATTGTAACTATTTGTATTACTGGTTCCTGTGTGTTTTATATCAGATTCAGCAGCTGTGTTAAAGCTAAAGTGATATCGTCTTAGCTAGGGATGTTAAACTCGGTTTGTTTTAATATTCGCAGCTCCGATTGTGGAATTCAAAACTCGACTCAGTATTCGTGACTGGGCCTACTGGCTAGCGTGGTAGATGACCGATAGACAGCAGTGTACTGGCGGGTATAACTCTTACAGGGGACCCGCCGAGTTGTGGGTGAAAGTGACTGGCAAGCCATGGGAAAGAAGGGATCCGCAAAGCACAAGCGTGTACTCATTCAGACTCTCTATTCGCGTTGCTCGACCACCCGCAGAGTGCACATTGTGCACTTAGCATACCTCACAGTTAACTCATTACTTGACAGTTGTTACAGTGTTGTTATACCAACTTTGAGCACGGGGGTGGCGGCGGGGGAAATGTGTACCCTTGTGCAGGCTTTTTAAGTAGCATTCTCACTGCAGTCACCTACAGTGCGTCACGGTCGTAACAAGCCATAGACGGCCACAGTGAGAACGCTACTTTAATTGTAGCACCTTTCGGCCTGACCATGCGGTACGGCACGTGCACATGGAATGTCACCTGGCCGCCGGTGTCCTACCCATGCTTGGGCTGGGGACCCGGGCGCCGAGGCAGCTGGCATGGATCTGAATGAGATGTTCCGAGGCACTCAGTATTTCCCATTTGGCGGAGGTGACGTCCTTGCGACAGCTGGAACGCTGCACGCTGATAGTGGTTTTAGTAAAGATGCAGTATTCTTGTACAACTGTTTGATGTTGTTCCCGCACAGATGTGCGCACCATCGTAGCAGCTTTGTGAAGCTACATCTACTCATTAATTAGCAGAGCAGTTGACGTATCTGCACCTAAGTAAAGATGAAACAATACCGCCCACAGGCCGCCGACCATTGGCGGCGCTACACTGGGACACTGCAGTTCATATAACCTTGCTGTAAAGCTTACACTTGGCTGTCGCCCTGGCTCAAGTTACGTGAATCGAGTTTTGAGTTGGTGAAATTTGAGTCGAATTCCGAGTAGAAAACTGAAGCTTTGAATATTCGAACTTGGTTTAACATCTTTAGTCTTAGCGAACCACGTATGTTTTTTTTCACTGAAACTGATATTTAGGTCATTCACAACATCAGACAGGGCATCTGGCTAGAACTGCTGCATTTGCACAGTGAAATGCCATGCCTGAGGCATTGAATGGAAGAATGGAAATATGATAAGTTGTTTCCCATTTTATGCAAAGTTGACAACATCTCTTTCTGCTGGTATGAATGAAGTTTATTGCACAGGAATGAATCAGTGGTCTTTCGTGGCTTTTTGTGACATTTATGGCTTCTGTTACTTTGGTAGTCTTAAGCGACACTGTTGTGAGATTATATTTCTGAACATTGTGAAATGTAAGTTATTCACAGCAGCTTTTCTGTGACTGTAAACTGCCATGTTATCTGTGCTGAATGCAGGCTGCACAATCTGCTTGAAAAGCTGCAGTCGATTACGACAAATGGTTAGTGCTTATTTGTGTTGGTTTGTGGAATATGCCATTGAGTTGCATTTATTGCACTGCTGACTTAGAGTGAGTTTGAAAGAAGTGAAATGATAGATTTTCTCCATGGCCGAGATTATTGTGGAATTTTGAAAATAAGTGCTGGATAATTAGTTAGTTGGAGTTTAAAGTCCCCTTTCAGCACAAATGTGGCTATATCATAGACAAAAGGTCAGGGGTGGAGAGCTATCCCTACCCAGTGAAGGAAGGCCAGCGATATATTATTACTGCACATCAGTACTGCTGGAACATGCACATACGTTAGGATGAAATGTTTTGTGAAATGCATACACACATGCTCACACATGCACCAATTTATCGGTCATTCTTTAAGTGGTTAAGCAGTTATGTGACATTATCCTGTTTTTATTTACTAACTAGCTTTTGAGTGGATGGGCGTTCCTCCCTTCATGTTGGCTGTCTGACACCATTTCATAGCTTTTTTTAAATCTATATCTATGCACATGTTTGCTGAATATGATTTCTCATGCATCGAGACAGTAGCGTGGAACAACTTCTAAGCTGAATCAGGAGCAGCTATGCTACACGAGTTGGAACTTACAAAACGTCTGTATCACTTCATGGTACAGAGATGATGTATGTGACATCACAGACGGGAACTCTGGCCTCTTTCACTAATTCTAATGAGCAATAATCTAGTTGTGGTTGACTGTGGGCAGTGTATCTTGATCCAAAAGAATCCACTTGTTGTTAACTGGCGGTTCTGGCTAACAGGTTGACCTTTGTAATGGACATGAAATGGTTGTTGTTGATGTTGTTGTTTTAATACTGCTTTGTCTGTTTCCATTTGTGATGTACCACCATTTAGTTATTTGTTTGATGGCTTCTGAAATTTCTACGATGATGACAAAACTGTTGACCTTGTTGCAGAGTCAGTTGGTGCTGCGGAAGTGGACAGTGGAAGGTCAAAGCCTACTCTGCCCAGCGCTCGGTCACCGCGGGTCACACAAGAGCCACCGCAGCAGCAGCAGCAGCAGGCATTGGCCATCACTGCAGCGAAGCCAAGTGACTCTGGGCAGCAGAAGTCGACTGACACTGTCACAGTACCGGTGAAGCCTGCTGCCAGTCAGACTCAACTTGATGAAGAGCCAGTGATCAAACTTACACCAGAACATGGTAGTGCGGGTCTGCATTCGTAGTTTACCTTAGACAGCTGTGCCATGTGGCAGTTTGGCAGTTGGTTTGTCCACTGGTAGACGCAAAATACCCATGTAAAAAGAGTATGAATTAATCAGAATTTTAAAATTTGTTTGAGTTTTGGACTGCACCAGCAGTTGAACATTACCTACACCTACTGTTATGCACTGTTTGACACAGTTACACTTCACAACAGTTTCCGACAGTCGTGGTTGTACATTGTAGTAGCTAGACTGAAGTGAAGACACTGTTAACTGCATGTTGGTGATTGTCAGTTATATGTGTCCTGATTCCAGAAATTGTGGCTGTACATAGCTACATTGTTTTACTAGCATGCAGTTAATGGGCCACATTACAAACTGTCTTAAGATTGGAATGTCCTGAACAGTGTTTTGCAGGCATAATTTTTTTTCTCTGCCACTGCAGCTGTATGGAACACGTTACCACCAGTTATTATTGACAACCTCTTCTCACCTTTATGTGTGTCTCATGAAAACTCGTCACTTTTTGCTCTCCTACTACATCGTCAATTTTGTTACCTGCCGACATTTTCCATTTGTCGTAACAGCATTGCGATTGATTAGTAGCTGCCGTGGAATACAACAGAACAAGCACGTTTATTTATGGCTGTTGTTGTTGCTTTAATTGCACAGACGAGTTTGAAGATGAAGGAATTGTGGAGAAGTCAACGCCAATAGGTCGGCCACAGACTAAATCGAACACTGCCACCGCCGGTACAGTTGGTGAGGAGTTGTCAGCATCAAAAGAGTCAAGGAAGGAATCTCGAAGAATTTCTGTCGGCGTAATGGAGTCAAAGAAACGAACAAGAGAAGACGAAGAGTACATCCCTCAGCCGGTGCATGTTGATCACTCGCTGTCTATATCTGAGTAGGCTTGAAACAATTGTGAAATTAAGCATTTGATTGTTCGGGTCCTGAAAAGTCGTGAAGTTTTGCATGGTCCTGAAAACGACTGAAGATTGTGCTGTAATGTCCTGAAAAGATTGTTTACTGCTTAATTGTTGTTCAATGTCAGTGTAAATAGTGTAAAGTACTTTTCATTGTCAATAGGTTTAATATTATGAGATGAAGTAGTTTGAATTATGCTGCGACTGTGTTCTGTAGAGCTGGGTGCGACTAGTCGACTTGACTAAACAAGAAAAGTGGGTAAAAAGAATGTGCTTAAGGAAGTACGCAATAAACGATATTGGGCATCATATTAAACATCTTTTCAGACGATCGTCATTATTATAATATGGAGTAGTATTATGCGCTGTATGCCGACTCAAACCAGTGCCAGTTGAAGCGATACTATTGTTCATAAATATAACGAAATTTTACTTTTTTCTGACATTTAGGGTTATTGGTATTGTGCATGTTTTAAAAAGGTGGGACTTACTTTTTGGTGCACCCTGTAAGTGTGTGAAAAGCATAAAACAGTTATTTCCAACTACAACACAAATTATAGTGTCAATTCAGTTCACCCCATTTTGCAGTACATGTCCCAAAACATTCCTGAAAAGACTGCGGCATGGTGTAAACCTTCTGTGCCCCTTAGCCGTGCTAGTGTTTGTTATATTGAAAAGGCACACCTCTAAAACTTTGATCATTGTCGACTAGTCGGCTCACTAGTACGAAACTAGTTGGCTACAGAAATAGTCAAAAATGCCCAGCTCTACTGTTTGACTGAAGATCTGCATGAGATATTGAACATAAAACGATCATAATGTGTGTTACAGCAGTGACTGTTTTTATCTGTAACGACTTACAATGACAGTTTTGAAATAATGAGAAGTGTTGAAAGAGACGAGGCATTCATTTCTGCCTTGCCCTGTATGGCATCTTGTGTGTGCATTGAGACTGTGATGACTGTTTGGAGATAAGAACTGAAGAGTTGCAGCTGTCAACGCCATCGTGTCAAGTATACCTCAGTTGCCACAGTTACGTCCAGTTCTGTGTTGTTAGTGGTACTGTGGGATGCTTTAGGTAATGCAGTGACGGCCATTGCCATTAGTTACTGCAGCTGATTGACATTATGCACTTGTGATACCTGGCGCAGGTAAATAATGCTCAGCTGGCGGCAAAGAAGCGACTCGGTGCTGTAACCAGCCGGCCATCAGTAAGTTATCAGCTGCTTCTGATATCTTTATAACTGGCCCGCCTAATGGGCCAGTATTGTCTTGCTGGCTGGCATCTGTCGTCATCGTCGTCGTTTGTAACGCTGCCGGCATACGGGCCGGCCAGCCTCTGGGCGCATTTATGGTCGGGCGGCTGACACCGTATGGCGGGCCAGTACGATTACGTCCCTTGAGGGCGACACTTTGTTTCATTTTTGTTGCATGTCATCTGTGCAAAGTTTGCTGCTGATGTAGGTTTTCTGTCTCTGTCTGTCTGTCTGTCTGTCTGTCTGTCTGTTAAGCTGAAATGTCATATTGACATATGCTATGTTGCACATCACCAGCCACTGCTCATAGACCAAGCTGCAGTGGCTTCTCTCGGCTGATGATGTTGCTGTTGCCGAAGGCTGTGAATGTACAAGACAGCAACAACGACATAATGTTGTACTGCTTGTATTTTAATGGCTGTTTGCTGGCCCCCTTGTTTTTCTTTCCTTACGTATACTGGAAGAAAACATCTGAAAACCTTTAGCAGTCAGTGCCACAGGCTTGTTATGGGCTAGCTGTCTTTGCTGCCACCTAGTGAACAGTGTCGAAGCACTGAGTGAAACTCGTCACTGACACCAACCAGTGAATGGCTGACCCCATGCTTCATTCGTCCAATGTCACTGGTGCTTGCTTCATTGGTCCAATGTCACTGGTGCTTGCTTCATTGGTCCAATGTCACTGGCGCTTGCTTCATTGATCCAATGTCACTGGCGCTTGCTTTATTGGGCCATTGTCACTGGCGCTTGCTTTATTGGGCCATTGTCGCTGGCGCTTGCTTCATTGGTCCAATGTCACTGGCGCTTGCTTCATTGGTCCAATGTCACTGGCGCTTGCTTTATTGGTCCAATGTCACTGGTGCTTGCTTCATTGGTCCAATGTCACTGGCGCTTGCTTTATTGGTCCAATGTCACGGGTGCTTGCTTCATTGGTCCAATGTCACTGGCGCTTGCTTCATTGGTCCAATGTCACTGGCGCTTGCTTTATTGGGCCATTGTCACTGGTGCTTGTGCAGGTTGCCAAGTATGCAAAGACGTTGTCAGAAGCTGTCGTTGGTCGGCGTGCTCTTGGGTCGTCAGTTGGTGCTGTTCTTCAGCATGATGTTGCCGAGGAGGAAGAAGGGTATGATCCTCGCAAACCTGCCATTGGCAATGTTGCCTCGGTCGTCAAGGTCACTGAGAGACGGTGTGAATGCATCTTTACTACTCATTATCACTATTACATTACTCATTACTCATTACTAGCCATTTGTTGCTTGTGGCCCATAAATTGCCATTGTCACTAATGGCAATCCTTATGACTCTGTACCATGGCCAACAAATAGTTACTATTAATAACAATATAAAATACAATATGCATTTTGGAATTTTATCTAACTTTATTGTGTGCTTTAAACTTAAGTTAGATAAAATGCATATGCTTTTACAAGTTATATTAATGTACTCAGCCTCCTATTCTGAGTGGTACAGGAAGCGAGTAGTAGCATACTTGGCTTTGGCCGTGGGTGTGTGGCCTAGTACGGATTATTGGGGCAGTGGTATGACTGCTTGCTGCACTGTGCATTCAGTTGTCCATTAGCATGGGAAATGAAAGGCTGCAGTACTGTTAGCTGCCATGCAGACACTGTGTGTGTAAGCAGTGCTGTAGCAGATATCCAGGTAGTAGCCACGTATTTTCACACTTTCTACCATCACATAAGCCACTTTCATATAATTGCCATATCACAGGTGAACCATTGACCCATTGTCTCTTTTAGGATTTGAACCTTTGTTGCCACAAGTATTTTACAGAATGTCTCTCTTTTTGTCATCGAAGCAACTGTGTCAAAGAACTAATGGAAACTCACTATCATCATCCATTCTTCTACCGTCACTGGACCCGTAAGCAAGAGTCACCGGTCCATTTACACCGGCTGTTTAGTGCCAAGTATTATTAGGTCGACTGTTCTGACTGTTCTGACTGTTCTGAGTCGACCTAATAAAGTGGGTCTCAAATGTCTGTCCATCCGTCCACGAAATGTTTCTTCGATTTCAATGAAATTTGGTATGTAGGTAGATGTTGACGAGTGATGCATGACGGTATGCAGTATGACCCGATCCAAGGTCAAGGTCACGAGCCCCTGAATGTCGGAAATTCGACCTTTTTTGAAGGCTATCGTCTCCCCCCATTTATAATGGGGGTTGGCAAATGACCACGGATTCTTAAATTAGGGCACCATACCTAAACTTTATCGGGGCTGGATTTCTGATTTTTGTGCTAGTTTTTGTGTCACGTGACTTTGAAATTGGCAGTAAGTAGGAGTCGACCGTCAGCCCCGTATGGGGCTAATTTTCATTCATGTTATTTTTGCTCCGCGTCATTCAAGCTTCAGCACGGATACATGCCACCATGTTTAGCTCGAGTGTGACACCACGTGTGTACGTCGAGTGTGACACTATGTGTGTAGGTCGAGTGTGTAGCTCGAGTGTGACACCGCGTGTGTAGGTCGAGTGTGACACTATGTGTGTAGGTCGAGTGTGTAGCTCGAGTGTGACACCACGTGTGTAGGTCGAGTGTGTAGCTCGAGTGTGACACCACGTGTGTAGGTCGAGTGTCCCGGTATCACTTCAGGCCAACAAGTCACTGCTGATGAAGGCAATGCAGCAGGCTGAGCAGTCTGTGGCTAAAGCACGCCGGCACTTGAGTATGTAATAATGACATTGGCTGTCTGCTGTTTCTCTCGTAATGTAACAATGGCAGTGCCCGGCTGCTGTTTCTCTCAATGTAACAATGACAATGCCCGGCTGTTTACCAACACAGAGCCATGTGTCATATGCTGCAGCTTGTTTCACTCTGTGGCCTTCATTTCTGAGTAGTTTTTCATGTTTTTGTTTTTTATGTATCTGTTATGAATGCCTGCGCTGAGTATTTAGTTTCTGTCTTTTTTTTTTGATGACTTTGGTTCTAAATTTTTGCCACAGTGCCCGGCACAGTGCAGAGTTATGAGTTTAAGGCTACAGTCGGGTCCACACTTGGGTCAAAGATAGAAGATTTACATTTGGGCCGCTTGAATTAGGTTAGTGGTTAGTGTTAGCTTGCATGAGGTTAAGTTAGCAGAGTTGGGAACTAACGTGGTTGAAAACCGTCGTGAATAAAGTCGTTGGAGTCCATTCCAGTTGACTCCGTTGATTGTGTGTGTGTTTTAGTAGTTTCTGCAGCACCGGAGCCCATTGCCGTTGCTCGGAGCAAACGGAGTGACCAGCGACAGAGTGACCGACAGCAGAGTGATCGACAGGTTACAAAGCCTGTGAGGTTGTCAGAAGCTGACATTGACCGTCAGACATTGACTGACGTGCAACATTCCGCCGTCAGTGATATCAAAACTGTCAACATTGCAACACTGACCGACTCAGACCTCAAAAGTAACTGAACAAGTCATCTTATGTGATTTCGTATTATTTTGGCAGTGTTATTAAATTTCTGTTTCATTTCCATTGTTGTGTTTGGATACTGTTGATTGGATAAAACCTCTGCCACTGACCCCCAGAGAGTCTGTTCCGGAAGAAATGACGGCAGAAAACCCGCAGGTGAACCAGCAAGTGCAGGTTCATTTGGAAAGCAGTCATCAAAACCGATGTGTCCTACTTTTGTCTTCGTTCTAACCAGACTGTCATTCTAGAGTTAGTTTGGGTTAGGTTTGGCACCCAATGGAAAGTCCTCTGGAACAAGTGGTGAAAATGTGGTGCATCTTGGTGCACATGGAACAGATTTCAACAAAATGTGAACTGTGTACATGTGGTTTTTAGTTGCTGAAGATGTTCTTGAAAGAGAATATGCTGTGTTTTATAATCAAGATCTTAGTAGCTAAATCGTTACTGAACCATGGACTGTTAAGTCCATTGTGTTATTTACTTGAGTGATAATTATCGGTGAATTATCTGTCAGGATCGTTGTCTGATGAGACACATGTCGTATGGCGCCATGGAAGTGCAACATCCGTTGCTGGAAAGCTGAGTGTTGTGGCTGCGGTGCCGAAGACTGGAGTGGTAGCGGCGGAGGAATCATTGGATCTGATGGAGCAGGATGATGAAGACTCAATGGACAGTGAGGAGGATGGACTGCGGCAGCTGCTGCTACTCCAGCAGACCAAGTATCATCGAGCGCTTGTTGAGCTGTTGATGTAATGCTACAGTAAGGTGTACTTGAGTAAGCATAGAAAGCAGTGGGCAGAATGACAATGGACAGTGAGCACAGCTACTGCCACAGCACATCATGTATTACCACATTTTGGACTGTCGTACTGTGATCATATTCATACTCCTGATTGAAAAGCATGTCTCCTCTGGCTGCCCCGTATTGGGCCGGGACTCTTCATTCACCCTTTTTCCTCCCTTGTCCATTCATTTACTCATCTTTTGCTCTTTGTTACTTTTTCCCTTTTTCCTTTTTTACTCGCTTTACATATTTTCTTCTTTTGTCCATCCGTCCCTTTTCTTTCTATTAGAATAGTCCCACTCCATTTCAAGGCCGGAGGTCGTAGGAGTCGACCGAGCCTGGGTTTAGTTTATAGCGTTCGTTTTGTGTTATCTGTATTGCTTAATTAAGATTTATTCTGGTGTTTTGTTGTATTTGGTTTAGTTTAGTCTTGTGGTGTGATAGTTGTCTTCCCGTGTTGTAAGCGCTAGCGTAATAATTTAAATGAGCCTCCTTGGTTGGGCAGCTGCTTAACAAAATGGCGGCCAGTGTTGAGGTTAATATATCACTGGCCTTCCTTCACTGAGTAGGAATAGCTCTCCGCCCCTGACTTTTCATCTCTGATATAGCCATATTTGTGATGAAAGTTGACGTTAAACTCCAACTACCTAACTAACATTTGCTGTTGCTTATTATTCCAACCAGTTGACTGCACCAGTGTAGGCTGCATGAAGTCTTTTTCGTCCACCATCAGAAAGCATTGTCTTAGGACATTCTTTCTTAGCAGTGAACACTGAACGTGGCTTACAGCAAACAGTTAAATTAAATAGTAAATACTTTTGTTGTTGCTGCTATTGTTATAGTGCCAATGACAGCACGTACACAAAAAAATAAGGGCAACATTGTCATATATTTTTAGGTTGACTCCTCCGAGTCGACCTAATAAAGTGGGTCTCAAATGTCCGTCCATACATCCATCCGTACATCTCTGTACATCCGCCGCCCATCCACGAAAAGTTTCTTCGATTTCAATGACATTTGGTAAGTAGGTAGAGGTCGATGAGTGAAGCATGATGGTATGCAGTGTGAGCTGACCCAAGGTCAAGGTCAAGGTCACGAGCCCTTGAAAGTCGGAAATTCGGCCATTTTTAAAGGCTATCTCCCCCGTTTATAATGGGGGCTGGCAAATGACCACGGATTCTTAAATTAGAGCACAATACCTAAGGCTTATTGGGGCCGGGTTTTTTATTTTTGTCTTAGTTTTTGTGTCACATGACTTTGAAGTTGGCAGTAAGTAGAAGTCGACCGTCAGTCCCGTATGGGGCTAATTTTTGCAGCATGGCATTTGGGACCCGTACAAAAACGGCCGAACCAGTTGAGATGCCGCTTTAGGTGAGTGGGCTTGGCTCGAGGACTGTGTGTTATGTGGGGTGACGATCCCCAAAGGGAAAGGGGCAATTTTTGGGGAAAACGTACCTGACAAGCATAACACCCCTAATAATTGCGAATAGTACTAATCCATGCAGCGGCTCATCACGGGGAGATGATTGCAAGCATTGGACGAGTCTATTGTTGGCTGTGAAGGGGGATTGCACACTGCAGGCGAAGTCTGAGATCTAGGATTGCCTTGAAATTAAAGATAGACGTGCTTACGTGTGCTGTCATACAGTGTAAAGCAAGGGCAGCGTGCCGGCAGCCCCAAGTTTGTGGTCACACTTGATGGAGCCGATGAGTCACTGAGTGAGATGGATACAATTGACACTGACACACTGTTGGCAAGAGCATCTGCATCGACTCGCAATGTCGTGCGTGTTAAACCGCAGACACAGGCGCTGGCCAGACGTGAGGAAAGTATGTGTTACTGCAGTCAGTCTATAATTCTGTGAGCAGTTATACTTTCAGAGCGTGTACTTTGGCTGCTGTGACAATAGGTGTAAAATTATGATAAAGGTTTCTAACGTCCGTAATTCTCTGCTTCTTTTGATGCCGACATGGACTGAACATGTGTCTAATAATGTCTCCCACACAAGACAAGCCAGTTGAATAGGTTGCACAGGACGGGAAAAAGACGGGATGGATTAACCAAGATATTGTGGGACACCACAGATTAATGTCGACGTGACAGGTGCCAGCTGGGAGACTGCAAGGATGTTTGACAGCACTTATTTAAGACAGTGTCACTTTGAGTGGCTTTGCATGTCTCATTTTGCTTTCTGTAGGACTATGCCAATAATAATAATAATAATACATTTCAATTTCTATAATACAGTTCTGGCGAGGCCAGAGAGCTGAGTTTTCTTTTTCAACGAGTTTCAGTTTTGGTGCAGCGTTTCAACGCCATTTTGCTGCATGACTGTCTGCCGGCCGCTGATCGCACAGATTGATCGGCGTACCTACTTGCATTTTGTATTTCCAATTTTTAAACTCCGTCGGGAATATAGATATCGAGGGTAAATAATAATAATAATAATAATACCAGTGCCACTGTCATCATGGTGTACAATACTTGATTCATATTTGATGAATTCTTACTTGGCTCTAAGCGGCCGCTGACCTTCTGAGCAAGCCACCCAACTCAGACCGTGGCCCGCGTGCAGGTTGCTACCACCCACGACCACACCGATGTTTAGTTGTGTTGCTCAGCGTGAAGGCTGCCATTCATTTTACCATGCAGTGTAGAGTGATGGCTCAGTTGACGTAGGAAGTGCAGTAAGGATGTGCAGTCCCTGCCAAGTCTGTATATAATCGTGGCTGGTGATGATAAATGCAAGTGTCCGTGTCGTCGGTATTTAGACCTGGATACACTGCAGTCGGGTGTGCACCTTATGACCTGCCATTGTCAAGTGTATTAGCAAGGTTGTGTGTTTTACTGCAGTGACTGATAACAGATGGTTACTTTATCCAGGTCCGGTTGATGACGATGTTGCCATGGCATCCGCCAGCTCCGGGACAAAACTTCATGCCAAAGAGCGCTGCAAGTTTTGGCCAGCATGCAAGAATGGAGATTCCTGTCAATTTCACCATCCAACCCAGCCCTGCAAGTCAGTTTATCACCGTGTGTGGCTGGTTATTTGAAAGCTACAGTTAATACCACAGTTGATAGTTAATTTTTTGACTAAATTTTATTTTTACTCCCAGTTGTACCGTGAATGTTTTGAGATTATTAGTGGTCTATTATCTGCTAGTTTTGAGTCTTTTACGTCATTTTAGCTGTGAACCTATTGTGTACAACATTTTCTGCTGGACAGATAACATTACGGGCATAATGAGCCTTGCTGTTGACTGTGATGACAGGAACTTCCCGGCGTGTCGTTTCGGTGACACTTGTCTCTTCATTCATCCCAACTGCAAGTTTGATGTGAGTTGTCGTAATGCTCGTTGTCCGTACACACACAGCTGTCCACGTCGACCAAGTGGACTGTCACCAGCAGCTGTACCAGTCATCGTTCAGCCAGTGCGCAGTGAGTTGGTGGTCGTGTCACTAGGGTAGAGATGTCGGAGATCTGGCATGGAGTCTGGAGGTTGATGATGAAAGTCTGAGGCTGGTGGATGATTTCTGTTGTTGGGAGTCAGTTTCCTTCCATGCTTTAACACCGTTGCTTTGCTGACATCTTTCCCATATAAACATCTGCCACTAACCTCCAGAGGTCCTGTTCCAGAGCAAGTGGCGGAAGAACACTCAGTGGGAATCAGCTGCTATTGCCCCAACAAAAGGTGACGTTGTAGTTGTATGCTGTTACAGCAGCTGGTGAGTCAACCCAGGTTTAGTTGCTGCTGCTAGCCAAATATGTCATCCATGGTGTCATGAACGGCACTGCTGTGAGGTACCAGACAAGTCCTACTTTACACAGCAACACGCACTTGGGTGTCTTGAACTTAAGAGTTCGTGTCATTTTATTATTTCCCTTTTGTCACTGCATCAACTTCTCTACCATCTTTTAAGAGACAACTTAAAACTTTTCTTTCTATTTACCAAATCTTTCCCATCATTTTAAATTTCTTTCTCATATGAAATTTCTGTACCGTGTCCTAGAAGCTACTTTACCTAGCTTACGCCACGTTAATCAGTGCGCTCTACTACTACTAACTACTACATTGCTTTTGTTTTCGTCCTAACCAGACTGTATTTCTGGAGTTAATTTGGGTTAGGCTGAGTACCCAATGGAAAGTCCTCTGGAACAAGTTAGTGTATAGGTCAGATACCTTTCCTATGAACGTTTTCTTGATGTTGTTTCGGTGTTGTTGGGTATTTTTTAGCATTGTGGAGTGAGCAACATCCTGTTCTTTGTGGGTTAGTCGATGGATCAAGAAACAATCAGACCAGACCAATGCATGCCAGGCCTGCTCTGATTATCCCCAGAGATTTTCTTTCAGAACGGTTGGCAGAAGAAAGTCGAAGGTCCACGTGCACAACCAAGGTTTGCCGGGATAATGTCATTGGAAATATGTGTGTGTGTGTGTCTAGTGCCGATGTATATGCCACCGGTGCCGAGGTTTCCTGGTCCCAGAGCAGCAGCACCTAAGCAGACTCGATGTAAATTCTTTCCACGATGTACTGACATGAACTGTCCGTTTCTTCACCCAAAGGCAAGTTTGATGTTTTTAACTTACAGGCAGTTGCACGAATTGTGGACTACACAGTGTGTTTTGTTATTTTTTAAAGGTTTTTTTACTTCAATAATTCTTGAAAAAGTATTTTAGTTAGAGAAAAGACAAAAGCAAAACAAACTGTGTAACAGTGTCAGAAACAACTGTAGTAGTAGTAAAGCCACTGCCTGTTAATTATTTTGAATCTGTTGACGTTTTTATGGCATTAATTAGGTTATTTTGTGAGTGGTTCAAAAGAACAAAAACACCATTGGCTGCAGAGATAAATTCTGTTATTCACTGTTACATTAAGGGCCATGAACACCGCCCACATATATTGTATCATACTGCATGACGTCTTGCATCGCCATGAAAAACATTGCCCTTGAAATGAACTTTAGGATGATTCACAAAATTGATTTTCAGATGCTGCTTTGCGTGCATTAATTCTGAACTTACACAATCTAATAAATTATTAGAACATGATGTATATTTGAGACAAACTTTCCATAATTTTCTGTGCCACACCCATTTAGGAGATGAAAAATTTCCAACGGCTTACCCCTTGAAGTCTGCACCATCTAGCTTTTGGTACTTGCGGCCTTCCCATAAAATTCTAGATCAGATCAGAGATACGATACGGTAGATTAACGTGCGCTCAAAAGCTGATGTGATGGCCAGCTTAATCTAGCGCATGACACTGAAACGAAAAAATAAAACAAAAACCGAGCAGCTGACAAACTGGCACAGGCGATAGCCTCTATGCCGTATCTCAGTAACTGTTATTATACAAAACTAATTAATTACATACATATAACCCGTATTACACTTCCCTTCCAGATCCAATGCAGTGTTACAAATACTTGTAATTTGCCATTAAATAACTAAACAAAACTCCTATTTTCTACAGTGCACTTCTGTTACCAACACCTGTTAACTGGCTTTATGATATTGTAGTTTACCTCTAGGCTTGCGACTACTCCAGCAAAAATGCACTGGATGTACATTACTGGCAAGATAAACATACTTCAATATGTATGGTTACTGCTAACTTTTCTGGCAAGCTGTAACTTTGAGTGTAAATTGCTGTGAACATAGTGTTGTTTTTGTGTTGTGTGATTTTAGCCGTGTCGCTATGGATTGAGTTGTACCAGCCGACAAACGTCATGTCCATTTAGTCACCCGGAGTTCCCTGACAAAAACAAGTTGAAGTGGACAGCGTCAAAAGGTTTGTCAATTAACATTTGTGAGATGTCGTCTGTGCACTCTGTCTTGTTGATGATAATGTACTCTCAAGTTGAATCAATGTGTGTTTATACATCAGGTACTGCGGCTACAGCCGTGACTACTTTTACCTTTGTCTCAGTGGTGTCATGCGCACCAGTTTCGGAGAGCGGGCTTTTTCCTTCTCCGGCCCAGCGTCATGGAACTCTCTCCCTGCCGAACTACGCACCATCTCTGACACGAGCGTTTTAAAGAACAAGTTGAAAACCTATCTTTCTGGGTTGGCGTTCAACATTCAGTAGACTATCAATTCGTGTTCCATGCATCCCAGACTTTTTCTGTGTCAGTTTTTATTACTTTTATTTCTGCACATGTGTTCTTACGTTAGTTTTTATTGACTTTTATTGTTCTGCACCTATGTTCTTACGTTAGTTTGTAATAGGCGCACTACAAATGTTGTATGATGATGATGATGATGATGATGAAGGAAGTGACATGTTGGACAGTGACACAGTGACTGTTATGTTTGTAGCGGCGTCGTCAAGCAGTGCGTAACTGAAGTCAGAAGATGTCCTACAGAAGCACTCGATGCTGATGCTGCTTCCTTGTTGTGACAGTGATGTTACATTGTCGACTTTCATGTGACTGTGAAATAGTGAATGAAGATTTGTGAAACTGCGTAAACACTGAGCGATCGTTTTTGCAACAACTGAATTGTTGCAGTAGACATGCCGTCACTTGTAGTGGGGTCAATGCAATGTTCAATGCAATGGGTCAATGTTCTTGTTAGTCACTGGTGGTGAATTTTACTGACAGAACAGTACAAAACGTACAGTACTTAATCCGTTGCTCGTTACTTTACCACGAGTCATTTTTGTGAGCTTGCTGCATTTTCATGTAGTGTGCAAATTTACTGTGAAAAGTTTCATCAGGTTGACACAAAAACTGTATAAAAATTACTCTAATACAACCAAATTAACATACTGTTTATCGACGTTTCGGCTTCACGTCGGAAGCCTTCATCAGGACTGACTTCTGGTGTCGGTCGTCAGTATGTAAAAGCTTGTCACATACGTGGCTCAGTTGGTAGCTCCCCTCGTCTCGATTCATGTTGTTAGTCTTCCTGTGGCCTGCCTTATGAGCCTGCCAGCTTTGTCAGATTTTTGATCAACCACCTCGGCATTCTCCCAGTCTATCACATGATTCTCATTGCAAACGTGATCTGTGATTGCGGATTTGTTGCAGATACTGGCTGCACTGGTCTTTTCTGCTCTAGTAAATATTCCTGTGATGCTATCCACTTCATTACGATGTTCTTTTACTCGTGCTCCCAGTGGCCTTCCTGTTTCTCCAACGTAGACCTGTTCACAGTTTTTACATGGTATCTCATAAACCACTTCTGGCTTTTCTCGTCACTAATTCTGTCTTTAGGGTGCACTAGCATATTTCTCAATGTAGTATGTGGTCTTACTGCTATGCAAATCCTGTATGTTTTCGATATCCGACTAAACGCTTCACTTAACCCTTTCACATATGGTATTGGGACCATGCCTCTACTCTTCAACTTTTTTTTTCTGACTAGCTTTCTTAATTCTTCTATCACCCTTGTGCTGCCTGTCCTTCTTGGCTTTTCGGATACTCCAAGCTGGATAACTGCATTGCTTCACGGCATTGGTGATGTGTTCCTCATCTTGTCTCCGATCTTCTTCTGTTACCACATTATCACATCTGTAGAGTAGAGTCCTAATGACTCCTAACTTCTGATGTAATGAGTGGTGACACATAAAATTCAAATACTGGTCTGTATGTGTTTTCTTTCGATATATCAGTAGTTTGACATTCCCATCTTCCTTCCTCATCAACAAGCTGTCTAAATAATGGTTAATTTGGTTGTGTTAGAGTAATTTTTATATAATTCACGACTTTCGTCAAAATTCTTTGATCACATTATTATTATTATTATTATTTTCATCCCCGGTAGTAAAGATCCCGGGGGTTAAAAACGTCTGCTTATTATTATTATTATTTACTGTTATTTTTATTTTTATTATAAACGCAGAGACATGATGACCCTGTCCAAGAAACGCTGCTCGTGATAGTGTGTATGGCTCATGAGAGTGTTGTTAATTTATTGTTGTGATGTGAAAATGTTCATATTGCTAACGTCACATATGAGCTACAGTCACTGTGTCTTGCTGTTGTAGTAAAGTCCACTTGAGCACTTTATGTGGATTTTATTTTTAAAATTATATATGCCATCTAGAACAGCATGTAAGTTGGTATACTGGTGGGCCATTACACTCAGTACAGCTGCTGTAGGAGTGATTTGGTGACCTGCTTAACCGCCCTGTTTGTGTACCAAGTGAAACGGTTTTCCATCGAGGAGCAGTCCGGCTACCAGTCGTCAGATGTATTGCTCTGTGGTGGTCCACACTGCTGTCTGTGGCTAGTTGTGAGCTTAGCATTGTGAAAGACTAAAAGTATATTTGTCAAACTGGCTGATGTTGTTTACCCACGCCGGCTGTATAGCCGCCGGCATGGAGTAGGGCGTTCAGTCGCGTCTCTTTGTCCGCACTCTAAAAGAAAAAATGGCGCGGTGTATGGTAGGACCTCGGCAGATTTAACTTTTGGATTGATAGTGTGTTTTATCTAGTTGGTCATATCTCAAAAAAAACACCCAAAAAGGGGTGTGAATAGGAAATTTCAAGCAAAACTCGCAAAACAAACACTGGCATATTATCGAAACTACTGCGTCGATTCAAACCAAATTCTGCACAGTAACAAAGACCACGTAAATACACGTAAAACAAATCCAAGATGGCGGACTCATCTTGAAAAATCGGCCGTATCACGATTGAAAGTCGTTAACTTGTAATATCTCATTTGAACCCGGGCTGCTGATAACAAAATGAAACTGATATCCTGTAAAAGGCGACAAAGTCACTGAAAACTGAGCCAAAAATTTAAGTGGAAAATAATACGTTTTCGTGCAGATTAGACACACAAAAATGGCCATTGGCCAGTCGTACAGGAGAAACATCAAATCGAGTCAAGAATTTAAGTACCCTTGAAAGCAAAATTATGAAAAAAACTATTTGTGGTTAAAGATTGTGTTGTTGGCTGCAAACTTTCCGTCCAACCCCGGAGTCAGCCAAGATCATATCTCTTTAATCACAAATAGTTTTTAGTGATTTTGCTTTTATCATCCAATTGAAGCATACAGGGTACTTAAATTCTTGGCTCTATTTTATACGTTTCTCTTTTACGACTGGCCGTTTTTGCATGTGTGTAATCGGTACGAAAATATTATTTTCCACTTTAATTCTTGGCTTAATTTTAGTGACTGTGGCACGGGGATAGGCTAGTTAATCAGAGTTCGTGCTTCATTGAAGAACGCTGCGCATACCACAAAGAAATGCATGTAGGACTTGTGACGGTAACATCTAACCATAAAATATATGAAGTAAGCTCTCGTCATAGCAGCAGCTGTTGTGTATCATCGTAGTTATTTTGCAGGCTACATGCCCCGTGTGGAACCGGGCAATCCCCTTCCCTCTTTATCCCTTCACTTCCCCACCTTCTACGCCTCAAGACAAAACTGTTGTAGGCGCTAGCATAATAATTTAAATGAGTCTCTCGATCCCTTTCTTTTTTGGGTGGCTGCTGAACAAAAAAAAGCCGGCCAGGGTTGATATTAATTAATTAATATATCGCTGGCATTCCTTCACTGGGTAGGATAGCTCTACACCCCTGACCTTTCGTCTCTGATATAGCCATATAATATGAATAGGATCGTTAAACTGTAACTACTGTATATCTTTTAGTATCTCTAAAGTAGGCTGCTTGAGTCGACAGTCTGTGCTACAGACAAGAACTGCTTTACTTGTTCTCATGGAGTGATGTAGTAAACGAACAATAAACGTACACGTTTACTATCGCTGTTCCAACAGTAAGTTCGGTTCTTTCGTTAATGTAAAAGTTTGGTTTGCTGCAAACCACGCTAGCCTACTAGTAGTAAACAGTTCGTCGTTTACTAGTTTTGTGTTTGAAGTGGCATTTTAAAAGTGGGGGAACGCGGTGGTAGGCTTTTTCCCTTTAAAGAGCAGGAAGTCACGCCTCCGCCTGAGGTTTTGGTTTTGTACACAGTCTGTGAACAACTCGTTTGACTAGTTTGTCGATGACGTCCGGTGGAACGTACGTGGTGTAATTATTCTCTCGACTGTCGTCGTCCGGCCGCTGACTAGTCCACTTTTCATACTGCATGCGACGCCAACGCGCAGTCGCCTGGAAGTGTCGATTTCCAGTCGCCAGTCTGGCAGGAACTATCTCCACCATTCCGGATCTGTCCGGCATGAAGAGCGCGTGCGTGAGCCCGGCGCCGTGCATGGCCACGACCACGTCCGTGGACGCCACCAGCCGTAGTTGTTGCTGCAACGACAACCGCTCCAGCTGCGCCGACCGGATGCGGAAGTTCGGGTTGCGCGTGCGCAGTGCCGCCTCGAGTTGTGGCTCGTTGGCGATCTTGCGGCGGACGACGGCGCCCGGGTTGCGAGGGTGGGTGACGTAGTCTCGACGGACGATGAACAGTAGGGAAATGGCGGAGCAATCAAGACGATGCGCACTCCAGTCTACGCCGTAGCTACTCAGCACAAACCTGCGGAAAACGTAATCGGTAAGCCTATACACAACTGACCGGTCTGTATGTAATCTTCTAACGCACACAAACAACTTCTGCAGGTGCTAAAATCCGCGAGGTGCGGGCAGTAGCTAGACTGGATGTGTGAACGAACGTTTGTTCCACGTAGTGTTTCGTCTAATTTCTGTGATTTCACGGCATCGTTTTTCTCAGTGTTTTGACACTTGGTGTCGCCGGCAAGAACCTGTGCAATTACCGCAGAAGTTCTGTCCCGGAACAGGACCAAGAGAGAACCTGCCATCTCATCGGGGTGACGTCACTGCCGATTGACGACTATAAATAGAAATAGCTAGAGCAATGGGCTGAGGCTGTTGTG
>Ga0209780_1000575_pt1 | contig 20338 bp, 13 predicted proteins | sample WorMetexBAHAMAS2_FD_187384 | JGI IMG/M metagenome (GOLD analysis project Ga0209780, IMG submission 187384) | Marine gutless worms symbiont microbial communities from Max Planck institute for Marine Microbiology, Germany - Inanidrilus exumae... | ecosystem: Host-associated > Annelida > Digestive...
CGACTGGCGGAGGATCTAACTTAAATGTCGTTGCACGCTGCTTACTATATTTTAGAAAATCGATATTGGCGATTTGCCGACGCCGTGAGACCCGTACGTTAGCTTAGGCTACTCGCCGTAAGTGCGTATGTTTCGGCCCTTTCGGGTCCCGGTCGGGACCCGGGATTGACGGTTCGGGTCTCGGGATTCAACGTACCCGGGTATTAACATCCCTAGTGCAGAGACTGGCAGAAGGAGATAACTGATGGTTTTAGGCGCTGTTCACGTGACAGTTGGTTCCTGTCGACAATTGTCCGTGGGAAAAAATAGAATAGGTATGAGTTTTTGCAAGCTGATAATGCGAAGAATGTTGCGTCATATGCTGATCTGGTGTTTCGAAGGTTTCTAAAGATGACGAAGAGGGATACCAGCCTGTTTTTTACCCGTTTGCTGACAAGAAGTCGATAGTTCATACTTTCATCATCATCATCATCATAAACTTACTATGGCGCCACTCAACTGGTGATCAACAGTGCCTTACATACATAGAAACATACGGTAATAAAATAAAATCAATTTAAAAAATCGATAAAAGAAAATGAGTGTTAAGTTTAGTCAATCTAAAACAGTAAATAAATATCTTTTCAACTTTATCGTTGAATCTGGATCTGTCCATTAATTGGCAAACCTCCGACTGGGAGTATCACGCCAATGAGAAGAAGGTGATGCTATTGGCAGTGTTCAGGCTTCAGGCGGGACTCGAATGTCGCCACCGTCGTGCTTATCACAGTCTCGTCCTGTAGATTATTCCATGCTGGTATAATGTTCACAAATAATGAGTTCCTGATTACTGTTGTATTTGCTCTAATGTTCCTGAACTTGTATGGGTGATTCACACAAGTACAGGGGTCTGCTGGAGTGAGAATGTCATCAACTGTGACTGCAGCAAAGTGGTTTACAATGTTGTATAGTAATATCAGCCTCAAATCACGTCTGCGATCAGCCAGAGACTCCCAGCCAACGTCTTTCAGCATCTGAGTGACGCTACTGGTTTGTCTGTGATCATTCTTCACGTTCCTAGCCACCCTACGCTGAACCATTTCTGCAGCATTTCTGTCCTTGCACAGGTGTGGGTCCCAAACAGTGGCGCTGTATTCAACTACAGATCGTACAAGACTGAAGTATGCAATTTCTTTGAGCTTTGGTGGAGCATTCTTCAGATTTCGTCGGAGGAATCCAAGAGTGCTGTTTGCTTTCTTGGTAATGGTGGAAACATGGCCTGACCACTGTAAATCATTCGATATAATTACTCCAAGATATCTGGCCTTGTTGACTTCTTGCAGGGCTTGCCCATTGATGGTATATAGTTTCTGCAGGAATGCTCTCTTTCTCGAGATACGCATGACTTCACATTTTGCTGCATTAAACGACATACACCAGCAGTCGCACCAAAGAGCGAGTGTATCAAGATCTTTCTGTAAAGCCAGTTGATCAGATGTCTCATAGATGGGACGGTATAGCCAGCAATCATCGGCAAACAACCTGACTCTGGAAGAAACACAGTCTGGGAGGTCGTTAATGTGCAGCAAAAACCACATCGGCCCTAGAACTGTGCCCTGTGGAACGCCTGACTCGACCCGTACCTGCGCTGATGACTCACCATTGACCATCACACTCTGACTATGGTTCTTCAGGAAAGATGAGAGCCAATGATGTATATTGCCGTCAATTCCGTACTGATGAAGTTTCCCTATGAGTCTACTATGAGGCACAGTATCGAACGCCTTGCTAAAGTCCAATACTGCCACGTCTAGCAGCTGCACTTTCACATCCCAGTGATACATCATGTCGTGTAGCGTCGTGATGAGCTGAGTTGAAAGTGGATTTTTCTGGGATATATAAAAAGGGGCTAGGTCATTTAGGGGCATAACAGACAGAAAGAAACAACAGAGTTGCGAGTTTGATTTTTTTGAACCGTGTGTATAGTCAAATGTAGTCGAACATCACACGGCCGGACGTGTGTACAGACACTTTGTTCTTTCATAACTCGAGGTGATATGTCAGCTGCGCGTAGTGACTCTGCTAAACGTACCTCAGAATAATGACTGAGCAACTATGCATCTAAGCTACTAATGATTTTTTATTATATTCTAACTTGATTACAATTCACAAATGTAAACAAGCGAAGAATAGTTATCTTGTATTATGTTTAACGGGGTGGGCCAAAAAAGTAAGCCACTGCTGATTCATCAATAAATCGTATTAAAACCAGCCGACGAAGCTAGCCCACGTACGTATGGGCGTTAAGCTTCCAGCAGTTCAGAAATGAATGTAGCTGTACTGGTATGGCTACTACGAAGCTACGTTTTCGTTAAATTAGAATGTTGAACAAGCTTTACTTTACAATCACTATCACTATTAAATATTCTTCGTAATTAGCGATTGCAAAGACTCCAATATTTGATGTAAAGGTTGAATGTGCAAGTCACGGCCTACGGACGACAAACTGTCAATGATAGGGGCGTGGTCAGGTCATGTGACCCATTACAAAATTTTTGGGCTCCAATCATATATCACTGGAACGGCTGAACCTAAAGTCGTCAAATTTTGCACACGAGTAGGATATATCAATTCTAACAAGAGGATGGCATATCACAAAGAAAAGGGGGTGGTTATGGTCACGTGACTGTTTAAAAATTTTGCCAAGGTCATCGGCAACATAACCATTCGGCTATGTCGTACCGCTTTGGAGATATTATCGCTTATTTTGCAACAAAATAAAGAGGTCACGTGACAGTGAACACGCCCCTTTCAGGGACAATTTGTCGTCCGAAGGCTGGGACTTGCTATGATCAACATGCACACCAAATTTTAAGTCTCAATCTACCATAAGCCGTTCCAGAGATATCTTAGGGGATAATAAGGGGGAGGGGACTAAACGTTTAAAATGGGTCAAGTGACGTGGCCACGCCCATTTCAGGGACAGTTTGTCACGTGTAGGCTGAGACTTGCTATGTCCAAACCGCATACCAAATTTAAAGTGTCTAGGATTACCTGCAACGAAGAAATGAAAGGCAACGCCAAATGTAGAATTCTCATTTTGAGCCACCCTTTGGGGACTTAGGGGTAACGCACGAAGTTCATCTATGGCTCGATAGAAAGCGCATTGTCGACTTTCTGTTAGCGATAATTCAACTTTTCTCGCTAGCTCTTATGGCTGCGGCACTATTAAGCACAAGTGGGGTGGGTCACTTTGAGCACAATTTTTAAACGCGCGGCGCAAGCGATGCGCTGGTAATAGCCATGATCGTGCGTCCGTCTGTGTGCCACACGCCGGTATTGTATCAAAACGGCTAAACGTAGGATCACGCAAACAACACCACGCGATAGCCCAGAGAGTCTAGTTTTTTGACGCCAAAATTCGTTGGTGGACGACCCCCTTCCCCAAAAAATTTGCGCTCAAAGTGACCCACCCCTTTCAAACAGCACAATTTGGACCAATATTTGCTCATAGCGCCTCAACCGTAAGAGCTGGCAAAAGTTCAATTAACACTAATAGGAAGTCGACCACGCGCTTTCCAACGAGCCAAAGATGAACCGTGTACATTACACCTAAGTGCCCCAAGGGGTGGCACAAAACGCGATTCTGCTGTTTTCCGGTAAATTTCAACTTCTGTTGGAATTTCGCCGAGATCTTTGGTATCAGAAAACTAGAATCCATCATGCGCATCGGAATTATTTTGAATAATTCTTTAATGGAAAGTGAAGGCACCCGGACCGAGCTTTGAACGCGACACCTTAGGTACGTCACCGCTACGCTCCACTGCACATGGCGCTCGAGTGCGTTATCCACTGAGCTACATGGGTGGTAAGCCGCGGCTTAGCCGCCGAAAAAAAACTCGTCTTAGTCGCTGATCAGTCGTGTGTTTAGCTGAAGATTTACAAAAATCAGAATAAGCAATACATGGGAACTGGACATGGGAACTAGCAAAGAAGTTTAAGACGTCTACAGATTTTGAAAATATTAAATTGTTAATCTAACAAATTACAACATAACACTGTCATATTTCACAAACGTCAGAATCCGCAATGAAGTGCCACTTTGAAAGAGAAATGTCTAGTTCGTATTTATTCAAAACATACAAGAAGCTTAACACCAGTATTTAACACATCAGGTTGAAACACTCAGCTGACATCCTACAAACAATACAATTTATGTACATTTAAAGCTCGTGAAGAACAATGATGGATTTATCAGGGGTTACGGGGGTTTAACCCTTCCAGGAGACATAGCTAACTTCTCCTCATGAAGACTAAGAAGAACAGTTATGGAAATTGCGTGTAAACTCCCACGGGCTCCAGTCACGAGTTTTGGTACAATGTGCGTTTCTACTCGCCGAAACGAATCGTCAATGCAATACTGACTGTGATTAATTTAAGTGCGATTTGATTTTGTCCATCATTAGACATCACCAGGACAGAGGCACAAGACTAGCTTTACAGTGATTGAATTTAACTGCTGTCATGCTATGCCTCTGCAGTCTCTACCTCTATATCACACAAAATTCTGTAACAAAATCTGTAGCATTTATTTCAGCGATATAACTGTCCAATTATTGTAAAGAAAATAGTGCTGTGAACATGTTAAAATGCTTCAACTGCTGGAGACTTCGTTCTCATGCCTCCTACCAGGCTTTTGCCCCTTATTTCCACTGGAGACCCCCTACTCTCGATCCCCCAGCAAAAATTTATCAAATCCAGCACTGCTAAAGAAGAAATTAAACTACGCAAAACTAACACGCAAAATAAAACTACTAATTCTACAACAAAAATGCAAACAAGCAATTCAGCCATCGCGTAGGCACTGCACGACACAATGTGAATTGAGTTTTCGTTAACTGCTGCAATGCCATACAAAACAGCACATGTGAATAGGCTTGCAGTAGGTAAGAGACCTCAACGGTCACTTAAGGTCATGGAAATTATTGCTATTTGATAGGTGATAACTACTAGTAAATAATATTAGCGGTCTGTAGTAACAATGACTCCATCATGAACCGTTTCTAAGATATTACCTCATGTACAGAGCGAGTGACTCCATCTGACCTCCCTGCATCTCAGACATGAACATAGTGACTATGGAAGGCCAACAAGAAATCGCATGAGCCCTATTGAATGGAGCTATTTTCAGTGACCTTCAGTAACCCCTGTCTACCCCAAAACGCCCCATTTTCCACACATTGTATATAAATAGTGATTCATGCTTAGCGGTGTAAATATAAGAGATTTCAAATTTTTTATGCAGGCTGAAGGTTGACAGTAGCAAGTTCAACTAGCCCGTGGATGACAAACAACCCCTGAAATGGGCGTGGTTAGGTCACGTGACACATTTATTTTTGCGGCCCCAGTCTTATCTCTGGAACGGCTGAAGCTGCAGTCGTCAAATTGTATACACAAGTGCTAGCCTTGAGATCAAAAGAACTACCTCCTAATGGGCATGGTCATAGCCACGTCACCCATCTTTACCGCGCGATGATATACTAGCGCGGTATATACTGTAGTTGTGTGTCCGTCCGACCGTCTGTTACAATTTGGCAATCTATCAAAATGGCTAAACACAGAAGCACGCAAACAACGCCGTACAATAGCCCAGATACTCTAGTTTTCTGACTCCAAAAATCACGGCAAAATTCCAATGGGGTCACCCCATCAGGGGCGCCTAGTAGAGGTAAGATAAATTAGAAGCGGCGGCTTTCGAGCAATTCGCTATATTTCACAAAGTGTGCAAGACAGGGACGTATAGTTACTATGAAATGCTAATAAGAACTTGCGTGCCCTCTCTCGAAAGGCACCACTTTCGTAGCCCCTAACTGCCCAACACTACCCCATTTTCCACATGCAGTATCATTTGTAATTCATATCTTCTTTGTGGCTGGAGACAGAGACTCCAAATTAGAAAACGAAGGACTTCTGAAGGTCACTGCCTGTCACATTCACTATAAATATAGTAACATCTCGGAATGGTGCCCAATGGAGTCACTGTTGCTACAGATCACTAATATGAAGTGGTATATAGCCTATCAAATAGAGGCAATTCCAATGACCTTGAGTGGCCTTCTGCTGCAAGCCTTTTCGTGTGATTTTTTGTACAGCCGTTCAGCAATTCACAAGAGGTCAACTAAATTACCTGCAACTGTATGACATACACAGTGCTTACTGGTACAATGAAATCTCTCATTATGCTTTATCAGATTGTTTGTTTTCAACTAGTTGACATCTTCACATACAATACGTCTTGCGTTCGTATACCATCACAAAATATTACAAAAACGTCAGTTTACAATATTACTGTAACTTAACATACTATACTTGTGCTATACACTGTGGTAGCAAAATAATGAAACTGTTAGTTTACAAGTATCATAACTTAATTGACGTTGGTTGTAAATAAACGTCTCAACACCAATAACAAGTAAATTATTACTTTACAACTACCAGAACACAACACACTTGTGGTCGGATTTCATGGCACACGTGCGAAAACTGTCAGTTTAAAAACAATTCCATCTCGACTTGCAATAGTTGTGCGCAGAAAAAAACCCAAGATCGCAGCCAAATTTGGCATGCAAGAGTGAAACTTTTTCCAAACCAGATTTCACCTTGATAGGTTTACAATCAGTCGTTTGGGGTGAAAAAATGCAAAATTGACGAAATCGTTTGTTGGCTCCTGCACACGCCCGTTCTTTACCAGTCAAGGCTAAATTTTGCACACGAGAAAAATCTATAACATAATTTTTCTTGCCTGCCAAATATCACATATATCAAGCAACGTAAGTGAAAAATAGACAGCTACAAACGGAAAACACGGCTCAATCTGGCAGAGTTTTAAACTGTAGCCTAACTAATGCAATGCAACGGCATTTGTTTAATGAATTTTGAAACAAAAATACCGTACAATACGCTACGATATGATATGGCAAATTAACGTGTACTCAAAAGCTGACGAGATGGTCAGCCTAATCTAGCGCATGGCACAGAAACGTAAAAAATAAGAAAAACAAGAAACAAAAACCGAGTATAGCTCAGAATAAATGGTCCGGGCAATAGTCCGTGCAGGCAGCTTGGAAGGAAGAAGTGAAACTACTGGGGTAGGATTTGCAAAAAAACAGGTAGGTTTTAAGCCGGGAGTGAAAGAGAGATGTGCAGAGTGGTAAATCAGAAGACGAAGAAGTGACGGGTGAACGAAAGAACTGGTACCAGAATGAGGTTGACGAAGAGATAAAGGGAGCTGATTCCAGAGACAAGGTGAAGCATAATGACATAACGAAAGGAGCGATCAGTTACTTTTAGAGATGATGAAGGTGGCTGAGCAAAAGTAGGCCTAAGTAACAAAGGATGAAGAACGAGTACTGTGAGGACGTTGAACAGAGATGAGGTTATGAAGGTATGCATGTTGGGTAGTTGTGACAACTTTGTAGGTAAGTGAGAATTTTTTGTTCGATGCGTTCAGTGATTCTGAGCCAGTGGTGAGAGCGTAGGATGGCAGTGATATAACAGGACTTCGAAGCTTTAACAACAGTATGAACAAGAGAATTCTGGATCTGCTGGAGACGGGATAATTACTTAGGGAGTTTATGGTAGAGAGAATTACAGTAATCAAGTTTGGAGTGAACGATAGAGGTAGCAATGGTACAAGCAGTTGACAAATCGAGGCAAGGCCGAACGCAATGTAGATGACGAATATGATAGTAACAGGCTTTGGAGAGAGAGATGTAATTTGATCAGAGAAAGTAAGATTTTAGCCATAGATGACAGCCAAGTTTTCGAGCAGCGTGGGAGGTGTCAAGTAAAGAGTTGTGTATTTTGGCAAGTTGGTTTTTGAGTTTGATGAGCACAAATTTAGTCTCTGAGGAGTTAAGAGTCAGAAGATTAGCAGTCATCCAGAAAGAGATGTGTTGAAGAGCGTTTTAAAGGTGAGAAATCATGCTTGAGTCAAAGTTGAGTGGGTGGAAAGAGAAGAGCTGAGTGTCATCTGCGTAAAGGTGGTGTTCGAGGGAAAGGAAAGAGATCAGAGTACTGAGAGGGGTAATGTAGTATGAAAGCAACAGAGGTTGTTATCACATTTAACACAAAAGGAGCGAGATGATAAGACTTGAACCAGCTGAGAACAGAGCCATAAATACCAAACCAAGATGACAAGCAAGTGATTAATTTAATTGAGCCTCTCGATCTCTTTCCCTCTGATCAATCACACAAGAAAATAATTTCAACAGAAAAAATCATAAGAGAAATTTGAGAAATATTTTCGTCTCCTGTAAAGTTTTTAAATAAGCAAGTTACGAGTTTTTAACTAGTTAGTTAATTAGTCAGTTGGAGTTTAACGTGCCTTTTCAGCACAAATATGGCTATATCAGAGAGAAAACGTCAGAGGTGGAGAGCTACCCTACCCAGTAAAGAAAGGGCAGTGATATATTTACCTAAACCTTGGCCGCATTTTTGTTCAGCAGACACCCAAAAAGGGAAAGGGATCGACAGGCTCATTTAAACTATGACGCTAGTGCCTACAACAGGGGAAGACAACTATCGCATCGCAAGACAAAACTAAATCAAATACAACCAAAAGCAAGCACGCATTTATTAACAGACTAAAAAATACATAAGACACAAAACCAACCAAAAAGCTAAAGCCACGTTTATTCCCCTGCAATGACATACGGGGTGGTAAGTTCACAATCATTTCATACATTTTACCACAATACTCATAAGTCATAATAACTCCATTGCTTCAGTAGTTCAACTTTCTTTAACTACTTGCATTATCACCATTAATACAGAGCTCACAAACGTGTAGTTAAAAAAGACCGATAATACCCAGTCTGTCATCAGAACATCTGTTGAAGTGACGTGCAACAAATTTTTTGCATTTGAAATATTTACCACATTTACCACAACAGAACTGCTTAAAAGTGGAATGTACCAGCTGATGAGACTTCAGTTCTGCTGCTGTACAGAAAGTCTTAGGACATTCATTGCAAACATACGGCTTCACACCTTTATGTTTGTATGAGTGCCACTTCAGTTTACAACGACTTATGAATTTCTTCTCACAAACATCACACGTGAACCAAGTACCTTCATTGTGTGACTTCAGCAGATGTAGTGTGAGTTGTTCACCATATCTGAATCGTTCTGAGCAGTGTCTACATGAGTACGTTTTCTCACCTGTGTGAATACGAACATGAATATTTCGAGCACTGCTGTCCTTAAATCGTGCTCCACAGTAAGGACACTGGTATGGTCTCCTATTGGAGTGAGCCCGTTGATGCATTATCAATTCACTGGAAGTCCTGAAAGCTTTGGCACACAGTGAACAGTGGTATGGTTTCTTTCCCGTATGCATTGTCATGTGAAACTTTAGACTAGCAGATGCATTATACACCTTGTCACACACGGAACATTTGTACTGTGTGTCACTGCTGTGTATCCTCTTGTGTTGCGCAAATTGAGAAGACCATCTAAATCTTTTCCCACAAACAGTGCATTCAAACGGTGTCTCTCCACTGTGTATCCTCTTGTGTAGCATAAGATGATAAGGCCATTTAAATCCTTTCCCACAAACGGTGCATTCACACGGTTTCTTTCCACTGTGAAGTGCTCTGTGGCCAATAAGACTAGATGAGTGTTTAAATCGTTTGCCACAAACAGTGCATTCAAACGGTTTATCTTCACTGTGAATTCTTTTGTGTTGTATAAGACCTTCTGGATGCATAAATCGTTTGCCACAAACATCACATTCAAATGCTTTCTCCCCATGATATCTTTGGTGCCTAACAAGCCTAGACGAACACGAAAATCGTTTGCCACAAACATTACATTCAAACGCTTTCTCTCCATTGTGAATTATTCGGTGGCTAGCAAGCTGACATAATCGCATAAATCGTTCGCCACAAACAGGGCATTCAAACGGTTTATCTCCACTGTGAATTCTACTGTGCACTGTAAGGTAACCTGAGTCAGTAAATCGTTTGCCACAAACATTACATTCAGGTAGATTCTCTCCACTGTGAACTCTGCTGTGCACCACATCAAGGTACTGTGCATCAGCAAATCGTTTGTGACAAACAGTACATTCAAACGTCTTTCTTTCTCCACTGTAAACTTTGCTGTGCTTATTAAGTTCAGCCGGTCTCACAAATCGTTTGCCACAAACGGTACATTCATGCAGTTTACCTTCAACGTGAATTTTGTTGTGTTGCCTAAGAGTATCCAGATGCTGAAATCGTTTGCCACAAACAGTACACTCAAACGATTTATCTCCACTGTGAACGTTGCTGTGCCTAACAAGTTCGGCTGATCTCACAAATCGCTTGCCACAAATTGTACATTCAAACAATTTCTCTCGACCGTGAACTCTGTTGTGTTGTATAATGTCACCTGACCGTTTAAATCGTCTGCCACAAACAGTACATTCAAACGGTTTCTCTCCACTGTGAACTCTGTTGTGTGCACGAAGATCACATGATTCAACAAATCGTTTGCCACAAACAGTACATTCAAATGGTCTCTCTCCACTGTGAACTTTGCTGTGCCTATCTAGATGAGATGATCTCGCATATCCTTTGCCACAAACACTACATTTAAATGGTTTCTCCCCAGAATGAATGTGCATGTGCATTTTCAGGTTGTCATTACTACTATAGCATCTACCACATTCTGTACACTTAAATTTACCATCGTGCATCTGTCTGTGTCTTGTCAACCTTGTTTTCGTTGCAAAACGTTTTTTGCACACTGTACACTCATGCGGTTTTGTTTTGTCATCAGGTGGATGTTCAACGACATCGGTGTGATCTGCTTCAGCCACAAACTCTGTGCAACGCCCTGCGTATACACAACATTGCAAACATAGTTATTACATGTAAACTGATGTGTACAGAATAAAACATGGCAATAGCAGCGCTCAAAGTCAGTAGAAATCGTGTCTCCTGCTGCAGAACTGTACAAAAAATTAACAGCTGAGAAAGCTTGCAATATGTGATTCAGCTTGAACGTCACTCGAGGTCGTCACAAATGGCACTATCAATAGGCCATACTAACGATATGCAGTGACAGCGTCTATCCTGAACCATTTTTGAGATACTGTCACTATCATAGTGTATGCAAGTGACTGCCTGTGACCTTAAGCAGTTCTTCATTTATAGTGATTAAGATTATAGGCTACGTACACATTTGCATGCAGATACAGATCATTCCACCGGTCGATTAAACATCTCGGTGGCAGTCAAAACTGTGTAATGCTAGTTAATGCATGCTATACCGCAGTGGTTTACAGAACAGCAGCTCTATAAATATACACTGTATCGGTACTTTACTCACTACACGTTGCACAGAGGAAGTGATATGGCTCTAGGAATATTACAATTTCTGACAATCTGGAAGATCTTTCATGTTATTTTACTCAATGCATAAATTTTAATCCATAAAATGCACCTTGTTGTGCAATCATAGACTGTAGCAGTCACTAGTCACTACTTACAACAACATGCGATGTGTCTGTGTGAGCTAAGTTTGTTGATAAAATAAATTGCCAGAGTCTTCAACATTCAATTAATCTTACTACTGTGAACATGATGAGGCATGACATGTATGTAGATGGTACGCAAAAACACCTCATCGTACCAGTCTGTGATTGATTGTTCAGCTCATCATGTTGGTTTGTGCATCTACAAAAATGAACACAGAAACCTTATCACATACTTGCATGTACTGGCTGTCAATAACAAATGTACAATCAGACGCCTGACCACATATAAGCCACTTCAGTGACTGTCAGCAAAACTTTATGAAGATGATTACATCTTGGATGGCAATCACAGTGCAAAATCGTTTTCAGCTCCAATCAGGAGTTTCTTCTGAACACACTTATAACTCCTTGCACCCACTGTTTACTCATATAGCGCACTATCATAGCGTCGCGCAATAAAAATGTTAAAATTAGACGCCTCATCACGTAAAAAACCACTCGAGAGACTTTCAGCATAACTTATGGACGGCAACCACAATACAAAATTTTTTCAGCGCCAATAATTTTTTCCTCCAAACACTTATAACTCTGTGCACCCGTTGTTTACTCGATTATTTCAGATTTGCTTCTACTGGTTAGCAGCCAACAATGCAAGAATGTACCTGTGGAGATCATAAAGATTAGACCACCCCCTTTACACACTACGGTTTTAAAGGGGAGTTCAGGATGTAAGACGTTCTGTTTAAACAATGAAATGTCATAATCATTACCAGTCCTAATTATTCTAACCAAGAGTCGACTGTTTTTAAGACACAGCAGCATATATTATATCTCTGTACTGTTTTTAAAGACACAGTGTACATTTATACTATACTTTCTTCTTCCCAAAACGTTTCCAAAATAACAAACCTTCAACACAATGTGCTTATGCTGATCAATCATTAACTAAACAATGAATACCAGCTATTCAGCAATGCAACTGCAAAAACTACTACACTGTAATTGTGACAGTGACCACTGTGTCAACAGTAACAGATAAGAGTACAATCAAATGTTAAATTTACTTTGAAGTCATTTCTTTACCGTGTTAAGTCATGTTTTTCAAGTACTACAACAGGTCTCATCTGACTGCCAGTTACTTCCATTGGGAACTGAACATCATTTTCCACATTGCTTGATACTTCAGCCTGAAATAGAACATATACAACAACAACTGTGATTGTCTTTATATGGTCATATATGCAACTAGCATAAACACCTACATTATGTAGCTGTACAGTTAACAATGGCGTTAATAAAACAAAGTGTTGTAAATTACTCTCCCATTAATGTAAAAGACCGGGGCCCGATTTACAAAATATCTTAGGACAAACTTAAGAAGAACCTAGGATAAAGTGACTTACGAAAATCTTCAAAAAAACGTAGGATAAACTTATGCAAAACTTAAGACCAACTTAATAAAAAAATGCAACGTTTCTAGACAGAATTGCCTGCACATAATGGAAAAATTAGTAAATCTTAAAATTGCTTTAGTCAATTACGTGTAAAAATCTATGAAATTCTTAACTTATAATATAGGATAAATTTAAGATAAACTTCGGAAAAACTTATGCTAAAATTAGGATTTTTCCTAAGATTTTTTTGCAAATCGGGCCCCAGAACTTTATAATTCCTTGGATGATGTATCTGTTGAAACCAAGCCTTGAGGTTATTTAATCTAACATATTTAAGACGAACTCCAGCCTGACATACACGGCGTGTAATGTCAGGAATTGCAAATAACACAAAACACCTAGAATAGCAGTTTACTGCAGTACAAACAGCAAAAACTGTAAACGAAACATGTAATTGATATCGCATAACATGACACTCAGAAACAAGTTTTTAGTCACGACAAAAATTATAAAGTGAAAAGATTGTAGACCAATGAACTCTGATAGTTTATAGGTGTTAGACACAACCTGCATAGAGCTCTCACAAGTCTGTGGCTCTCTACTGCTGGTGTTAGAAAAGTGGCTTTCATGAACTTCATTCATTTCACTGCTGCTTGCAAGACTGTCAGAACCTGCACAACAGATGATGTTGTAAACAATCGCCATGCATTCAAACGTGTGGGTGGCAGGTAAAACTGTGTAATCCCTAGTTAATGCATTCGATACCCGAGCAGTTTAGAGAACAGTAGAACTGTATAAATACAACGTGTACTTTATGTACTACAAGCTGCATAGAAGAAGCGACAGGGCTTTAGGAATACCATCATTTCTGACGAATGGAATGATCTTTAACGACATTTAACTTATCTGTCCCATTGTAAGCCACAACAGTGCAACTTCTTGTGCATTCATCGACTGTAGTAGTCACTAATCATAACAACATGCCATCCGTTTGTGTCAGCTAAGTATCTAGACGTGCATATGTAGGTGTATGACATTTATGTAGATGGTATGCAAAAACACCTCATCGTACCAGTTTGTGATTGATTGTTCAGCTCATCATGTTGGTTTGTGCATCTACAAAAATGAACACAGAAACCTTATCACATACTTCCATGTACTGGCTGTCAATAACAAATGTATTGGATGCCTAACCACATATGAACCACTTCAGTGACTGTCAACAAAGCTTTATGGAGATAATCACAGCTCAGATAGCAATCACAGTGCAAAATACTCCATTATTTCAGTTTCGCTTCTTCCACTTAGCAGCCAACAGTGCAAGAATGTACTTTTTGAGATCAACAAATTTTAACATTACTTTCCTCATTGCTACAGATGTGGTCTGTTGGCTGTAGCTTATTCTCTGTTTATACAGAATCAGCCTGAAGACTTAGTCACATCTATCTGCTTCGTCTCTCACATCAGCACAGCTGATACCTGGACGCTGTTAATCAAGGCATCAGCAACGGTCGCAGTTTATAGAGGACACTGTCGAACACTCTTACCTGCCGGGATTCACTCCCTGTTCATCATGTGCATAGGAATTATTGGAAATGATTCTTTGGTAGGCAGACGCGCCCAGGCTGAGTCGAACCCTGGCCACTGAGCACGTCACACAGTACTGTACATGGCGGCCGAGTGCGTTAACCACTCGATCACAAGGGCAGGTCTCAGATCACATTCACATGGCAAAGATTTCATTCACATTTACCGAATTTCTATTTAGTTCCAGCAATATCGGCTTCACAGTCATATTTCACATATTCACGTTCCAAAAATATACCACAAAGCAGACATTGACACACAGCCTCAGCATGTTGCACTTATGCCAACCAATCTCAAACTGAACAATGACTACCAGCTATTTGGCAAATCAACTACAAAAACTACTTTAAAGTCATTTGTTTACCGAGTTAAGTCCAGTGTCTCAAGCACGACAACAGGTCTCGTATGACGGCCAGTTAGTTCAACTGGGAACTGAATATCATTTACTGTAGTTTCACCATTGCTTGACACTTCAGCCTGAAGAACGTGTACAAACACAATCGTGGTAGTCTTAATACTGTCATATATGCAACTTCGTAAACAGCAACATTATGTAGCTGTCCAGATGACCTCAACTCAAGCCTGACATATTCGTCATGTAATATCGGGAAACACAACAAGTATATTACATGCAGAATGGCCGTTTACTGCAGCACAAACAGAACAACCTTAAATAAAACATACAACTGGTATTGTGCAACAGGACATGTTGAAATGAGTTTTTAGTCAGGACAAAGATTACTCAGTGAAAACATTGTAGATCAATGAACTGTGGTAGTTGATAGCTGTTAGACACAACCTGTACATAGCTGTCACAAGACTGCGGCTGTCTTATACTGCTGTCAGACAAATGGCTTTCAGGGACTTCATTTGTTTCATTGCTGCTTGCATAACTGTCAGAATCTGCACAACAGATCATGTTGTAGCCAATCGCCTCCAAAGCTCTTTACATATTTGTTAGTGATTCCAGGAAATGACTAACTTTTAAAAAATATTACAATGCCAAAGCCTTAAAAGACTGAAATAAATGCGTAAACGTCTTGGCAAGATAAAAATCATCAAAATCCGCTTTTAAAAGCCTAACAGATAATAAAATATTTGCATATCTCTGAAAGTCTGCGATAGTTACATACGACATTTAATACTACTTGATATAATAGATAAACGAATTGTTTCCAGCTAATGCTAAAATCTAGCAGGGTCAGCAACATCGTGCAGTTTCGGATGAAAATGTACAAAATGCATGGTCATGTGGACGAAAATATGCTTGCGTGCTGTCCAAATAACGTCGGCAATATCAAGGTAACATTTTGACAAATAAACATAAACTGTCAATCAACACCTGCTTGCTCTCTTAACATCACTGCCAAAAATGATCAAAATGGATTCACTTTTGTCAAGTCACAACAAGATAAAGTTGGGATATTTTGTGAAACATGGTGCATAAACAAAACGACTGATACTCAATACCTGAGTTATTGTAGACGTTATTTTTATTTTCCATGCTACACAGATAAAACACACAACACATTTCCTCAGCTACAATGTCTACATTTGTACAATAGCAACATGCACTAAGTCATACAAAATATCTGCATATTAAAGGTAGTCAAAAAATAAAGTTAAAAACACCGACACCAACTTCCATGGCAACTTCTAATGTTACAGCCAAACAGGCGCGTCAGCTGATGAAATATTATGTCATGGTATTCCAGAGGCTCGAAAATTCTTAATACGTTGCAACAGCTGAAGATGCCAATTAATGAGCAAAGCTGACAAAGCAAGGTGTCACCCTGACAAGACGTAACACAACTAGCCCGCCGTGCAGCCATAGAGCTTTAATTAGACTCGAGGGGGCATGACATCATCGCCTGGCCTGCAAGGGTGAAGACGCCTGCAGGCCCGCCATGGAGTGTTATCGACCCTGACAGATGACGACGACAGACACCAGCGACCATTACTAGTCTGGCCCCCACACTATGTGTAGGCGGGACAGTAATAATGCACTTTCAACTAAACACAATGCTACAATTAGTAGTACATACTCAACGTGAATGATCAATGACCCATAGACGTCAATCAACACAAACTGCAAAAACTACTATTTGTCATCTTTGTATGAAAAGTATATTTAGCACACATACACCTTCACACAGACTCATTTGTTTACCGTGTTAAGTCCAGTTGTTCAAGTACTACAACAGGTCTCATATAAGCACCAATTACTTCCATGGAAAACTGAATATCACTTGCTACTGTTTCAACATTGCTTGGTATTTCAGCCTGAAAATAAAACACATACAATCGCCATTGTCATTGAGCGTATACTGTCATAAGCATAATAGGTAAACAGCTTCATTTCTTATGTAGCAGTCCAGCTCGCGATAGTATTACGGTTGGTTGGTTAGGAGATTAACGTCCCCTTTCAGCACAAAATAGGCTATATCATGGACAATGTCTTGGGTAAGAATTTAGTTGCAACAGGTTAAGGATGGCCAATGATACAGTAACCTCCCGACCTCGTTGCCTTTTTAGTTCAGTGACGACAAACAAGCCTTTATACTGTCGTTCGTTCGTAAGTTTGTTCATTATTGCGGGCAGGGGTCCAGCCTACTCTGGACCCCAGTGCTGAGACCTTATGTTGGTCCAGTGCGCTAGCCCAGGGAGAGGAGGGGAATTGGTGGGTGTGTGCAGTGTGCGTGTGCATGGTTGAAGGAGGGCTTGAGTATGAGCGAGCAGCTTGTAGGGTATTTCTATAGCGCACCCCCTCTAGACGTGGCCTACTGTCTGGCTAAGCCCGGACTGGCACTTATACAGCGCCAGCCGGAGGACTTTGCCACATCTATCTGCTTCGGCTCACTTCAGCGCGGCTAACACCTTGATGCTACTAATCAAGGCGTCAGCAACGGTTATAGTTTATAGAGGACACCATTGAGCCTTCTTTTTTCCTGCCCAGATTAACTTCCAGTTCATCATGTGCACAGGAATTATTAGAAATAAGTCTCTGGTAAGCGGATGTGCCCGGGGTGAGGCGCAAACCCTGGCCACTGAGCGCATCACACTGTACTGCACATGGCGCCGAGTGCTTTAACCACTGGGTCACATCGACACGTCGCCTTTATACTGTCATATCTGCAACTTCCACAAAAAGCTACATAACATACTGTCCAGCTCACACTGACACTAGTAAAACAAAAAAGTAAATTATGCTCTCATAAATCAAAAATGTAGTAACAGAATGTGTAATTATTGGAAAAAATTTTAAAAAATCACTTTAAAACCAAGCTTCAATGATATGTAATCCAACATTTTTATGATGACCCCCAACCTGACATAATCTGAGTGTAATGTCAGGAATTGCACTAGCATATTACACCTAAAATAGCAGTCTACTGCAGCACAAACAGAAGAACCGCAAACAAAGCATGTAACTGGTATGGCATAACATGACAGTCAGAGACGAGTTATTAGTCAGGACAAAAATTATTCAGTGAAAAGATTGTAGACCAATGAACTGTGATAGTTGATAGCTGTTAGACACAACCTGCATAGAGCTGTCACAAGTCTGTGGCGCTCTACTGCTGATGTCAGAAAAGTGGCTTTAACAAACTTCATTTGTTTCACTGCTGCTTGCACGACTGTCAGAACCTACACAACAGATGATGTTGTAGCCAACTGCCTGCAATAACTCTTTACATATTTGTTTCTGATTCCAGGAAACAACATTTTCTAAACTATCACCATGTGACATCACGGAAATAAATGTGTAAACATTTTGGCAACAGAATCCGCTTTAAACAGCCTGAGATAGTGAAATTTTGCGTATCTGTCAAAGTCTGCGATAGTTACCTAATGACACTTAATATTATGCGTTATGATGGATTAACACATTATGTTTCCAGGTAATGTAGAAAACTAGCAGCGTCAGCAATAGTGTGCAGTTTTGGAAAAAAACATACAAAATCCACAGTCCCATGGACGAAAATATCTTTGTGTGCTGTCCAAATAACACTGAATATATGAAGGTAACATCTTATTGTATCAACATTTACCTTGCAATGCTGTTTAGACAAATGAACACAAATACTGTCGTGCTGGCTCTGTCAATAATATCCATTGAGATACGAGTATTATTAGGCTAGAGAGGGCGTCTAGCACCGCCAACAGGCGCAAAACGGCACCTGCGCCTAGCAGGCGAAAGTCACGTGACAATAGTAAGCGCTTTGTTTCTAACGCATTGTTTACAATGGTGATAGTAGTCGATTTGGTCATCATTTGCGAATATCTCGTAATTGAATAACTGTTTGTTTGTGAACGCATAATATTTTTATGCCTGATAACCTAGCTTCAACCTGTGATAGTCAGCTTTACATGTCATATCCACCGAGCTCAATGACAGTAGTGGAACTGGAAGAAGCGTGCAGTCGGTACGCTGTGTCACTGATCGGTTGCAATGTTAACACACCGTAATCGCGTGAATGTTAACATGCCTGCCTACGCGGTGATAAACTGCATTAGTTAACAATTTATCGATTTTCAAAGACATTTTCAGTTGTCAGTACAATTCTTTGGGTTGGTACAAAGTGCGAGGGGGAGTTTTAAGTCTGTTTGTTGTTACTTGTAATGCACATTTTATTATAATATGTACGTTTTTATGTGATGCATTAGGACTCTTCTATTTATTGTAATTGTATGTATGGGACATTTCGTGGAACATGGTAAATAAAAAAAACGACTAATGCTCAATACCTGTGTTATTGTAGACGTTATTTGTATTCTCCATGCTACACAGATAAAACACACAACACATTTCCTCATTTACAATATGGTTGGTTGCATTGCACAGTGGTAGTACATTGGTCTTTCACCGGCAAACTTTCCCTGTCCCATGCTCGTCCTGTAGCTAATGGGTGACCACTTATGTGGGTAAACCATCCGCTACAAGGTCAGCCAACTAGGCCAACTCAGAATTGCATCCTTTAGAGGTTGACAGATAAGTAGTATGCTGATCAAGATGTGCATTGTCTTGCTCGGGTGGCGCCATCTGGTAAATGCTTATGAAGTGGATGCAGATTGGTTCAGTCCATTTGTTGATAAACGTGTAGGCGGCAGGTAAAACTGTGTGATCCCTCGCTGACACGTGCCATTCCTGAGGCACTGTCGCGCCGCTGGTCACGTTAGATGTAAGCGTTGGACAGACTGCATTTCATTTCATTTTTTACAGTTATATAATGATAACATTCACCATGTAATACAAAATGTCTGCATATATGCAGTAGTAAAACAGTAGTCAAAATGTCAAATGTAAAGTTGATAACATCAGCTTCCGTGGCAACATATCACATCAACTACTAGTGTTACAGCCAAACCAGCGCGGCAGTTGATAAACAATTATGTTGCGGTGTTCTACAGGCTATAAAATTTTCAAAAAGTTGCAACAGATGACGATGCCTGTTAATGAGCAATGCTGACAAAATAGCACACTTTCAACTAAAAAAACGCATCACACACTCGCACGGTAGTGAGAGAGAGTTGTAAGGACGACGATCAATGTCAATGGTAAAGGCCAAAATTTGACCCCCCGTCACCCGTAAACCCCTAAACCGATCGTCAGCAAAATTTACCTACGTGATTACGTCGTGGATATCTACCATCCTGCAAAAATTTCACCCAGATCGGATAAGGGGTTTCGTTTCTGCGCATGCGCGATTTCGCGCATCAAATTGTTCACTCGGCTATTTGTTCGTTTTTTTTGGGGGGGTTCTTCATCTCGTCTACAGCCAAGACGCCCGCACGGATTTTGACGCAAAATACGTCAAAAGACGCGGTTCCGCACAAGGTCGTGCCTTTTGGG
>Ga0209780_1000576_pt1 | contig 20317 bp, 12 predicted proteins | sample WorMetexBAHAMAS2_FD_187384 | JGI IMG/M metagenome (GOLD analysis project Ga0209780, IMG submission 187384) | Marine gutless worms symbiont microbial communities from Max Planck institute for Marine Microbiology, Germany - Inanidrilus exumae... | ecosystem: Host-associated > Annelida > Digestive...
GTAGTATATTCTATTACGGATGCATGTTGGCTTTTGTTGTGTTTGTTTTAGTTTATCAGTACTAAGCCGAGAAATTGGCTGGGAAGAACTTCTCCTAAATGATCTATTTTGTGTCAAGTGGGTAAAACCACAACTCAATTAATCAATCAGTCAGTCAATCAAATTGTTAATAAAGTAAGTCAATCAATGAGAGAATATAAGTCAGTCACGCATTGATGGATAACAAGCTGTGCTACTGCAGAGGGACCGCGCGACGCGCTATGTTAGTAAATTCGTGCTATGTTTCACGAGATCTGGCAGTTAGAAAGGTTTCAAATAGCAAAAGTGACCTTCAAGGTGATTCAAGGCCTCAAGGGCATTGGCAATAGTGCCATTGGATAGGCCACATACGATTTATTATTAGTCTTCCATTGCAACTATATGTCTCTATACGGCGCTCCGTGACACCTAGCGCCTACGGCACTCGCTCCGTTGAGCTTGCGGCCTGCTAGTTCCGAATTTACGACCCGCTAGTCGGATATGCACGATCGGCAATGATTTGCAGCGGCGTACCGACGGCACGCGGAGCGCGAGGTTGCGGGCATGAGCGGCGCTCGCTACCCGACCCGTGACCATCCGGAGGGTATAAGGATGCCACGTCCCAAATTTGGTCCAGATGCGTTCAAAAAAGGCCGTACACGTGTTACGATGGAAGCACGATGAGTCCCCAAACGTCTTCTTCGGAACCAGGACAGACTCCCAAACATCTCTCTATGAAACCAGGGTGCGCCGCTAAAAACATTTGCCTACGACATCTGACGTCAAAACAAGACTAAGTGTGAGCTTCCGAAAGTGTCGTTTGACAGATGTCAGAGAAAGTGTCTTGAATAAAAGATGTAAAAATAAAAACAAACATGCGCAAAATATAATGTTGTGTCTCTGTAGCTAAGAAGTGACGCGATGGCGCAACGGGTAGCGCTTTTGATTTGCGATTGTGGTCGATTTGCGGTCGTGGGTTCATATCCTACTCTTGGCAAAAGCTTCGTAACAACCTTCGGCAAGTTGTTCACACCTATGTTCCTCTGTCACCAAGCAGTATAACTTAGTACTGGCTAAAAGGCGGTGGTGCTTTGCGGCTGGGAAGGTAACCGCATGCCTGGCGGAAAGTAATGGCAGCCTACCGCCGGGTGGATGACTTATAGTCATCTGCGGGCTAACTGCTTATACATCGGGATCCGCTCTGGGCCCAACGCTCGGTAACGAGTATGGGAAGCCTTTGCCTTTTTTACCTCTGCAGCTAAAGCGGGCGACCTTGGTCTGTAGCAGTAACGATGCAGTATTCGTGTGTAAACAAGACAACACGTATGAGTGACGGTGTAACGTTGCTGTTCTGTTCTAGACTGTCATACATAAACAACAGATACGTGAAGCGTGTTCTCGTCGGACGCAGGCATGATCACGGCGCTGACATTGTTCGCGTCTGTGAGCGACTGATTCGCCGCGATGCGTTACGAGTTGTCAGCCGTCACAGCGCTGCTAGTTACGTAGCGCTGTGGCACACGTCACTCAGTGGCAGATCTCTCGACAGGCACAACTCATACCGGTATTGAGAACAGTCTGACTTCTGATAGGCCTAATTACATAGATTTGAGACAACTTACTTTTCACTAAATATGTATTTTCATGTTTGAGATAACTTGCAGTGCTTCGTGTAACGACGATTCTTATTACGTGCACAGCTCTGTACAACTCGAACTTGTCCGTCCATAAAAATTTAATATTTATCGTTAAATCTCATGTAGATACTCGACTGATGACTTTCATTAAATCAAAAGAAAATCTAGAACTTTGTTTTCAGACCACAGTTGATTTCTACAATTAAATAAACAAATGATGCTATTAATAACTGTCCTGGACTGCGACATAAATGCTGTATAAATGTAAATGCTGCGGACATTACCTTTGTTAGGCGAAGCTTAGACGCTGATAAAATATTATTATGTTGAAGTACGAAATATTATGATATTTATTTATGCAAATTTACTTTTTTGCAGTCGTTGCAAATGACAGTAAATTGTTCAATTTTTACTTTTCTTGACTGTATAGAATCTGATAAATTGAGACTTCGAGACCGTTTTGGATTGTACGGCCGGCTGACGGCAGTGTAGTCGATTTCACGAATTATCCGGTAGGCCTATCATTCATTCGTGGATAAACGCGTGGGTTGCTGGGTGGCAGGTAAAAGTGTGTGATCCATTTAACACCTATCATGCTCAGCGCTTTAGAAATGAGTCTCATAGTTAAGAGCTATACAAATCTACGCCTCTTTTACTTTCTAAGTAAATAAAGCGGAGTAAACGTTGTTGTTGGACGTTGCAGGCATCCGAGCGTCAACGGACCAGCAGTACAGCGTGTTTCGACAAATGATCGTCTGGAGCCTCGATGCGTCCTCAGTAGACGATCGTCTCAGAACAGTCACGTCTTGCCGTGGACTCGTGTAAGTCTTGACTCGTCACGAAAAAGCACCGCACTGCAACAATTAAGATAACGTAAGGCGATATGATTGTGTCTCGTTATGGTTGATTCCTTTGATCACAGAAGTGTCTCGATATGGGTCGTAGCGGGCGGCGGTGGGTGGGGCTAGACAGCGTGACGTACGATGGGGGCAGAGTCTGTGTGACAGCAACGCAGCATCTCGTGTCATGGTTCATACAGCCGCTGTAGACTCCATCAGCACCTCCTTTGCGCAGTATTTCGAAAGTACGTTGATTACGGGCGACTTTCCCCCAGATCCGTGGACGAATTTCGATCATCTGGGACCCAGGACGACCAAATTTGCAGAAGGCGGGCACAACGTCTCAACAGCCAGTTTGGGATGCCGCATCCATCACTGCGAGCTTTTTTTGACCGGCTGCAAACTTGCCAGTTCGAGACTTCGATGTTCAGTGTCTGGCTTCCGGTCTTGACCAAACATCGTGCACCTTGTCACATGCAGCTGGACCAAGACAGGACGCAAATCTGCGTTTCAACATAGCTATCGGACATGTCTTTGCGGCCATATTTCCTAGATGTCATATGTTGTCCGTATATTACTGTTGACAAGTGATGCACTGTCGCTGACAGCAGTGCTGCCGCGGTGGATGACATGTTGCACGTGTGTGTGTGTGTGTGTGTTCCGCAGGACGAGTTTCGTGGACCACGTCGTCATAGTTTTAACTCTTTAGTGATGCGCCGATCTACAATCGCTGATATCAGCAGCAGCAGCTGGGTACGGAACAGGCAGACAACGCAGCGTCCAGTAGAATTTCTGCCAGCGAATGACGACTTGCAAGGCCTCCGACGTCCAAACAGATCTCGAGTTTCACGTAAGATCTTTGCACGCTTCGTGAACTCTGTGCATACTACTGGTGCCCTCTGACAAATGAGATGAGATTAAACTACCATAGAGTATGCTAAAATGTTGTGTAGACTTCGAGTGGATGGGGGCTGTTCTCTTACATTAAGTCGTCCGGGCAGTGTGGTCTGTAGTTACTCATATATGTATGCGATATGTGAAGGTTCAGTGGAAGCAACAATGGCGGAGCAGTTAGAGCTCGCCTCTAATGATGATTTGACGCTGTTGTCATCTGAAATCTTGACGTCACCGATGGCACAGACTGAAGGATGCTTCAACGCCTCGTTCGCAGCCGACAGCGTTGACGACATCGTTACCTGCCGAGAAAAATGAGTCATTATTGATGTTATCGCGTACAGTGACAAAGATGAGCTCTACTGTACGACACGCTGCTGTCGATAATGAGTTAGCGAAGCTGCTACATACTCGATTGGTTTGTCGTAGAACGTGACTGCGGCACGAACACGTCAAACATCAAAATTGGATATTTCTTTGTAAACCCTTTAGTGGACAATACCGCAATACCATGATTGGTACACTTGACCGTGATAGTATTTTTGGTACAGCGAAGACGGGTGGGTGGACACCTCCTTCATCAAGGACCAGCTTGCCAACTTCGTATCATATTATTTAATACATGGCTCAGATGTGCAAGGCAAGTGTTGATCAACAACGATTCATAAGTGAATACGCGCGCAATAGCGTCGCTGTAATACGCACTGGATTATATTAGCATGTGCCCGCTACGTCATGGAGACGCTGTTTACTTGACACTTCACTGATATTTTCGTCAATCTGCTGAGTGTAAACAGTGCAAGTGCAAGAACATTATTAATACACCGTACACTCCACCGGTTTGCTACACAACATACAACCTCTACGTTCACTTCGTGACTACCGTGATTATAATTTATGTTATGCAGACATTTTCGCGTTGTTAATAAATGTTCTGTTCTTTAGCCGTCCTCGATCCAAGGGTTGGTCACACCATGGACGTACTTTCTCCATTTATCTCTGTCCTCTGTTATTCTGACTGACTCTTCCACAGATAGTCCTGTCTACGTATTGATGTTGTCCATCCAGGCCGTGCGTGGTCTTCCTTGCCTGCATGCACCTGTCATTGCTCCTTGCATTATCTCTTTCTCAAGGCAATAATGTTAATACATACAGGTAATTGTAAATGTAGTAGTACTGTGTCTTGCACTCATGATTAACGTTTGTCGTTGCACATTACAAAATTTCGTTGTATCCAGCACATAAACATTTAGTAATAACTGACAAAAATACATAAAATGGGCAGTTATTGTATCGCTTACATATCGATAAACATCCACATTGTAGGCCTACTATTTCAGGTTGTGAACTGTCCGTTTAATTGCCGTATTTTATTTCCGGCTAATCTCAGCAAATGGTAACACTCAAACTACGTAAAAAGCCCGAATTATTTACTATACTTCCATAGTACCCGTTGTTAACTTTTTAAAACAGTCAGATAGATTAACAACTCGTAAAGTAGACAAAAACTCGATCTAAATCTTCGTCGCGGGGCGATTGGAAATTGCAGCGCGCTTGAAGTCGAGGGAATAACTTACAATCACATTCGTGCTGCTAGAGAACAAGACGTCATCGGAGCGTCACCTTGACGCCGGCGAGCGTCATGAGAGTTGCGGTGGGTGGTCTGGGGCGGAACGCTGATGACATCGTATCATATGACGAGATCGACGAGGGATTAGCGCGTCGATGAAGTGCTAGATTAGCCGTGCGTCATGCGCTGGTGTCACGCTGCTTCCACTGTGACTTCTTTTCACGACAAATAGTGTTACTGAGCGTTGACGTGCGACGCCAGAACACACACACACATACACACAGACACGTCGCCAGACTACCGTAGCTCATATATAGCTGTGACATCCACTCACTTAGTCACACGTGTTTAATCAGCGATATCAAAGAAGTCGCGTGTCACGTTTATACGCGATATTGTGTCTCTTTATTGTATTTGTATCGTCTTGCATTGATCATCGGTGAACAACTGTCACAGTGCAATGCTACCTTGATGTCCCCAGCTCGCTTACAGGCATATCAGACGGACTTAGTGCTATAGAAAAATCAGAAAAATCGCAGAAAGTCGCACACGGTTATCCTAAAAAGTACCGCAAGTGACTCGCATGGATACGTGGTCAGATAGCAGTATGTCACGTGATCGCGGCGAAGCGGCGAGAACCGTCAGCGACAACAACGTCGACAGAGTGGCGAAATGTACAACCGAGTCACGTGAACAGTTGTCCATGCGCGCCATGGCGTTCTCAATCGACTCGCTTCTCTCTCGCCCAACACGTTTTCCTTGGTCCGGTAAGAAACGTTCATTTATTCAGTGTAACTACCATGGTTACTGCTCACCCCTTTCTAAACTGTGTATCCCACTTTAATATTACGCTAGCCGCGTAATGTACGGTCTTGTGTCCGTTCTTCTGTTTGTCTGTCCTGTTAGCGCCTACTCAACGTGACACTGACACTCACCAGGGCCCAGCACGCGACGCGGCCAGCGTACATTTCCGTCCAAGTACTGTCAGACTTGTTTAAAGAGTAAATATTATATAAGCCGATGTTGACCGTTACGTTCGCATTAACTTCACAAACTTTCGATATAACCAGATTTTCTCTTATATGAAGCTCTCTGAACAACAGAGCCTCTTATTTCATGTCGTTGCTCCATCTGTTGAGTATGCGATATCATAATTCTATCCCACATAACGTCCGCTCCAAAGCCAAATTGATGAATAGATTTGCCTGTAAGCAGATAAAACTGATGAAAAAACGACAAAAAGCGTATACATAGTGGTCGAAAAATGTCATCCTCTTATTTTTGGAATAACTCGGTCAAAAATTAACAGATAGGCCTATTAATAATTTTCATACACACGTTCTGAAAAAATGTGACATGTTTATGAATTTGTCCATAACACCTGAAAAATGTCACCGCATAATCTTGTGAACTGCGGAACTTGTCCTCTTTATCAAAGTTACATTGTTTTCCTTAAAACGTGGACAACGATAATAAACGGTTATGTTGTATATCAATAGATACTTGAATTTCAGACTAGCAATATCATAGGAACTGTTAAAAGCCCACCGATGACAAACCACCCCTGAAATGGGCGTGGTCAGGTCACATGACCTATTTAAATATTTCGGTGCTTCAAGTTCAATCATATCTCTGCAACAGTGAAACTAGAGTTGTCAACTTTTCCTTACATGTAGGCTACATCAAGTTCTAGCCTACGGATGACAAAGCATCCCTAAAAGGGGCGTGGTCAGGGTAACGTGGCCCGTTTCAAAGTTAGGGGCTGCATACGTATCTTTTGGATGGATTCTGGAACTTTCTAACCATGTGTAATATGTCAAGCGTTAGCCTTTAAACGACAGACAATCCCCTGATGGGCGTGGTCAGTGTCACTTAAACCATTTATGAAAAATTTCGTCTCCCATTCATATATTTGGAATCGCTAATGCATTTCAAATTACGTGTGTCGACTGCCAGACTGGTAGGGCCTACTGTAGAGTAGGCCTACTAGTGCATGCATAATAGATTACCCGGGTTCAGGGTAGAGTGATCTATCTAAAGGTTGGGAAATAAGTAATCATATCTCGGAAACTGTGCAAGATAAAGACATAGTTGCAGCGGAAGACTAATAGAACAAGCGCTCATCAGCAGATGATAGATAGCGAACGTGAACCTTCTTACGACGATATCGCATACGTAATTCAAAATACCAAAAAAGTATACCGCCCGTGGAATTCGAACTAGAGATCCTTGCGATACTAAAGCATGCGGCCGCCTAATTACCGTACACGACCACTGCGCATGTGATAAAATCTGTTCGTATACGCTTATAATAGTTCCAAACGTCCAAATTGTCGATTCCTGTTGTAGATCATTTTACGACTAATGTCGATATAGTTAGTCACAATTACAAAAGTATGAAATCGCGCAAAAGTAAATGCTACAGTAAAGAATTCAATCGGTAAGATATTTACGACAGCGCCGCCTGGCGAGCGCGAAGAACCAAAAACACATAGGTAGAATAAGAAGTTAAGCCCCGCCTACTTGGCAGGTAACAGGGATAAAGTCGCCTGTTGCACTGAGCGCATCTTATCGACTTTAGTCGCTAATGGCGTGGAGCCTGGAGGTCGACTTAGTAGCCGGTGGTAACAAAAGAGTTAACAAAATAGACGATAGCTAGAGATAGACAAATTCTGCGCATTAAGTCTTGAATTTATGAATCTACTATACAGAATTTCCACCTTGTAGTTATAGAATATTTATGCCATGGGCGTCGCGCGGTCCCTCTGCAGACGTTAACTACGTGACATATTAATCGTAAATTGTCCATAGTTATGGCTTTGTCAACCACTTTTACGCAATTCGCCCCGGAAACTACCAAATTCATTAAAATAACGCAAAATTAGGGCCATTTCGCCGTTCAAGGTCATTCAAAGTCACCAATTTTGGTACCAATCGAAAGCTCATATACGACTTCCTATTAGTGATTAATACTAACTTACCTTCTATCTTGCACCGTTTCGCAGATACAGCATTCCAAAGGTGAAAAATCGCTATATTTGGCTACCCCTCTTGCGTTTTACCCCCTCCTCCTTCGACGGAGGGGTTTCCCTGGATCGATCTCCGTTAAATTTTCGGTGGATGTCAATGGATGGCCATGGTAAAAAACGGCGAAGAAAAATTGCCTAAAATTTTAGCCGGCTGAGTAGGGTGCACCAACGTTACAGTCAGACGACAGACATACGGAACGGCGATAGCATATAGCGAATGTGAACGTGAGTTCACGTTCGTTAAAAATCGTATGTGTCATATCGAATGGCACCATTACCAGTAACCTTGAGTGACCTTGAAGGTGATCTATGCTGTTTGAAACCTTTCTAACTCCCATACTTCGGTAAATGTAGTACTTATGATCTACAATATGTTTACGTGTGAATCGGAAAGCGCATATCGCTTGTAATTTCGACTGTTTTTTTCGAAAATGAATGACTTGTCAATGTCACACGCAGACATGTGAACCGTGAGGGTGCACAATGGGGTCACTGTTTCTATAGACCATTAATTGTAGGTGATAATGGAATATCGAATAGCGGCAATTCCGATGACCTTGAGTGACCTTCAACGTCATTCACTTGCTGCAAGTCTTTTCAAATGTGATTTGTAGTAGAGCTATGCAGCAGTTTACAAGATTTTAACTGACACAATGCGTCGAGCGGTCCCTTTCCGATAGCGGAGCTTAAGTTCTTGTTCAAGCGACAGTGGCTCGATTTTACAGAGCAGGTGGACAAATACGTAACCTTCTGGTGTAGAATTTTCTAAGTATTCCGTGTAAAAAATATTACTAAAACCGGTTTATTGACTGATTTATTAAAAAGTAAAACGGGCAACATTTAGGAAGAACGTGTAATTCTTAGAACTACTTTTTATTGTATAACAGCAAGGTTTTTAACCCGCCAAATGCAATACGACGGGTTATTGGCACAATGTGTGCTCTGTGGCAAAAAATGCATTGTTGACAGATCATAGATGGAACCATACGCCGATAATTTTGGCATGCGATTGTATACTTCCACGTCAAGAATGTCTGAAATGGTGGGTAACAATCATTATCTTCTTAGATACCCAAACCGAAAATACAACATATGCATAAAATCCTTTAGTATCTCTGAATAATTAAAATATTCGATGACATTGCAGGAAACCGGTGCGAGTTAAAATATTTACGTTTTTGTAAGTATACCCCCACCAAAAACATGCAATTTTATCTATGGCTCAGAATCTTTATGTAAATCATTATAAACAACTCCAAAATGATATTGCTTTATAATGTTTAGGAGACTAAATAAAACTATATTGTCTTAGCATTAAATCAATTCCTTAGATAGGTTATTTGTTAATACAGTGTAAAATGTTGTCAAAATTGACCCGCGTTTTGAAATTGAGAAGTCATAAAAGTGCTTCTCAATAAATATTGCTTCAATGTATTGCTTTAAAACAAGTTTTATAGAATTTTCCTGGACCTGCCCTTCATGCTATTAGATCATTGTTAGCAAGATGCATTGCTTTTGAATCATTTCAGATCACTTTCAGTTGCCTAAATCGCAAAAGTCATAAAATAAAACACTTATGTATTCGTCAAAACATTATTGCGATCTGACCCACGGAAACACTTTTGCCTCAATACGCTTATAAAGTGCGCTATCTTATGTTCATGTGTTTATGAGACTCAGACTATTCGCCTGTCGTTGACGGTGGACTCGCGGATGCGCTCGTGGACGTGAAGGGACATCTGGAGTCAGCCGAACTGTGGCGGAAATTTCATCAGCTCGGTACGGAAATGATTATCACTAAAAGTGGCAGGTAAACGTCTATTTTTCATTTATTTCGTAATTGGTGATAATTAAATTAAGTTTAACCTATATAATTGGATTTACTGACATGGTAGATTCCCTTATTAAAAGTTGACAAAATGCTACTATAGTTAGGCCCAAATCAGTTTGACTTTTAGTCTTGTTAATTTCATCTTACTGTATTATTTATACGAGTCCATGTACATTTTGTATGGCATTTGCTCTATTCAAATTCTACAATGCCTGCGCCCATAGTACCGATACGATACGAAGTACTGTACAGTGAGTCCAAAAAACAATACCTTGACTTTTGATCATAACTGTGGCAAGTGTAGACCGATTTACAAAATTCTTTCACTGTCAGATTTCTGAGTAAATTTTATACACGCATTATTATAATTCTTCACCTCACCTTAATTGTGTTTCTACACTACCTTGTGAAACTTGAAAATTACAGTTGCTGTCGATGTCAGTGGCGTATTGCATGTGAGACCTCAGAATTCATCTTGCAAGATATGAGGCCGCCTTAATAACTCATATCTGAATCCTCTGACTATAAAATCTAGAAAACAATGCAGCAGTTCGGAGAAGAGGATGCGTGATGTCAGCGAACTCAAGCAGTGGATGATTATCGTGTAACACTGGCTGATGAAGATCGTCATCGACGAAGCTCGCACCAGTGAATGGCGTAAACCTCCGACAGCTTTTGTTCGTATACCAGACATGGACTTTTTAAGCACCGACACTTGCTTTAACTTTCAGATCTATCAGGTAGGTGGACTGCATTAGTTGCAAACAGTGACAATGGAGAAGTCGCTTTTTGCATAAATTTTACTGAAAGTATTAATAAAATGTTATGGTTAGCCGTGACATAGCCTACGTACACTGTAGAATTGACCTAATATAATTTCCAAATTATGCGGACGGCCTTGCAGTCATCTGAAGCGGTTGCGATTCTTGTTTACACTAAACTACTACAACTGTGAAGCGTTTAGTGCATTCGTTTGTTGTGACAGTAATGATAGCGGCTTGAATTAATTTTGGTGTCCATCGCGCAGAAATCGACACAGTTTTTCCTCATTATTTTCGTTTTTGTGCTGCGCGCTAGATTAAGCTGGCCATCTCGTCAGCTTTTGAGCGCACGTAAATATACCATACTATATCGTATCGTATCGTATCGTATCGTGTCGTATAGTGAGGAAATGTTTCAGGCGAATGTTTCCTCTGCTGGGACTCACACTCAGCGGACTACGGCCAGACCTCATGTACCACGTGGCGGTAGACTTCGTACCAGTTGATCGGTTTAGATATCGCTACATCTACCACAGGTCACAGTGGGCAGTCAACGGCCGCGGTGTTGACGACGTGCATACGCCCTGTTATCAACATCCGAGCTCGTTGACACGTCTGCGACAGACAACTGTCACGTTCGACAAACTCAAGCTGACCAATCATCCCGACAACTGCAACAAACACGTGAGATTATGTCTTGCCATAAGGATCCAGTTTATTGCTGTTTCTCTTTGAAATTTGATGTAAATTGCGGTCGACTACGTACTTGGGATAATGCTGCTGTAGGGCATCCACAATTGAACTTTTGTACAACGGCTTATATTAGAAATTCTCAGCGATCTTGTCTGCTGAAAGCATGAAAGAGATTCTTCCACTCGGAAGAAATTACTAACTTACTGACAACACATGATGCGTCTGTGATTAAGGTGTGGTGGAACATTGCTGACCTTGCTGCTGCAAATTTACTAGTGAATTTTGAAAATCTTTCGGCATAGATACAGAAGCTATCTGTAAGAGTGCGATGATTTGTTTTCAAGCGACGCAATGTAGACGGTAATTTTGTACGGCAGCAGCTCTGCTGAGCCCGTTCAAGTTAAGCGCAATTTCGCCGACAGAATGCCGATGGCTGTTGTATAGACGCTGCTGCTTCAGTCGATGCATAGATATCAGCCTCGTTTTCACGTATCAGTTGGTGCTTCTGACGTCACGCTCAGTCGCCGCAGCTGCGACATCAAGACGTTCGAGTTTGTTGACACGCAGTTCACAGCAGTGACCGCCTACCAGAATCACCGGGTCTGATAACACTTGCTCTGGCTCTCAGATCCAACACACCGGACATCTTATACAGTCCATTCTGGTTCGCTGCGGTAATTAGGGGCCTAATCACTTAGGGCCGATAGTAATTAGTGATGCAGTTATTTCTGGTCTGACCCACAGCTACAACACAGGACATCGCGTACTGGCTTATAGTTACTACATAGATATAATCATTCGAAATGAAAAACGAGATTTTACTTTCAGTTTTTGTGCAAGTAACTGAAATGATTAAAACTGCTTAAATCAGTCATATAAGTTTTCAGCCTCTTGAAATGTGGCTAAGCTGTAGTTTGAAACTAGAATGCTGTATAGTGTTGAATGAACACAATACAGTATTCGCCCGAAGCGGTCCGCTATATGTAACAGGAGTTTCTCTGGGCTTACCAGAGTCGTCGACGCAAACGACATCTCGATAGCTTCAGCCGTTTTTGCAGGGCTCACTAGGTGACAGACCGACTGACAGACCGACATACCACGCTATACTCGGTCGGTAACGATAGGCGGAGCGCACAGTGAAGAAGGCAAATTTTGTTATTGTCTACGGCTACAACAAGTATTTATTGGAGCAGTCGACTCAAATACACCATGCCTGCCTTTCCTTCGTAAGCGTTTACCAGATGGCGCCACTCGTAACTGAAGTTGGAGACATCCAATTGCACCTTACTAGTCATCTATCGACCCCGAAGGGATAAAGGGCTGAGTTGGCCTGGTTGGTTGACCTAGAGCGGACGGTTTACCCACATAAGTGGTCATCCGTCAGCTACAGTTCATTAGCGCATTAGAGGTGTTATACGGAATCGCGCTCTATAAATCGACATTTACTTACTTACTTACTTACTTACTTACTTACTTACTTACAGTTCTCGCGCAGGACAGGGAAAGTTCGCCGACCAAAGACAGACGTTTTACCGCTGTACCACAAAACCAACTGTTACGACAACTACAGACAGTACGACTCTAGCGCTGTCGCTGGCTACACTCTCAGCTACTGTCTTCTAACAGACTTACTAACAGACTGTGCCTCTCCAGTCTGTCCTAGTCACTAGCAGATAATAACTATGCATGCAGTTGCCAGCGAATGTGAGGGAACTCTCATGCCCCACACTCGCTCACCACTAATTAAAAAGAACAATTTATGCTTTCTTCCCCAGAAGTGAGTGTGAGTATTGCAATTTATCGTGTGACAGATAACAAAGCTGAAGATCGAATGCAATCCGTTCGCTATACGCTTATTATAGTTCCAAACGTCCAAATTGTCGATTCCTGTTGTAGATCATTTTACGACTAATGTCGATATAGTTAGTCACAATTATAAAAGTATGAAATCGCGCAAAAGTACATGCTACAACAAAGTATTCAATCGGTAAGATATTTACGACAGCGCCGCCTGGCGAGCGCGAAGAACCAAAAACACGTAAGTAGAATAAGAAGTTAAGCCCCACCTACTTGGCAGGTAATAGGAATAAAGTCGCCTGTTGCACTGAGCGCATCTTATCGACTTTAGTCGCTAATAGCGTGGAGCCTGGAGGTCGACTTAGTAGCCGGTGGTAGCAAAAGAGTTAACAAAATAGACAATAGCTAAAGCTATAGACAATTATCGAACAATTTATCGTTTGACAGATAACAAAGCTGAAGATTGAATGCAATCCGTTCGCTAAAGGATTTCGTGAATCATTCCGTCGCTCGCAGCTCGAAAGGTGCGTAATGGACGAGGACGATGTTTTGTTCGGTGTTGCAGAACTGGGTAGGGACTCATGCTTAACCTTATTGTAATTTGTGAGTAGTAATCAGTGTAAATTTTTGACAACATCTTGCCCTAAATGGATGCAAAGGGTAGGCCTAGAGGTTACCACCATCACCGTTTCTCTTGCAAGCCCTGTACGCCTTCAACTCTTTCCCTCCATTTCCTTTTCGGTCCCTTTTCTTCACCTTTTTTCCACTCGCCTTTCTATCCTATTCCTTCCGATATTTTCTTATCCTTTTCAGCTAAATTCAAATGGAGGGTCGATGGAACGCTGTACGCATTTGAAGGTTAAAATGATACATCTTCCATCGACAGTTTTGACAGCTGTTTATTATGAAATGTGCATTTAAAATAGTCGTGTTGGAAAGATCTGTTTGCTCTTCTGGCAGCACTCGCAATAAGTCTTCATAGTCAGTCAGAGTACAAAAAAACACACACTAACACAATCCATACAAACTATGCTGATCTTACAAGCCCGTAATTTTACGTCTACGACAGGTTAGCAAAGGTTTCACCACCGTTGTTTGTCAGCAGAACAACTCAGAAATGTATGAGTGTACTAATCATGAAATTTCGAGAATCGGTAGATTATGATAAGCAGTTGATTAAATTTTGGAAATAATTCGGAACATATTCTGAATGTCGTAAGTTTACCGATCAGTGTAAGTGTCACCACTCGGCTTCGCGTAGAACGAGGCCACTGTGCAGTCTGCGGCTGTACTGGTACAAAGATCAATCTCTATTTACATGCACGCTCCTGCTGCTCGCGACGACTCAATGCGTCTTTCGATGTGGCCCGGTGGAGGTATGCTCTTTACTGACAGCCCTCTATTATTAACTTGCACTGAACGCTTACTTACTGTCTGTTACTGAGTACTTTTTTAGTAAGCCAGCATTACATATCGGCTATCAATAACTCAGAACCAACAGAACGGACAGTAATTAGTAAAATCATTTCTCTCCTGGCGCCTTCTTTCTCCTTCTTTTCTCCTTTCCCTTCTCTGTTTCTTTTCAGTTTGTTACTTGTTATCGTTCCCTTTCGTCCACAGATGATTGTAGAGACTTCAGTAGCTGCTTTTCCGACTTTTTCCCCAATATCCATCTATATTCTAATTAATACACAAGAAATAAAATTTACGATTTATCGCATAACACTCAGCTTTAAGCTAACGTTACATGTTACGTCAAACGTGTCGCTTCCAAAAAAATCTGTACCAATAAAAGCCATTATTCCTGTGTATGTGAAACGCCATTCTGTGTGAAACTCCTGGGCGGTACATAGGATGGAAGGAGCCATGGCAAGCGCCAGGCGAGAGCCGCGGGCTAGCCGCAGCAAAGCGTACTTCGACCGGAAGCACTCCAAGCCACTGCCGGTGTCATATGGGTTGTCTAACCACACAGTACGTGACGTCCGCGGGTAGCAAGAAGCATGAGAATGGAAAGAAGGAAGAAGGAGAGGATAATTATAATGTGAATATATCGTACACATTCATGGGTGGTGCGGTGTTGTATCCATTAAATTACTCTTTATTTTCCTTCGCATCCGATAGTGTTGCAAAGTATTGCGATCATCGTGTCTGTATGTCTGTTGTTTGTCTTTCTGTTTGTTTGTGTGTCTGCTGTTTGTCCGCTCGCATATCTCAAAAACACGTCCAATATTTCACCAAATTAACTGTACATGTTACTGGTGGCCGTCGCTAGTTTCTCCTCTAACGTAAATGCAATACGTTATTTACTTCCGGTTTTGTAGATGACGTCATGTTTTCATATAATGGAGCGAATTGGCCAGAATCAAATACGACGCGTACGTTTCGTCCAGTTCGCTACGGTGTTCCCATACCTGCATGCCTGTTTACTGTCTAGCACTATATATAGTAACACTATAGTACAGGTGTACATCGATATTCCGACACCGTAAGAGCGACGTAAAACTTTTCACAACCTGTTGTACCCAGTCAGTCAATGTTCACATCTAGAACTAAAGCCTGCTAGATCCTATGCACTGGGAGTCTCGTATACTTAATACATTGGTCCCCGCTTAAAATGCTGTGATTAATTAATCATTGCAAAATCGTTATGTCGAATCGCTGAGCGGCAAAAAGTTTAGCAACAGCTGGTGACGTTTTGTTTGGTGTCGGCGGTGCAGAAAAAGCTAGAAACAGTGTATCGTTAAAGGCACGTCCACACCAGCAACAATGTCGAAGCAACGTTCGACTTTGTCGAAAGAATCGTTCGACTTGTAGCATTCGACAATGTTGCTTGGACATTGTTGCTGGTGTGGATGGGGCTTAAGAAACAAGGATGGTGAGTGGCGTTGTGTGTAGACTGATGGAGATGAGCTGGACGTTGAACGGCGTCTCAGCCGGACATCAGCGTGGCCACGCAGCCGCTGTAGCCAGTCGATCTTCTGCATCACGCAACTTACACTTAGACTGACCACTCCTCTCGGTCTTTAGTGCTAAGTGCTTCTAACACTAGTTAGAAATGCATGTTCCGAGTCTAGTGTAGTGTTTGCTGGACTCTCCTGCAGCGCTTTCTTCTAGTCCATCTGATTAGCACCAGACATTTCCGGCATCGTGCACGTTTTAAAGGTCAAGGTCATACAAGGAAATCAGGATCAAGGAATCAAACGCCGATGTAAGAATCTTTTTACCGGAATCGCCTACGCATGCGCAATGAAAACGTAGCTAGAAGTCGCCACAAATGCTGCTAAATCTCCAAAATATCAATCACTTCATGCAAAATTCCGGACATTGTTGACAATTATGGTTGTACATTTTGGAACATATTCACAGCTGTTGTGATTTTGTGCATGCGCAGACAAAGGCATGCCCTTTAGATTAGCAACAATTAGATTGCTAAATTAATAAAACAGCAAATATTAATGTAAAAAACTTAACAGTTTAAAACGGCTTGTAAGGACGACATTGGCTATGTCGCACAATTAAAACAGCTAAAATTAAAAAGGTGATATTACTTGTCAGCACACTGACTCTATGGCGATGTGCTGATAAGTAATATCACCTTTTTAATTTTTGCTGTTTTAGTTGTGCGACATAGCCACTGTCGTCCCTACAAGCCGTTTCAAATAGTAAAGTTTTTTACATTAATTATTATTGTACACAAAGTAAACATTGCAATGTAACGTATTATGACGTCATCACGCGGTTTAATGGTAAATTGTAGAGTATTCTTTTCTGTTTTCATTGGTACAAATATTGTAAAAATCCACCAAGAAATGCGGGAGTTATTTGCAAAATAAAGTGGCACGTTTTATGGACCACAATAAGGCGTAGTTGGGTGCATTGGATGCAGTTAAGAAGTTCAGTAGAAGTGGTGCGTTAAGTTACATCGAAAAGGTCAGGGTTGTGAGCGTCAGTGAGATCATATAGGGCTGAGGAATGAAGTGGATAAAAATGGAATATAAGGGACTCAATAAATGGTGTCTCGCAGCTACCAGCACAATTGTCTCTCAACATACTCAGCAACAACGCAACGCAGGCCTGGTAAAGTCTCGTCCACACCAGCAACAATGTCGAAGCAATATTGTCGAATGCTACAAGTCGAACGATACTTTCGACAAGTTGAATCAAACTGAACAAACGATACGATACGATATATTTACGTGCGCTTAAAAGCTGACGAAATGGTCAGCTTAGTCTAGCGCACGTCACAGAAACGAAAAAAATGGAAAAACTGAAAACCGAGTAGCTCGAAATTACGAAATTTCACGAAAAAGTCGTTCGACATTGTAGCCAAAACGGCAACAGTGTCGAAGCAACGTTCGACTTTGTCGAAGCAACATTCGACTTTGTCGAAAGAATTGTTCGACTTGTACATTCGGCAATGTTGCTTCGACATTGTTGCCCATGTGGACGAGGCTTAAGTAAGCCAGTGCAAGGTCACCTTTCTACAAGGACTAACCCATACGACTCCTTTCGACAATGACCGACGATCCGTCCGTACGGTAGGCCTATTACATAACGTCGCCATCGAGCGATTAGAAATGTACACCAGATTTGTAGTAAGCTTACGTATAAATTAGGTGAATCATACACGAGAGGACAGTGCAACAATAATAATGGTAAAACGTATCGCAAAGAAGACTTGCTATATGCTGTATGTACATAGTTCTGCTATACTACGCAATTAAATAATAAAGACAATTATCGTATACCGCGATAGTAATAATTGTTCAGTAAGCGATAACAACCATCAAGTTCAGTCATCGACTTTGAGATGACCCTAAAGAAATGAACACTTACGTAGTCTGTCATCGTCCACTGCTTGCCGACTGCATCTGTGGAATACTTACAACCTGTGTAGACTAACTATTCACTGCATTAATACAAGAACGCGTCAGTCGCAACAGCTGAGTTAACATATGAACTGGTAAATTAATAACAATACCAATAATAATAATAAACTATACAGGACTCGGAAAGTTCATACGTCTGCGCCATTTTTTAATTGCATTCTGACACCTGACGGGAGATCTCCCAGTAGCGAATTGCTGTCGTTGTTGCAATCGTACGGTCTCGCAATGCATTTTTCCGTTTTTATTTCATAGATGCTGATCCAGATTACCCCCAAAAAATATAACCGATTGTTCCTTGCTTTGAAGCCTACTTCTCAAAATTTCATGAAAATCCGTTTTCAGTACTGTACTGTTTGTTAAAGACAGAAGACAAATAGACAAAAACAGGAATGAACACACAACCTCGCTTCGAAGTATGTGATTCTGGAGACTCGTCCGAAGAAGCAGAGGCACAAAACAATTATATTGCTCGCCTGTTATAACGGTCAACATTATTACGCGTCAGAGTTTAACATAACAGACGAACGTACAAAGGTGAATTTGCTAACCTTTCCAAATTCAGCAATGAACAGAATGCTTCAACGCTCGCTGCGTGACATCTGTTTGACTAAGCTTTCACACTAAGCACGTAGCGATCAAACAACATTAACTATAACTTCCGCATCTATCTGCTCCGTCGTTATGCAATGTTTATGTTTGCGTTTTTGTTTTATCTCTGTCTGTCTGCGCGCCGTCATCGAACTGCATAGACGTCAGCTAAATGAAATTCCACACGTATGTATGACATGCGCTTCAACTGATGTAAGTCCACGCCGTCGCCAGTGTCAGGCAAATACTTCGCAAAAGTGATGATTGCAGCAGCTGAAACGGCGCATGAATTTCCTTAAATACACACTTAACCGACAGACGCATCTTCAGTCAATACAGTCGTACACGTGTCTAACATGTCGACTTAATATGTCGATGGTGATAAATAAGTCAAAAAGGCGTCGTGAGAAACGAACGGAAGAACCTTTTAACGAATTTTAGCGCCGTGTAGCTTCGTCTTGTGGGAGACGCGAATGAAGCTTCCTTCACACAACAAGTCAGTAGGATGTAGGGCTGTAGGTTCATGAGGCCGACTTACACACGCACCTGTAGAACTGTCGCACGAACGAACTGAATATAATAGACGTTGACTGATTGATGCATGTGGCACGTCGAGCTCGACCTAGCAGCTGACATTTTCATCACATCTCGACGTGACGTCACCGCCGACGATGACGTCATTGGCTGCAGCTGCTGAAGTCAGTTGGCGACCAGTTGCTCGGTGCCGGTGGCGGCGGACGGCAGAGCCGCCCCGGCGCCTCCCACGGCGCCGCCGGCTGCTGCCGCTGCGGCGCCGTCGCCGTCGACGCTCGACGGGCTGGCGTCGATCACCGGACTACACGTCATCTGCGTGCTGTTCATGCGCTTGCGCAGCGGGATGTCGTAATCCTGCATCGACATGGATCGACCGCGCGTCGGCTTGGCGACGTTCTGCATCGGCACCGACGACACTGCATTCACATTCGCAGCTTTGACAACAACCGGCTTCGCAGCACAGAAACATATAAAAACATTAAGCATACCACCAACACAACTTTCATAGTATTACGACTGCAGTATGACAGTATTTGTGACTACAAAGTATTTTTCTTTTCTTTTATTTTCGATATAAATGTTTAAAGTACAAAACAACGATCGTTCAGTGCAACGTTCAGTGTCAACGTTCCGCACTATCGCCCACAGCGGTCTCTGGCGTCCAGTCGTTTCGTCCGCCCGCAGCACTCAGCTGGCCAGTGACGTCACGTGACTGTGGCAAACAGCGAGGCCGTCACATGCAGTTTAATGACAAAAAGCTCAGCTATCGCAGAGGGACCGACAGAAATGACGCTGTTCAATAAAACATATATCACTTCCTTTTTAGCGAACGTGATACTTACGTTCACGTTCGCTATATGCTATCGGCCGTCCGTCTGTCGTCTGTCCGTCGTTTGTCTGTCGTCTGTCTGTGACGTTGGTGCGCCCTACTCAGCCGGTTAAAGTTTTCGGCAATTTTTTTCACCATACGATAGCTCAGGGACTCTAGTCTTCTGATGCCAAAATTCATTGGTGGGGGACACCCCTTTCCCCGTGAAATTTGCGTTCAAAGTGACCCACCCCCCTTTCAAACAGCGCAATTTCGACCAATATCGGCTCACAGTGCCTCAACAGTGATAGCTAGCGAAAAAAGTTCAATTAGCACTTATAGGAAGTCGACCACGCGCTTTCCAACGAGCCATAGATGAACCGTGTACGTTACCCCTAAGTCCCCAAAGGGTGGCACAAAAAAGCGATA
>Ga0209780_1000577_pt1 | contig 20313 bp, 13 predicted proteins | sample WorMetexBAHAMAS2_FD_187384 | JGI IMG/M metagenome (GOLD analysis project Ga0209780, IMG submission 187384) | Marine gutless worms symbiont microbial communities from Max Planck institute for Marine Microbiology, Germany - Inanidrilus exumae... | ecosystem: Host-associated > Annelida > Digestive...
CATACGCTTTCCATCAGTGCAAAAATTTTGAAAATCGATTAAGATTTGACAAAGTTAGAGACAGTTTAAAGGTGGGACGTTTTTTTGAGACACAGTGTAGTTTAGTTTTAAGTGTTAAAGCAATTAAATGTTATGCTGCTTATAAACAATACTGAAAGATGCCTACAGAGCAGTGTTGAGTATGTTACATATGATACGAACTGGTATTGTTGGTATACGGAACAGTGAAGTAATTTCTTTATTCTTGGCCCCGTATGGGCCTCGGTGCAGTAATACTCCTATTGTGCCCTTATCCAAGGAAATCCAGCCATTTTCAGAAGTCATCTGGTCCTTCATTTAGAATGGGAGCTGGCAACTTACCACGGATTCTTAAACTAGGGCACAATATATAAATTTTATCGGGCCTGATTTTTTATATTTGGTTTAGTTTTTTTGTCACATCACACACGTGAATTTGAAGTTGGCACAGACGTCACTTGCAAAGAGTTGACCGTCAGTCCTGTATGGGGTTGTCTCTGATATAGCCATATTTGTGCTGAAAGGGGACGTTAAACTCCAACTAACTAACACCCCTGTGGGTCTAATTTATTTTATAATGGCCAGAGATCTTGGTGACTGAAATTCCAATTGGGTCACTCCCAGTGGGCACCAAATACACGTACGATAGGAAAAATTTATAATTTAGGACTAATAACTTGCTAAATTTGGAAAACGGTAGATGGAGACGTCAAGTTTCTGTACACGGTAATAGGAAGTTGTATGCACAGTATCAAATAGTGACAATGCCGATGACCCTGAGTGACTCAAATTGCCCCACATCACTCCCTACTTGTACATTTTGCATCTTCTTTTATATCTCTGGAATAGCTGAGGCTAGAGTCTCAGTCTTCGAATTTTGTACACAGATAGGCATTAGGATGACAAGCAACCATCAGAGTGACGTGGTTAAGGTAGTGGTAGTGGTACCTATTTTTAGGTCGACTGTGATAGTCGACCTAATAAAGCGGTCTCAAATATCTGTCCGTTTGTGCTACATATGTACGTACGTCTGTCCATCCACAAAACGTTTCTTCGAGTTCAGTGATATTTGGCATGTAGGTAGAGGTCCATGAGTGATGCACGACGCTATGCAGTATGACCCGATCCAGCATAAAAACATACAATCATGACTCATTAGACAAAAACAGCCTGCAAAACATACAAAATATACCAATAAAATCCTAAAATATAGTTATACAAGACAGATCATGCAAATTAACAGTTACATACAGCAAAATAGAGGAAGAAAGACGTTTAAATCACTGTCAACAAAATGCCGCCACAAGCTACTCTTTAATTCTGCTGTACCAGAGCCCGGATTATGGATGGAGTATTTCATCATTATTTTACCATATTCATATGTACTCATAATAGACAAAGACCTTACAGTACTGTTATCACATATGGCATTATGCAGATTTTCTTCAAAAACAGTAATTTCCGTTGATCAATTATATAAGACATTGGCAAGACTTTGCAGACTGATCATGGTGTGTATTAGCATATGCAAATGGGGTGTGTTCAAGGTCACATTAGCTCTTTAAATTTTCCGAAATGACTGATAATGTCTCGGAAATAGTACATGATAGCAACATAGTTACAGTGGAAGACTTAAGACATCATATGTGGCATATAATGTGACCTGTCCAATGTCACCAATACCAGTGACCTTGAGTGACCTTTACGGTTACTGTAGCTGTTTGAAATATTTACAAGTCCCATACTTGGGAAACACAGCATCTATTAACTATAATATGCTTACACATGAATCGGAAACGTATGTCACCTGCAGTTTAAACAGTCATATCAAAACTGAAGGACTTCTCAAGGTCACAGGCGGTTACATACACTGTACAAAGGTAATAACTCGAAAATGGTGCAAGGTAGAGAGTCATTGCTATTGCTACTTAATACCACTAATAGGAAGTGATATATGGCCCATTAAATCATGTCATTTCCAATGACCTGGAGTGACCCCGAAGGTCATTCACCTTTGCAAGCCTTTAAAAATGTGGTTTTTGTGCAGCTGTGCAGCAGTTGACAAGATTTTATTGTAGTGCATTGTAAGTCTGATATAGATTGTTGCCTGTAGCTATAATAGTAGTAATAATACACAAATTTCTATACTGCCATAAGGTCGTAACTTCAGTGGTGAAGATAATTTTACGTCTCACATTTCAACTAAAAGAGTCACCTTTGCGAATGTTACTGAATTATTAATAGTCACGTGTGATTGAAGGTAATTGTATTTATCAGTTTTGCAAATGTTGTATACAGAGATCGCTACATCTTTGAACGAGCAACAGAGCTGTGACCGTGGAATTGTGCTGCCATTGACGACGTGCATTTCTGACCTACTGTTACACGTGTGAAAGTAATGAACAGGACCAGCAGATACCACAGCAGTCGTGACGTCGTTAGGGACGTGGATGACTATGAACGAGCTGCCAAGCGTCGTCGCGAGGAACGCTCTGCGTCTCGTGAGGCCGGCCGTCAACTGATCGATCCTCAGTACCGCACGCTCTGCATCAGCCCGTTTAGTCAGCGTATACCGGACGAGGATGTTAAGGCAGCCATTTACCACGCGTTTTTGAAGTTTGGAGACTTCACTGTGAAGATCGTCTACAGCGGAAGCCGGCGACTGGCGTACATCGACTTCCGCTACCCAGAGGACGCGTTTGCCGCCAAGCAGTTCCACCAGGACAAGCTGGTGCTGTTCGATGAACTGGTGAGGGTCGACGTCGTCTACAGCACCAAGCCGAGAGCACGTAGTCGCAGTCCGACAGACATGGGCGGAGACGGTTATCGTCGACGATCGCCGTATGGTTCACGGACGGCAATGAAAGATGGAAACAGTGGATATGATGTGCCACGAGATGCCGTCAGCTATTACGACAGGGCACCGCCGAAGGACTCCAAGTATGCCAGTACCAGCCATCACGGTTCCCAGCATATACCGCCAGAAGATGACGAAGCCGCAACTCGGACACTTTTTGTCGGCAACCTCGACTACGATGTGACTGCTGATGAGCTGCAAAGTATTTTCGGTCGCTACGGTTACGTTGAAGATGTGGACGTGAAGCGTGCCCAGGCCGGCAATGGCGCTTATGCTTTTATTCGCTTTGCGAACCTTGACATGGCATTTCGTGCCAAGGTCGAAATGTCTGGGCAGACCATCGGCCGACATCAGTGCAGGATCGGCTACGGGAAGGTGATACCGTCTGCGTGCTTGTGGGTAGGTGGCATTGGACCATGGCTTACTCCCGACGCACTGGGTCGTGTGTTCGGACGGCAAGCTGCTGTGAAGCACGTGGAATGGCCAGCCGGACAGAACTATGCCTATGTCGTGTTTACATGCATTGAAGATGCTCAGTCTGCCCTGTTGTCACTGCGTGGCGCTCCACTGGGCGGACAGGATCGAAGACTGCGTATTGACTTTGCAGATGTCACCCACATCGGCATGAACTTCGACGTGCCGCGAAACGGGCGTGCATCTGGCCGAGACTCGGACGCTGCGTCCGGAAGCCGCCGAGACCAGCAGCCAGCTGCGGAGGACAGTTGGCGTCAGCATGACAACGACGCTTGGAGTAGCAGACCACAACATTTGTCATCGGACGATCGTGCTCATTTGAGTTCTGATCATCGGACTACAGACGTCGGTGATTCGATGGTACTGAATGCCACCAGCATTACTGAACTGGCCGGGCAGCTTCCTGTCGTCTGGAGCGGGAATCTGATGCTGAAGAACAGCGCTTTTGCCGTTAGACTTCACCTCATTGAAGGCGAGTCTCGATTGGTCGATTCTCTTTTACATGACCCTACAACGACTGAGAGGACGTCACTTAAGATAACGCAGCGCTTGCGACTCGACGAATCAAAAATAAGTGAAGTGCGTCGCCGCATTACTCTTGCCGGGCCGCCTGGCTGCTGTGTCATGCTGGCCGTGCCGGTTTCTGATGCGAACACGGCTGCTGATCCGCAACACAGACCTCTAAAGAATCTGATGGCTTATCTGCGCCAGAAAAACGCCGCTGGTGTTATACTTCTCCCGCCAAACAGCAGCGGCTCCGGCAGCCGAGCTAGCCATCTGTCGGGACTACTGCACGCATTTCCACCATGTGACTTCGCCAGACAGCAGCTGACTCGTCGGGCACCGAGCCTCAACAGTGACATCACCAAAGAAGAACACCTCGTCGTCCTTGTGGTTCGTCTTACTGCATAAACTTGCCGCGTAAGTGGTTAGTTAAAATCTGGACTGCTGGACAGTGGCTTGCATTCATTTGTTGCAGTGCCATGATTTCATCGTGGGGAGAAATTGTCACACGTATACATGGCTGTGTACATAAAATGGACATCCCTGCTTTCATGTGTCATTAGTAGTTTTGATATATTTGTTGAAGTGGTAAAACATATACTCTACCATTGAGTGTCATTAGTATGAATTCTGTCAGCTATTGCAGTTGAATGTGCTACAGTGCTCATGTCATTATAGGGCTGTTCCATTAACGATGCAGTGTGTTCTAGAGTAAACAAGGTGTCGATAGGACGGGATGAAACACTACTGCCCCGTCGCGTGCTGCCCCTGGTGAGTTACGTTGTGCTGTGGAGTGTTACAGATGCTGACAGACACACGGGAGCAAAACAATACTGACTCTCCTACACTGTGTAGGCAGGCCACTGTTTTTTGGACCCAAATCACGTCCTGCATTGCCGCTGGGTTGCAGAGCCTCACTAAGTTAATAGGCAGAGTCTGTGGAGTGTGGACCGTGGAAGAGGATTGGTTGCCAGAGAAATTTGAGTAACAGCACTTTCATGCATATTATTTAGGCCGCATCACAGCAATAGCCGATGCGGCATATTACTACAGATGGAGTATCTTGGTCCGTGTGTGTGTGTTTGTCTGTTGGTCATGTTTGTGAGCTCTTCAGAAATGGCTGAAGAGATCGATCTGCCGCTTGGGGGGCTGACATGGGTGGGCTGAAGTAACTACATATTAGAGGGAGTCCAGATCCCCCAAGGGGAAGGGACATTGAAAAGCATTGCAAGTCACTGTTGCATTGTACTCTGCCGACTGGTCGATGTCACATTGTTTTCCCCATAAAAATCCGCCCACTGCAATGCAGCCTTCAGTCAACATTGTTAAAATTCTTTGACCACCTGTTATTATTACTGGCCTGCCTACACATGGTGTAGGGGGGGGGGGCAGACTAGTAACGGTCGCTGGTGTCTGTCGTCGTTTGTAACACTCCACGACGGGCCTGCAGGCGGCTTCACCCACACAGGCCAGGTGATGACGTCATGCCGCCTCCAGTCTAATTATGGCTGCACGGTGGGCCAGTAGTGTTACATCCCGTTAGGGCGACACCTTGTTGGTTGTTGTAGTAGTAAAAACACAAGATACTAACAAAGTTTATATAGCCCAGCCAAGAGAATTCAAAGGTACGGAAGCTGATTAGTCTGTAGAAAATGCTAACTTAGAGATGGAATCTTAACGTGCGTGGAAGAAAAATCATCTTTTTGTCGAATAGGTCGTCAACGATAGGTCGTCAATGAAGGAGTAATCTGAATGTATGGAGGAGCAGTCTTTCACACTGGCCACTAGCAACATTTTCCGTGTGACCTAGAACTTTGACATACGAACTTGAACTACAGGATCAACGTGAACCATTGTGCCGGATATTAAGGTGAAAGGTCATTTTGTTAGAAAGCTGCTGTTGGGACGCTCACAAACTCAACTGACCGATTGCTGTTCCCATCCACTAAAGAGGTCAGTAAGTCGACTGTTTTGCGCCTGGGACATGACATTGCATCCCTCTTACTGAACAGCCTGTTGAATGATATTATTACTTTCAGCTTTTATTAGAGGCCCGCCTACACATAGTGTAGGGGGGCCAGACTAGTACCAGTTGGGCCGGTCCCCCGGTACAGAAACTTTGGAGATAGATGGGCAAGTTTTTATAGGCCGGATGTTACTGTCATTCCTGCCAGTAAAGCAACATTAACAAAGCACTAGTGGGAACTCGGGAGCACTGGTGCCAACCAGAAACTCTTCATTTGTTGATTAGCCAACTGCTGTGGAAGGGATACTAGAGCTTGTCTGCTGTCCAGTGCCATGATACCAGTGAAGAACACATAGTGTTATGTTATTCTTCGTGTAAAATAACAGAAGCAGTGCCATTCATTAATGTCTGCTGTAAAGCATAAAGCATGTAATTGTTTTTTTGATGAAAGCCTTTTGGTAGAGTTGTACTGCATGAAACACTCGACAGTGCTGTTGTCATGCCGGGATTGTCGAATTTGTCTTTGCACATTGTAGCAAAGAAGCTAAGCAACTCCTATATGAAATGTGTAGCGATTTGCTGGTTTTGTTGAATCAAGGTTTAATTTTAACTTTTTTTAACTACTGAGTATTTGTAGATTTATGCCAGCTACGTGAGATTATGGCTGACTCAATTATGGCATGATGGACAATCTGTTGGTTTTTGATGATCTTTCTGTCGATAGTTGTATTTTCCCATTGGTTATGTATTTTAGCTCAGTTGATTGCTCTGTGTGACTGTTGTGCTGTTTTATTTTTGAGAAATGATAATATGCCATACTGTTGCATAACAATTGGTGCCATTTCTTTGTCTGCAAAAGTAAACACTGTTTCACAATGTAATGCTATATGGAGGGCCCCTCAGTTTTCCGCGAGCCTAAGAATTTTGAGCAGAGCTGAGGAATTTATCTGTGTCTGTGGAATTTCGTGGAATTCGATAAAACAACGGGTGAATAATTGGATCACTTACGTGACGATGTAGTACAATGTAAATAAATCCAGTAAGATGACCTCCTCTCACTCTGATTGTGGTCGTACGCATTCGTTTCTGCTTTTGTATCGGTAGGCCTAGTCTGGGTATGATATAAGCCGATCTAAAACTAGAAGCATACTAATCACTTTCGTCATTTTTCAAAAAACGCGATTGATTATATTCTGACGTACTTACAATGATACTTAGCGCAGTGTCACTATTCACGAATCGAACAGCAGACAGCTCAGTTTACTATTTACTCATAAATGGGAGGCTACGGTTAAGCCGCAGAATTTGGATGATTTTCCCATGGTGAGCAGCAGAAATAATTGAAACTAAACTAAACTGAGTGGCGGAATTTGGCAAAAAATTTCCACGGAAAACTGTGGCCCTGGCTATATGTAATACATAATATCTATTAATAATGTATTTGTTCTTTGACTTTTGCATGCTTGCTCCCTTTGGACTGATTAGTTCCAGTGGAATTTGTTACTCTGTATATACCAGTGTGTTTATGGTTGCCAGATTATTTTTTTGCTTAAAAAGATGTATGTGACTGTCGACAGATTAACATTGTTGTCAACAGTAAACTTGTTACTATGCTTGTAAATACACCCAAGTAGCCAAAACAAAATATGGTTATGTTAATCTAGCAGTTGTTACGTGTAATTTTACCACATAGCACTATGCAAGTGTGGTATGCTGTGGTAATTCAGTATATATGTTCCTTGTGTGACACTCTTGACTGAGTGGCTATCGCCTAGGAATTCCCATCATTCAAGTTTCTAGTATCTTAAATATTGTATTGAAATTCCACTGGGTGCATAGCATATGTGGAACAAACGAAAGTCTCCGCAAATCAACTTGGAATGCCTGGCTCTGCAGACATAACTTCTGTGGGGTGTTATGTGTAAGGGTCTTTCTTATATAAGATGAAAGTAAAGTAAAGTAAAGTAAACAGTGTATAGCAGTTTAGCATCAACTTAGCTCTTCACCGCTACGAGAAACTCACATGCCATATGGGATCACACAGTGTTACCTGCCACCCGACAGAGGTGAGAATCCCGCCTTTACCCCCAGCCGAAGCAGGTACTCGATTTAGCGACCCCGGAGGGATGCAAGGCTGAGTTGACCTATGTTACGTGAAAGCCACCGGCCGGGAATTGAACCCGCGACCTGTAAATCGCAAGTCCAACGCCCTACCGCTGAGCCACCACGCAACATATATATATAAGTGCATGATTTCTACGTTAATGGCAAGCCAGCCAGGCCCAGAGGCTTATTAACAGTGATCTGGTGGTGTGTTTACACTCCGTGTAGATGTCTTGTTCAGCACAACCACTCATCTTCATATCTGCTATAAGTTGTCAGGTATGCACTCAGGGGCAGTAATGCGCCATGATTCATGTATTGATTTCGGCACTGTATAACTTCTTTGTTTATGTGTTTACTTAACTTCCTTCCTCCTTCTTTACTTTCTTCTTTCCTTATGCTTTCTTTCTTACTTGTCTACTTCCTTACTTGTTTACTTCCTGACTTTTCTATCTAATTCGTTCAGAATAGACCTGTTCTGTTTCCTGGCTGGAGGTGTAGGATGCGACCAAACCAGAATTTAGTTTTTTGGGGTTAATTTTATGTTGTAGTATATCTTGTTATGGATGCATGTTTGCTTTTGTTCTGTTTGTTTCGGTTTTTCAGTGCTAAGCCAAGAGATTGGCTGGGAAGAACGTCTCTGAAATGACCTATTTTGTGTCGGGTGAGACGAGGGACGTAAAACCTTAATCAACTGTCGCATTAAAGTAGTCTCTGATCTACAAAAAAGAATAATACTCATTAAATGTTAATATTTATAATATAATTCTACCTTAAAGGCGCGATATGACCTACATTGTGTTGAAAGTGCCGTTAAACTCTAACCAACCCAACCAACCTCTGTTCTACCCCTCTTAGCCCTCCACGTCTCTCAGTTCTCACCCTTATTTGTGCAGTTATACATCTCTTCCTTACAAATAACAGATCGTTCCTCACTACTCTGTCCCAAAAAACGATGCCAAATGTACTTTATTAAAGATCCCACCATACCTTCACTATGTCGCTACACTACCTTGTGAAATGTTTTTGTTTAAAATTGTCATATTCACGAGTACAGTTAACCCACCACCGTGAACGAGTCATAGTCTTCAAAACACTGTTGATGAAAATACTCATCCAGTGACATTATCATCATTTGGTTCACAGACAAAAAGATACGTATTCGTTCACACCAAAAATGCTACAAAAATCAATGATAGATTTTATGTATCCCTGCATCTCTTCGTCAACCTCATTCTGGCACCAGTTGCTCCATTTCCGTCTTACCTATTCCTTCACCCACCACTTCTTCCTCTTCTGATTCACCACTTTGCTTATCCATTACTCCCTTTCTTTCACTCCCGGCTTAAGACCTACCCGTTTTAGAAATCCTATCCCATCAGCTTTTGAAATTTGAGTGCACGTAAATATACCGTATCATTGCGTTGTCGTTATGCAGCAAGCCCCTGTATCAGCAGTGGTGCATTAATGGCTGAACACATATGTGCCAACTGTTTAAGTTGCCTGTTCGTCACCGACAGCAGTCACATTAATTCACTTTAACTGAAATAAACTCCTTCAGTAATACTAATTAAGAAACTGAACAAGTTTATTAGCACTGTACATCGACTATCACAAGGTTGCCTCATGAAACTTATACAAATGCAACAAATTGTACACATCACCAAAGTTACCAGTCACCATGAAATCCGCCCATAACTATGCGCGTGACAAGCAGCATACAATGCATTTATTTTACCGTTTGGTGAACCTCGCTGAACACAAGGGATGTACATTCGTAATCTCTAGTGCAGGCGTGGTGGAGCAACGGGTCTCTGCCAGGTCGTTAAGCTTGATAGTATGAGGACGTGAAGACGGTGCCAGCCAGACCCTAAGTGCGTCAGTGGAGCCAAACCACTAGCTGCTAATGTTAGCATCTCGCCACCACTATCACTAGCACCCGTTTTAACGTCATGTTCCACAGCTGGTTCCCCATCGGTTTTCTTCCTGCGTTTGTTCTGGGAGAGAATCTATAGGAAAAAAAATTAGCCCCATGTGGGACTGACGGTCGACTCTTCACAACGGACTTTTCTGCCAAGTTCAAAGTCACGTGACAAAAACTGGGACAAATATCAAAAATCCGACCCAATCAGTTTAGATATTGTGCCATAGTTTAAGAATTAGTGGTCAGTTGCCAGCCCCCATTGTAAGTGGGAGATCGTCAACCTCTACCTACATGCCAAATTTCATTAAAATCAAACAAACTTTTTGTGGACGGACAGACGTACGTACGGACGGACATCTGAGACACTTATTAGTTTGATTCAGAAGAGTCGACCTAAAAATGGCCCCTCTATCACACAACCAACAGCATTAAACACAAGGAAACATTAGGCATTAGCATAGCTATCATCATATTACAAACCACTGACTCAAAAGCATCTGTCACTGAAACCTCATTAATATTATCACTGCCACATGAAGTACAGACGATTAAATATTAATTCTGTCGTCCATTGTGCGAGGGTGGCATATACCAGCAAGCAACAGTTTGGCTGGACAGAATGTCTGCTAGCAGAGGTCGACAAATTACATGACACCGCACTGTTCAGGAGATGAAGGTAGACCGGCCGGCAGAGTTGGCAAACCATCCTCATCGAGTTCGACTCCTTTCGGCTACACAAAACGCAAATACAATTATTTCAAATCGGTGCAAATTATCACAACCTAGTCACATAACAATATCGCACATGGAATTCTAGGTCTCACTGTTAGGGACAGCTTTTAACCATAGTGAACACAATTTACTAATGGAAAAATCTAACTATACCATACTATTGGTATAGTCAGATAGCTGACATGATGAGAGTACCACTACTACTGCTTCTGCAAGTACTTTTAGTTTTTTAACCAGGGATCGGCATGAGACGTTAAAGCCCGAGAAGAGACCTTTACCTGCCGAGACCGAGACGTTCAAATTTCGAGACCGAGACGTTTGTAGGTCACAAGACATCACCGAGAGGTTAAAACAGGCCTAGGCCTACACGTCAAGTTATAATAATTAATATTTTACTTGCAATCGCAAACGAACACGTCAGAACCATGACATCACTTCATCAACCTGAAACTTCCGTGTTAACACTGCCATAACATCGTCTATTGATTTTGCTCATTTTGTTAATTGTGCTTGCAGAATTTGCGCAAAATAATGTCTTGGGCACGATATGCAAATAGCCGAGATGAGACCGAGACGTCAGCCTCCCGAGACCAAGACGTTGTAATTTTTGTCGAGACGAGATTGAGACGAAACGCTGGTGCGTCTCGAGACGTCGAGACCAAGACCACATACCTGTTTTTAACACCAACCTGTTGTGCCATAGATGAACCTGTCAGACAGATTGTCAAAGATTGAGCAGGTTAATTACAGGCCAGATACCCTACCAGCCTACCTGTCACCTGAGCAACAGTGTCAGTCAAAACACTGAAGGGAACTACTCAAAACACTGACTTCATCGACCAGGGATATTGACCCACCTGTTTCTTGATCCGCCAACCGACTGCCGAGATAAGGAACGCTGCATAGCATTGTTGCTAATGATTGTTCGTTAACTTGACAGGAAAATGAACCACGACGTAATGCAGTCTTACTCACAACAAACAAACAAGTAAGTAAAAGGCCGGCTGGGTATGATTCACAAACTCTGTATTCTGCTACTGGTTTCTGATTTGTAAAAATTTAAACAATATAGTATGTGAGTGCAGAGTGATTTACCAGCACACTATACCAAATGATACCCTTGTAACTGCTTTTAAAACTGTCACAAAAATGACTTTGTTAACAACAAATGGAATTTAATTTCTGCGTCTAACATGCAATTGAATTTCGACCTTCCACTTCCCAGTTATTCTACAGGCCAATTTCTCCCTCACTGCAAACAGTTGGGCGTAGACTTGATCCACCCATGACATTTATTTTCATGTTTATGTAACAAATCTCCATCACTGCAGCTGCCACGAGCTTACCAGATCACCAATCAGTTCTTTCGGCGGATGTCCAAGTGACTGCATCTGCTGCATGATGTCGAGGATGCGCTCGAACCGCTGTCGTTTGACATCCTCCGAATCTGTCGACTGTTCGGCGTCAAACTCTTGTACGATGCTCATCATCAGTTGATGCTGGCGTTCATAGCGCGTGTACTCTTCCTCAGAGATTTGGTCCCGATGACTTTGCAGCCACATGGGATACTGCAAATTGCAAAATACACAGACTTACATCCAAAAATACTCTTAATAGCACTATGATACGATACGATATATTTACACTGAAACTGACAGGATAATTCTCGATACGATTTTGTCTCCACGCTTTCGTCCTCTCTATTCAGCTAACTGTGCACTTATTAACATATAACTAGTAGCAGGGGGCAGGAACAGCATCTAGCCCATAAAAAATCTGTGCCACTAATCCTGCCAGGTGCATTTCCGGAACACAGTATACACAACAACAATAAGCAGTCTGTGATCTGCATTTCCTGAATCATCATGTATCAAGTGCATGGTTAAGCACCTTTGTAGAGATGTCTTTAAGTGATGGGTATAGTACATCTTTTGACAGAAGGCTTTTCATCATGACTTGCATCATCGGAATTATATCAGCATCGGCAGTATCATCAGAACCTCCATCAATTCCGTCAGAACCCAATGCAGACATCAGGCGTATCAGCTCCTCCTCTGACAAGTCGTCATTCTGTACAACAGACGAACAAGGTTAAACAGTACTCAAGATCTTTGAGTTAAATCAATCATATAACAGCAAAATGAGTAGACATTACAACAGTCCCTAAGATGGCAGAACAACGAGTAAACAAAGCATTTAGGACAGGTTTACATTAGCTAGTCTAATCCGATTACATGTAGTCATATCTACACTGCACCTGGAAAGTGTGCTAAATTTGGCTTGCTATAATCTAAACGTACACCAATAAGTTTTGCCAACTTTTTGTTATTTTTTATTATGTCAAAATCCTTAAACACTGACTGCAAATACTACTTTCCACCTAACCACTGTTCCATGTCTACATTACCTTAAAAAGGTACTGGTGTACATTATTAACACGTTTAAAAGATCAAATTCTAGCAAAATAAGGATATCATATATAATTTTAGGGCACAATTGCAAGGAACTGGAAGTCGTAGTGAAATGGCTAATTATTTTAGCAGAAGATCATATGATAGTTTTTTGATAGTGCAAGAACAGAGGCCTTGGCATGTGCTCATATATCCCCTCTGCATATATATATCTACTGAACACGAAGCAAAATGCATTCTCGTGAGCAGACTGCGACTGCTGGTGGCTCAGAAGAGCTGGTTGTTTGGTCAGGTGGCTCTGAAAAGAGGCAGTTGATTACAGCAGACATTCTCAATGATGGTCTCTTGTCTTTTTGCATGCAAACAGCCACATTCTCCAATGATAAATAGCTTCATCAACTATGCTCTGCTGCAGGACGCTTGCCAAAATGTCAAATGAAGCGCTGCTTTAAGTTGGTGGTGTCATGAATAGGTCTCTGCATCAGCCATTTACATTTACGGCCATTATGCTGACTGACGACACCACTCTTGTGGTGGTGGGCCTTTCATAAAACCAGATCGCTTACTTAGCTGCTTATCTGGGGAACCCTGAAGCCCCAACAACGAAGAGCCGAGTAGTATCAGAACTAGCACCTGTGGCAATTGTAAGCCAAGGAGGCCATAAGAAAGAGAGGCAGAGACCAAACGGTCACTCTGTGATCCCTGGGAGCCAAACAGCAAAACAGTCAGACAATTGAGACTGCATCTAAAACGTGAGGTGCTACTTACTCCACTTTAGAAACTATAATCAATTGCTCTTCTGAGGTTTGTAAGGACCTCAAAGAGGTTTCTCTTGTAATCTTTGGTCTGTTTGGGGATGCATATTGGGCCGATCTCTATTCGGCCTCAGTGCTGGGCAACTAGAAGGTTGTGCATCGCATAGGTAAAGGTAATGGTATGGTATTGTAGGGTTTAACGTCCCACTCGACACATTATAGGTCATTTCGGATACGATTTTACAGGTCAGATAAAGGTAAAGGTAAGCACTGTTATGCACACACTTGATTGGATTAAAACACGAGAAAGTGCCACCTAATTACATCGCATATCAACACGCTCACCTGAATATCTTGACTGCTGCGTGCAAGATCCCCTAACGTGCGCTGCAATGTGTCCGCAAATTCCTCGTCACCACTTGCAGCATCACCTTCTACATAAACGACACTGCCATGCAGAGTCTCCTCAGGATATTTTCTACCATAGTTATTTCAGTATGTCACTTACAACAGTCAATAACAGTAATTACAACAGTACCCGTAATCAGGGTGCTAACTTTCACAACAGCACATATTCCCTCACATTTTCCAGTCGCCTTCAGAAGCAACAGAGACGAACTATTTGCTAATACTGGCTATCAGTGAATGGCACCTAACATCATGTTACAGGTTTTAAGACTTTAACAGTGAAACACTAGTTTGGTGCAAGTATTAAGTTCAACTAATGCAATTTTATACATCCCACATATTTCCCAGAATTTTCTCAGATTTTTCATCAAATCTCTGACCCATCTCTGACGTCTAAAGATTTTCAGATTAATGATCGCCTGGAACAATAATAACAAGAGGTTAAAGAATTATGACAGAAAGATGAATGGCCAAAAGGCAGATTTTCACGGGGACAATATAATGTGACATCAACCAGTTGGGAGCACTTGCTACTATTGAGGATTGAATGAACCCACCACAGAAGAGACTGTCAATGCTTTTCAATGGGTCGGACAACCCCCAAAATTGCCTCTTCCTGGTAGGGATCTCAAACCCATCTAATATTTGGTTCCTTGGGCCTACGAGAGTCAGACTTCAAATGGCATGTTGATTGGTTCAGCCATTTTTGCAGGGCTAATGAATGTAACCAACAGAAAGTGACCATAGCAATTGTGAACACAATGAACTGGTGAACTGGTAGCTAAGGCAAATGATAAAATCTAGTGCATGAGGACAACTTTGCGAGAGAGATAGGCAAAACTACTCGTGTCAGTGAGTTTTAAACATTCTTCAGCTGCTGGACGCTGCCTGCAAACAACCCACATGAGGAGGAATTTATGTGGTCTCTCACAATTTGACATAAAGATGAGCCTAAGGTAGCAGCCAAAGCATCAGAGAGTGTCGAAGCGGACGTGACAATGACGACTGTTAGATTCTACTTGGCGCTGAATACTGTGCACCAGGCAATCAAATGGCAATCAAATATGTGACAGTTATTTAGCAGTTTCACATCTGCACTGCTCCAATGATATGAGATGTCATACCACCGCCTGTGTCGACATCAAGACCTCCAAGCTGCTGTGTGAGCACAGACGTGTCACCAGACATGAGCGACATGATCAAGTTCTCCATGTCTTTCGCGTCTGACGAACCCGCGGTGGCACTATTGCTCTGTGAACATGCAGCACCTTCTTCGCCGGATGTCGCCTATCACAACCACAGTGTGTCACTACAAGGTCCAGAAATGTAATTCACACACAATGCCATCCATTTTCCAGTGAGTTTTCAAAGATCTCGAATGAATTATCAATCAGATATTGCCCTTCGTAACACCAAACCAACATTTAAATAAGAACAGGAGCATTTGCATTTGGTAGTAATGTAGGAATGCTGCCAGTTGAACTGCTGAACATTTCATGTGAGAGATATATATCGCAATTGTCTCTGTCAAAAATTACCGATATCTGTGCTTTTTTGATGAAGCCTTGCCAGAACGTCGTAAAGGTCGAGTTTTTTTGACTCATCGTATATATAAAAATGTGATGAACAGTGACACAGAACGTACATACACAACAACACACAATATTTAATAAACTGTAGGCATTATAAAAACTGACTTAAACCTCACTACATATTCTAACCAGTTCCCTGCTTACAAGATTGATGTCTTTGCTAACTAGATGACTAAAAGGAAGTACTAAGGTGTAGTGGCCTTTAGGTAACTAAGAAAATAGCCTCATCGCTGTCTCCATTTAAATCTTCCTTTACTCAGATACAAGGAAAATATACCAACAGCAGATCTGCTGACAGACGGCATTTCTTCTGCAGCAACTGAAGATGCAGATGCAGTAGAACATGGTTGCCGAACAAAATCTTGTTTTTCAAAATCTTTTAGAGCTTCTACATACAACACGGATACCACAACACAGATGTGTACAGTTTGACTGATATCATGCTATTCAATGACCAATAAACGTAATAAACAATGAACCACAATTAAATAATAATAAAGGTTAAAATGTGTGCCGCTACCAACTACTTACGACGCAATGTTTAATGGCTGTAAAACTATTGGGTGATGATAAACCAAAGGAAACTGCAAAACCTGTGACTAACATACTACTAAATGAATATTAATTAAGTCATAATAACACTGCTGCGGCATAACACTTCCATTAGCATATCTAGTTTTCTCCACTTATGGTGAACTTCTCCAGGACGAGGGATGTAAAAATCCAATTATTTCTATAACTGATAATTGGCTCCTAAAAACCGATTAAAAATTGATAATCACATCTGGCATTAATGAAACTTTAAGTAGTGTTCGCACTCACTGGATTGCTCACTTTATAAATGATAGAAAGTTTAGAGTAAGAGTAAACGAGAGCTATTCCGAGTGGCGAAGTGATACGAGTGGAATTCCTCAGGGCAGTGTGTTGGGCCCAATTTTGTTTTTAATATATATTAATGATTTAATGGACTGCTATGATTGTATTTATATTTTTGTGGATGACTCCAAGATTTACCGGCACATTCATTGCCATAAAATACTGTAAAAATGTTACAGTATGCTCTGACTGAACTACAGAGATGGTCAAAAAAATGGCTGCTTAGTTCAAATAATAAGAAGTGTTGCGTAGTATCTTATGGCAGATAGTTGACAAGTCGATTGGATCACATGTACTCCTTTGAATCATAATAATCCAGAAGTCGTCCTGGTAAGAAATGATACAGTTAGATTTAGATGTATGGTTTGATGAAAAGCTGTCATTCAGGGAGCATATTCAGGATAACATTAATAAAGCATATATGATGTTTGGTATTATTATGCAAACTTTTAAGCATTCAACCATAGCTATTTTTATTCTGATATACAAGACCATGGCCAGATTTCATATTGACTATTGTTGTTCTGTCTGGGCACCCTACAAGAAAGGTGATATAGAAACGTTAAAGAAAGTACAGAAAAGGGGAAAAAGATTCTGCCAGCACTGAGACATCTTACTTATGCTAATCGTTTGAAAGCATGCAATTTAACGACACTACATTATAGACAGATAAGCGGAGACATAATAGAAACTTATAACATAATATCCAGAAAGTATGACAGTGCAATAGCACCAACTTTACTGATGTTGGACACACATAAAACTAAAGGCAACGATTTTCGTCTTCAGAAATTTCGTTCTAAATATGATATGCATAAATTTTATTTTACCAACAGGGTCGTAAATGTTTGGAATAGTTTGCCTAATTGAGTTATATCTACAAATAATATTAATACATTTAAAAAAGACTTGATCAGCATTGGCAACATCAAGATATTATATACGATTTTTCAGCCCAAACTGAAGGAACTGGAAGCTTTAGTGAGGCTTTGAGAGTAAATTTAGTCTAGCTTATAAACTTACAATAATTAGTAGTTATTTGAGAAGCTGGCATAGAGGTGCTCAGCCTGCACCAGTACATCCACTACGTCTACGTCTGACGCCGTCGATCATCATTGAACGTGCCGTCGACGGTGTCAGTGAGAACGCTACATTAGTGACAGAAAGGTACAGTGCTGAAGAAAAACGAATGATATGATACCATAAGATATTAAACCAATACGATACAGTAGATTAACGTGTGCTCAAAAGCTGACGGGATGGCCAGCTTAATTGAGCGCACGGCCCAAAAACGAAAAAATAAGGAAAAATAAAATCAAAAACCGAGTAGCCCAGAAGAAACGGTCCAGGCAAAGATCCATGGAGGCAATTCGGGAGGAAGTAAAACTATGGGAGTATGGGGGATATGATTTGTGAAAGAGGTAGAGTTATAGGGAGTGAAAGAGAGGAGTTATAGATGTACAGAGTGGTGAATCAGAAGAGGAAGAAGTGATGGGTGAAGGAATAGGTGAGTAGGAAATGGAGGAACTGGTACCAGAATGAGGTTGTCAAAGAGAAAAAGGGAGCTGATTCCAGAGATAAGGTGAAGCCTAATGGAAGGAGAGATCAGTTATTTTTGACAGAATGACGATGGTGGCCGTGCAAGAGTAATGAATGGAGATGAGGTTATGAAGGTACAGATGTTGGGTAGTTGTGAGAACTTTGTAGGTAAGTGAGAGAAGCTTATATTCGATGCTTTCAGTGATCCTAAGCCAGTGAAGAGAGCGTAAGATGGGAGTGAAATGACAGGATTTGGGAGCTTTCACGACAGTACGAGCAAGAGAGTTCTGGATCTGCTGGAGACCGGATAATTGAGACTTAGTAGAGAGAATGTCTGTCCCCATTCTACTCGTACGTAAATGCATTTTCTTTTATAATCTGTGCATCACAATTCACACTATCACCACTGCGCGGTAGGCTGTAACTGTTTGAATAAGGCCAGTTAAACAAGCCTTCTTCTGGGCAGAAGAAATGGCCCAACACTGCATGGCCTATATATACAGCTGGTGAAGCAGGTTCTTCTGCTTGACAGATACTGCACCAATTTCAATAGGATGAAGACTACAGTGCAGCTCTCGGCCGGGGGTAAAATGCGGATCTGCGGATGTTGTAACGGGTAATTTGCGGATCCAAAACTGCGGATATTACGTTGATCGTAAGTTTTGCGTAAGTTCAGCATAAGGTTTTCTTCGGTAACAATTACCCAGTCCACAGACAGACGTAACAATTAGGTATGGCAAAAATGCGATAATTATGTTACTTGTAGGCCTGTCTTTCTGTCTGTCTATACATGTAGTGTTGTCTGACATTTTTGTTGAATAAAAATGGTAGAAATAATTGTGTTTGATGTGCTTGTTTTCAACTCCATACCATGAGCGTCGAGAGCAAAGTCTACGTTTAGCCTTATGACCTGCAAGTGTGGCTGTGATGATAAGACGCTGGTTAACTGCAGTTGCAAGCTACGACATTAGTTTCATAATAAAACTAACATGCATTAGATACAATTGGAATGTAATGTCACTTTTAATATATAAGCATGTTACTCATCTCACACGAACACTTAAAGAAATGAACGGGCTTTTCGCCTCATTGATTAGACATGAGTATTTTGCGGATGTGCGGATGTTCGACAGGGTAATTCGCGGATGTTTATCCGCAGCAACATCCGCAAATTACCCGTTACAACATCCGCATTTTACCCCCGGCCGCAGCTCTCCTTTACAGATAAATTGTAATATAAGGCAAGTAAGTAATTAAGTATAGGAATAATGTACACCACGTACTTGCAGTTCTGTTCCATCCAAAACCAGAGTCATGGTCACACGTTTATGATAAAATTCAACTGGTACACACCAAGCACAGAGTACAGCTGTAGTACACAAGTTGGCCTCCAAACATGTGATATCATATTCAATTATTTAACGTACCTTCTAATATGTCGTCAAGTTCGGCATCGGCAGGAGGCTCTTTATGAGATTTGTCAGTGCTGCTGTCTTTAGCGTGATCGCAAGATACATCCTCACACCGCTCGGAACTTCTGTCTTTTCCATCTTCAACGTCGGCCATTGTTTACAAACTGTACCTTAGAGTTCACTCGCTAGAGGCGTAACAACGCCTTATAAATAAGTAACAACACTCAGTAGACGTGGGAGCAGAAAGTCAGCAGCGATGAGCTGATAGTAAATAGGCTATAACACAAACGCGTATTTCAGTCGTCAGCAGCTCTGAGCAAAACTGGCAGCAGCGACTAAACATTGTTGTCTCCGCTGACGGGGGCGTTACCCAGCTGTACAAGCTGTGATAGGCTTAATGTGGGGAGTATTCAGTTCGGCGTTGCGAGTTACGCACGGGCATGGAGCAGTTTCATATCAGAGGGCGTGTAAATTCGACGGATGTCGATCTCACAACTTAAGCTTGTTCTGAAAGTAAAGCAGCTGCTTACGCATTCTGCTATTTATTTATTATGAAATCGTACACGAAGTACAAAATAGACAGAAAGACAGAAACAGAAAGTGTAAAGAAGAAAGAAAAAAAAGCAACACATACAATCAGGATACAATAACACACACTCTATAGAGCAGACCAACAATATCGTCTCATGTAAACCGGACAGGCAGAGTTAATAACTCGTCTCTGTCCTGCACAATGTCATGC
>Ga0209780_1000578_pt1 | contig 20300 bp, 16 predicted proteins | sample WorMetexBAHAMAS2_FD_187384 | JGI IMG/M metagenome (GOLD analysis project Ga0209780, IMG submission 187384) | Marine gutless worms symbiont microbial communities from Max Planck institute for Marine Microbiology, Germany - Inanidrilus exumae... | ecosystem: Host-associated > Annelida > Digestive...
GCCCCCGAATCATCAAAGGCTAGAGCCGCCACTGGATACAGTTGGCATTATATAGTAGACTTTCGAGTCACCAAAAATGGATGCAGCTCGTATATCCCCACTTTTGGTGTTTGAAGCCAAGAAATTTTTTGCAGTGTACATTTGATCGTACATGCTTACAGGTTTCAGCTGTGGGTGGACGAGTGTGCCAAGTTATTCGGCGGACTTGACATCGTTGCCGTCAAAGCAATCCGCGCTCGCGATGGCACCGAATACATAGTCGAGGTGATTGACCTGTTTAAAAAAGTAAAGTAAAAAAGTAAAAGTAAAGTATGAGGTACTTATATAGCGCGTTCTTACGGCCTAAACAGCCACGAAGCGCTACAGAATGGCACGTGTTAACGGGATCACACAGTTTTTACCTGCCACCCACACGATCATCCTGACTTTACCCCGTAAGCAGTCACCAGATGGCACCACCCGAACGAGGCGGCACACATCTGATATAGCTTACTACTCAATTTATCGACCTCGGAAGGATGAAATGCTGAGTTGGCCTAGTCGGCTGACCTATAGCGGACGGCTTGCCCACATAAGTGGTCACCCGTCAGCTGCAGGTCGAGCGTGGGATAGGGAAAGTTCGCCGGTCAAAGATCAACGTTCTAACTACTGTGCCACGCAACCGAATAAGAACCGAACTCGCAAGGCATCGCTGATGCCCGCAGAATTTTTTTTCAATGGTGTAAAATTCAGTCAGTGCAGAGAACTCTCCTCCGATAATAAAACACGAAAGTCGGTCCTGCTTACTGTCAGACAGAAATGTACGCTGGCCGCGTCGCATGCTGCCGCCTGGTGAGTCACGTTGAGTATGCGCCGCGCGCTTTATTAAGGTTAGAAAAAAGACGGGACAGACGGACGTCGGCAGACAGACGGACGGACGGACGCCAGACCGTTACATTGTGCTTACCCCTAGACGCAGCCAGCTTAATAAAAATATAATTTTCATCCGATCCGTGTTCCTTTAGAAGTTTTTCACATTGAAAAAATGCACTATTCGAATTAACTGAGAGATAAAAATCAAGTGACTAGTTTCGTTAGTCGAAGTAGTGTGAATTCTATGGTGGTCATTTGCAAGAGACTTTTGTGGTACTGTGTGTGTCTTCTACTACGCCAGCGTGTAGTGTAGTTAGCAAACATAGCCACCACACCTCCTTCGGTTCTTTATCGGTTTTCTTAAAGAAAACAACAAAACCATATAGCTAAGACGGGGGAAGAAGCTGAAAGCTTAGTTAATCCCCTTTTCCTAATGTAAAATGTAACAATCTAACCAATTTTTAAAATATTAGCCGAAAAAAGCGCAAGCGCCCCGGTGTTGGAACCCAAACCTTGGTCCCCCTCAACTTTTCAGCCGTGGTTGCGCCCCTGGCCGCAAGGTAGGGAAAATGGGACACAGAGACGTACAGACGCCAGACCGATGCATTATGTAGGGCCTAATAAGCATAAACACACACACTGCAAAATGGAGATGTTTTTCATAGGTGAAAGGATCGTCGATGTCACTGTTGGGGAACACGCACGATGAAGATATGAAGCTGATAGCAGAGTTGACGCTCTACCGACTGCAACTCGTCTGTAAACCGACTTCCGGTCCACCGTTGAAGTAAGTCGAAAAAATGTAAATTTCTTCTATGTGCTTTTATGGCCGAGCGCTTCCAGTCGAATACTATATTGTGCATAGATATAAGAACGTTCAAATACAAATAAAAACGTTAAAACGTAAAAACGTGATAAAAATAAAAAAAACGTTTTTAAACGTTGAATAAAAAACGTTACCTAGGCCTATACTAGCCTGTGTTTAACCCCAATGTCTAAAGCCTAACAGAACTGCATAGAACTACACAGCAAAATTTTTGCAGCTTTTTTTCTTTTTCGTCAACATTCAGAAAACCAAAAAAATGTCTGTTGAATGCAATACTTCCGTATTTGCAGCCCACTGAATTCTACACTCCCGTACCGGTAACTTACAGGAAGGATGAAAAATGTATTGTATTATCAAACTGTATTGTTTCGTTGCCGTTCTCTCGCTTACGTACACGCCTATTTTGAAGACGTTTTTTTTAAAATAAAAAACGTTGACAAAATAAAAAACGTTAAAAACGTAAAAACGTGACCAAAGTAAAAAACGTAAAAACGTTTTTTACATCAATGATATTGTGAGCATTCCACACAATACAGCCATCTAGTATTTGTATGTCATTTATGGCGAATAAATTTCATTTGGTTTGATTTTCTTGCTACAGGCCAGCGACGAACGTGCACGCAGCCAACGGGCCGACAGTGCCAGAGCATACGAGCATCGGCGGGGGTGGACAGAACAGCTGGAGCGAGACGAGATCAGCCCCCGGGCCGTCACCCAACCTGTCAAATAGACCACTCCAGCCATCATCCTTTGATGACAGGTCGATCATTCGTGTAATTACTAGGGATGCGCTTGTCATTTAACTTAGTAAACGTATATGCAAAAACTTGTAAACGTTTAACTAAACGTTTACACCAAATATGGCTGCCAATAACAAAACGCAGATGGTTCTCAATCGCGATAGCACCAACATAGTAAGTAACGGCTTATTGCCCAGCCTCCCCACACACAACTTGCATATTATATGGTGCAAAAATAGCATACGGCAAAAAATCATGTATCTGCCATACAGCTTACGTCCAGAATTTGACCTATAAGTTAGTCGTAACGTACGACAAAAATTAACACCCGAGTCGTGCGTACGCCATCTCACGAAATCTTAACGAAAGCCCTGTTTAATGGTCCGTCCAGGTAATGCACTCCGTCGGTTGTTTGCGTGTTGTGTGTTTGTGTGTCCGAACGATAAATTTCGAATGAAATGACCTTTGACCTAGATATTTGGCAAGATGGTTCATCTTGACCCCATCGAGGTCAAGTTGGATGGTCACTTGTCATACCTGAGCGCCATAGCGTCGAGTAGGCCTGTCATAAAGTCAACAAGCTTTACTTTACTTTGTTTGTCTTCAGGCCGTCGTCGGCGCCTCCCTCCGCGGCTGTTCCGGCAGGTGCGACACCCGCCCCGCCTCTTCCACGCCCCGCCGGGCCTCCGTCTCCCGGAACGCTGGAAGCGATCGCCAGAGATCTGGAGGAACCTGAACCCGACGACACGATGAACAACCTGCGAAAGACGTTCGCTGGTATTTTCGGCGGTATTACCAGCTAGTCGTCCAACATCTTGCGCCCGATCGCTATGCTTTCAACAGAGATGCGTTAATTATGTCGCCCTACAGGGTGGGCCAATAAAAAGTAAGCCCTTGCTGTTTTCTCGAGAAATCGTAGGGGCGCAATACTGAAATTTGGGGTGGGCCAAAGCTGCGGCCTGGAACATCGTTTTGCTAATGAACTAAGCCATAAATGCAATAAGTACGCCCGTTTTAGGGGACTGACGTATATCCACACATGCCGATCCTACGTCCATACGCCGCGCGATTTCACGAACGGTGCATCTCTAGCGTGACGTTTACGTCGGCGCTTCTCTTCGGTAATGTTTGCATGCGGGTGGGCGTGGCCCGCGCGCTGGCCGATTCGTCCGATTTTGGGCTTCTGGGGCAGCAAAGTTCACAAAAATGGGAGATTCCCTGCCTTGGACGCCTATGAACCGCCGAGCAAAATTTGACGCCGCTAGCTTTATCCTCGGCGTAACCGTACAATCACACACAAAAACAAACGAGCAAACAGTAACCGATATATCCACACCTTGCCTATCGGCATGTGTGGATAAAAATTACAGATTGTATGACAGCGACGACGGATGCAAACAGCACAAGTTCAACTGAAACTACAAGAGGCTGCGTGTAGCGTTGCCATCGGTATTAACAAGTGTCCAGAGTAATTTGGCAAAAGGCCATACCGCCGTCTTGTCACCCCTCGCGGCTGCGAATGGATTCGTCCGATCTCGACCCCCATCTAGCACGTAGTTCCTTGGACTTACGTGAGTCTCCCAAACGGCATCTTGATCGGTTCAGCAGTTTTTTGTACAGTGATCACCCGTCTGGCCAACACACAGACACACACAGACCACGTTACGTGCGACATCTGCAGCAATAGGCCGCATCTCGCGCAGCTGCGTGAGGTGATGCGGCCTAGTAATATTGTTACAGGCTAGAAGTGTCAAGTATTTTAAACAACTATTGATGGGGCCATTATTGTATTGTGCTCACTCGACCAAAATATTTGTGGGCATGGTCCACCCCGCAAACCCTACTCGTCCTATGCAACAAATCGGACCAAAAATGCCAATAAAACTGTTCTTGTTAGATTTGAGTTCAAATTAGAAACGCGAGAAAAGAAAAAAATAAGGTTAAAAATTAGCCCCATACGGGACTGACGGTCGACTCCTACTTACCGCCGACTTCAAAGTCACGTGACACAAAAACTAGGACAAAATCAAAAATCCGGCCCCGATAAGCTTTAGGTACTATTGCCCCCTAAATTAAGAATCCGTGGTCATTTGCCAGCCCTCATTATAAATGGTGGAGAATATAGCCTTTGAAAATGGCCGAATTTCCGACTTTCAAGATCTCGTGACATTGACCTTGACCTTGGATTGGGTCATACTGCATACCTTCATGCATCACTCGTCGACCTCTACCTGCATACCAAATTTCATTGAAATCGAAGAAACTTTTTGTGGACGGACGGACGTACGAACGGGCGGACGGACATTTGAGACGCACTTTATTAGGTCGACTCCGAGGAGTCTATTTAAAAAGAAAGCGTTGAAGGAAGCTGCCGCCGAACGACAGTGTTTACCACATTGAACAACTTTTCAGATAATTGTTATCAGTTTAAAGTGGAGTGATGTATGTAGCGTATTCGATGATAATAAATCATCACAATTTCTGATAGTTTATCATAGAATAAATTATATTATAAGTGAACAATCAATTACGTTACTTGGTGTTATTCGCGAATATATGAAAATTCCACTGCTTTTTTCGGAAAAAAGTTTCATTAAGTTAACGCCGTCAGAGTAAAAAGGTGGGGCTTACTTTTTGGCCCACCCATTATTATTGGCTTATAACTACTGCTAAATCGTTAACGATTACGAAAACTAAACAAAAATACAACTATAATAATAACGAAGTGTAATCAATCGAAATACCAGTATACCGGTATAATAGTGCGGTATTTCGTAAAATTCTTAGCTAGAAACAGTTTATCCCAAACATAATCGATTGTACCGTTTTTGAACAGCGAAGAAAGTGCTGTAAATCCTTAACACTGCTACTGGCAAGCTTACGGTACAGGCCCGTACAGAATCGTCGGTAACAATATCGCGGTTTTTTCAACCATATCGACACCAGCGCATCTCTGTTTTTGACGTTGCGATTTCCACTTTTAGACTCTCGAAGGATATTGTTGTCGATTTTCTTTTTTTCATGGCAGTAGCAAGTTAGCTTTCTTCAGTGACTAGTGCGTGAGAATATTTTTTTCCCAATATTTCAGTGATAAATGTAGGTTTAGTATTCTCGTGCAGAGCGTGAGCTAAGCCCGCAGTGGCGTGTGTAGAGTTTCAGAAAGGCAGGGTCGATGCCAGAATATACTGTTTGGAGGGCTATAATAGCCCCGAATCATGGCAAGTGTGGTAGCGCGAACTTATAGTGCAGTCTGAGGGCTATGCCCCAGTGGGATTCAGGGGTAAAGCCCCTAGCCAGGGGTCAGGGGCGAAGCACCCCTGAAGCTGAAAGCAATTTAAAAACCACGTGAGCAATATTGCGCTCTAGATTTTACGATATTTTGACCTTTTGATGCTTTCAGATATTTCGTCCATCACTGCTTACTTGTCATATACCTATGCCGCTAATGCAAAAACACATTATTCGGCGGTAAAACAAATTTATTTGGAGTCATGCTTTGGAGGATGGATCACTCATGTTTGGGGGCATCTGTGACATTTGGGGTCTTAACCCCCATTTGGGGGCTTAGCCCCCCAAACCAACCTTGTCCTCGTCCCATGCAGAAAGGGGCTCGGCGCCTTCGAAAATTCAAGTGTCGTATCCGCGTAGTTCACTCAGATCTGATCATCGAACTTGATTTTCGGATATGAATATTTGCGGATCGACGATGCCCACACCCCAAGTTTTTTCGGCCGTTTGGTCCGTGCATTTATATTTTTTCTGTGAAAGTTTCTCGGAATGCGCGCGCTCACTGGTGTACGTAGAACCACGACCCATCAGACATCAAACGAATCAATGTATAGGATCACGATACCGGACTTTGGACGGAGAACCAGCTGGCGCATCTGTTAGAATTGATCCCGCGGCATCCCGAAATAGACGACGGCTCGGCTGAGGGATCTACGTTGGCCATTCTCTTACAAAATCGTAAATATGCCGTTGCTAATGTAAGCTCGTTCGTTGCAAGATTAGCCTAGCCTACATCTGGTCCTATTCCAACGACGCGGTGTATTGTCGGACTATGGCGGACACAAAACGGGTTATCCGTTCTACTGCAAACATTTCCGACGTTATAAAATTTACGACATTAAGCCAGCCAGAATATACCAGAAGACATTTTGCTGCAGAAAATTTAAGTTTAAAAAAATTCGGGGAGGGGTACATCCCTCAGACCAATCAAAGCGGTGAGAGAGACACCCTCCCACATCTACACCACCTGGTTCCCATAAATTTTCTAGTAGCAAACGAGCTCTGGTCCTCTGGAAGAATGAAGTGTATAATGGATATGTTCACCCCGATTCACCCTGTGGCGTCGTATAAAACGGACTATATTCACCGGTTAGGGTTGAAAGAAGAGTCGCGGACTCGCGGTTATTTTATTGTAAGCGTCGAATTCATCGTAAGAGTTGTGAATTGTTGTCCGGTAGTGATGTACGTTGTACAGTTTCTTCGTTCGATATTTTTAATCTCACTTTTGTGCTTTCACGTTTTGTTACAATCTATATTGTAGATCTATACGCTTGAAGATAATTCTGCTCCACGCAGGCCTACTGTAGTTTTTGCTTATGTGTGTATATTTGATAAGAGATGAACACGGGTCAATTTGTCACAACCTAACCCAACCCGAACCACCAGACGCTGGATCGAACCCATTAAAATTATTATTATGATCAAGCCCAACCCCCGGCCGAAGAAAATTAATAATGCCTCTGTGTCCAAGCGATAGGAAAAACGCATGGAGAAGACTCGTGGAAAACTGCGCTACATCATTAACAAGGTGTTGCCCTAACGGGACGAAACTCTACTGGCCCGCCAGCTGTAATTAGACTGGAGGCGGCATGACGTCATCGCCTGGCCTGCGCGGGTGAAGCCGCCTCCAGTCTAATTATAGCCCGCCGTGGTGTTACAGAACGACAGACGACGACGACGACGACAGACGCCAGAGAGCAAAACAATACTGGCCCTCTACACTATGTGTAGGCGGGCCAGTAATAATACTGTTACAATCCGCAGCAGTACTAGCAGCAGTAGAGTACAAAACAAGTGAAATTGTCATAAATCGGTCCGCTTACTTCGAAACGATTCCTTTTGCTGACCTTGAACCCCACCGAACACAACTCATGGGAGTATCCACGTCCAGCGTTGCTTCTAAACCAAGGCCTTGATTTTGACAGTTCCGACCTTCACTCCATATAGAGTTCAGTATAGACTACACTGATGATCACAGGATTCCAGTGTCGTTTAGATGTAGTCTACAATTTAATCTGTGTGTATTGTATACTGTCTACTCTACTGCTGTTGCATTGTTTCTTTTACTTCAGTTATGCCACACTGTTAATTGAAAATATTTGTGCCTCACAGTGTCATTTTATGTTTGAAGTTGATGATTTATTTTTTTATTACTTAAAATCAACGTGGCAAAGGTCGGGTAGCGCCACTTACATGCCACATAGTCAACAGAGATATGCGTATAAAAGTAATACACGCAAGATTAGACGTAACTTAAAAACTAAATACAACGATAATAAAAAATAAAAAGAAAATAACGGTCAGTATTTGGTATGTATACCGAGGTTGATGTGATGAAAACGGTAATAAATCATGCATGAGTAAATTCCGTCAATATTCAAACAGGAAAATCCGACAATGTCATGCAAATGTTAAGTCAGAAAACCGATAAAGTATGTACTGAATCAGACTTCTCTATCGCGAGTGAATGAAATCACTGTCAATTTTCCTAACTAACGAATTGTTTCCAATCTATGTGACGGCGATGACAGTCACCATCACTTTGGCTTGAAAGCTTCATCGCAGATCCATAATACATAGGGTAACAGCAACGTAATTTCTTCGTTCCTCTCTATGCAGCTGTTCTGGCCGCCGCGATGTACGGCAAGGAAATCTAAACATTTCAAGTCGTGTTAGTTTGATACCGGATCGGCGATTTTGCGCTAGCACAAAGCTTCTGTTAAACTTACCGATTCAATTTTATTTAAAACAACGTGACGTGCCATCACGGTTTGAACGTTTTCCTTCAGTGCGTATTACAAGTAGTATGTTTATCATTTTAATCAGTGTTTTAGCAACCTGTAAGTGGCTTTCAGCCCTTTGTTGTTTATTAAATTTGATTTAATTTGATTTGAAATCTTCGCAGGTAAACTGTGCACAGTACGACATCATACCCGACAACACTGAGATCGTATCGTGATTCGTGACCATAGATTGTTGTGACGTCACGTCACCCTATGTATACGTTCTCCCTTTCAAATTCCTGGACCGTTGTTTGTTTTCCATCAATCAGTCGACCCAAGCAGATTATTTTACGTTGCGGTATACACACAACGGTCCGATGACCAAACTTACTGATTCAATTTTATTCCAATGATCGGCCCCGTCACCAGGGTGGGGCCCACGGGGGCAGGGCCCCAGCAAAAATCGTCAAGGCCCCAGAAAAATAACTGGACTGATCATGTTCCATCTGCGTGTCAACTTTATACGCCGGAATAGTGACTTTTCTTTTCACATTAATAATAAATGCGTGTCTTTATTCATTTAATTTCGTTTCCAATGACTCATGGTCATTTTAGATAGATTTCTGTGATGTCATGTGAAATGCATTGTATGAGTAGTTAGTCTCTTTTTGGGAAGCATCGATGCTCGGACATGGCGCGGGTATAGGCTACGGGCCCCGGCCCCCGGATGGGCCCCATTGACAATTTCAGTCTGGTGACCGCGGGGTCGCCGATGATCAAAGAAGCGAGCGAATGTGCGCCGCAATGGCGTCTAACTGTGCCGGAAGGACTGTCAACGTCGGCGGAAGTCGGCACTCAAGGAGTGACCGAAGGCGGGAATGCATCGCAGGCCGCGTGTCGGGCTTCGTTCGCTGTTCGAGAACGGACAACATCTCCGGTAGAGACCCGCCCGCCGCCGCCACCGCGCACTTCCCCACACTCGGCTGCGGATCGCTCACCGCATGGACGACCTCGTCCAGGCACTTGGCGTAATGTGCCGTAGCGCAGACCACCGTAGGCGTCTCGGAGTCAGTATACGAATGGAACTTCCTGGCTACTGCCAGACCAACTCCGGTGTGCGTATCGGCCAAGTACCCTGTCAACAGACGATTTTCCGGCGATCCTGTAGAACAGCGGTTTCGGTTTCATACCACATGGAATTTCCACGGGGAAATAAACGTGAAATTTTCCATGGGCACTCCATTGGATTCCATGTAAAATACTCAGTGGAATTTTATGCAACGTGGGTAAAAACATACGAAAACTCCATAGACTCCACAGAATCCCACGGAGTTTGAATTATGAAAATGGAACCCATTTGCAGGGAAAATCCATAGAGTATTTTACAGGAAATCGCATGAGCATGAGTCCCCATGGAAAATTTCATGTTTCTTTTCCCATTACATCATTTTCTATATGGCGGCTACGCTAAAAATCCCTTAACTCAAAAACTAAAAACTAACCACATAGATGTATTGTCAACAAATATAAATAAGTAATAAGTATACTATAATTATTGACATATTCAATGCAGGCATTATTAGCACAAAACCACAATAGTTATTTTACAAATTTTTAAAATTTCTAAAAATCACGCAGTTAAGTTTTCGGCAGTTGGTTCCGAGCTGCACGACATACCAGAGTGTTGATACGTATCTCGTATTGTTTGAAGACAGGTGTCATCCATACACCAATCCGCCCAGAACTCTCTGTCCATCATCTCACGCACCTGTTCAACAATCAGCAACCGACTGCATCTAGTGCTGGCTCGGCAGGCTAGTCGTATCGTAAGGGCGTCGGACTTGCGACTCAGTGGTCGTGAGTTCGATCCCCGGCCGCTGCACTATCGGTCGGTTGGTACCGTACTGGTATGGGTGACCGTCTTCGGGCGGGCAAACCATCTCGATATGCAACCAGCCATCCAAGCCAACGCAGCCTCCTACCCTCTGTGGGACGGGAAATGAGTACCGGGAGTGAAGGCGGGATGGCTCATTCCAGTCGTGGATAAACGTGTGGGTGGCAGGAAAAACTGTGTGATCACTTTAACACGTGCCATTCCGAACGCTTTAGAGATGAGTTCTCATGAAAAGGCGCTATACAAATGTTCTGTCTTCAACTTCTTCAACTTCAACTTTCATGCACTCCATGCCATAAAGCCGATGGTTGAGAATAAGAAAGAAATGGTCATCAGTTCACACAAACTGCCGAATGGCTGAATGATGTGGTTAAGAAGAAGATGCAGAAGATTTCGCATAGACAGCTAGGTCCGTTGCGAGGGAGCTAAATGTCCTTAAGCGGCGCTTTGAGTAAGCGAGTGTTGTTACACCCAATTAAGCAAGCATATGACCGATGTCGGTTGGTTGCGTGGCCGATGAACTTTCCCTGTCCTGCGCTCGACCTGTAGCTGACGGGTGACCACTTACGTGGGTAAACCGTCCGCTATAGGTCAACCAACCAGGCCAACTCAGTCTTTCATCCTTTCGGGGTCGATAAATGAGTAGTAAACTGCAATTGGATGCCTGTTACTTCAGTTAGGGGTGGCGCCATCTGGTGAATGCTTACGAAGGAAAGGCAGGCATTGCAGGTAAAACTGTGTGATCCATGCCTGAGCGCTCTGAGATATACATAGTTTTATAAATCTAGAACTTCTTGAGATAATCCAGCAAACAGAGAGGAAAAAAGTTTCCTGCTCATGCCAATGACATTACGAATTAGAACAGCGGCTCCAAGATAAAAACCAGTACCTCACCATTCAAAATAAAAATAGTTAATATAAAATAAAATAAGTTAAAATATTAATATCACCTTCATCACCATCAACAACAAACGCCAGTTCCAGTATCTTTTCCTCATCTTTCATTTCCCATATGTAGCATCAAACCTTCAGTGTTGCTGAGTCACGCTTGTTCTTATTACTGGTCAGCCTACACATAGTGTAGGGGCCAGTACTGTTTTGCTCTCTGGCGTCTGTTGTCGTCTGTAACACTCCACAGCAGGCCTATAGGTGGCTTCACCCGCTGGTATGTTGGATTTTCTGCTTGCCATGCCTTTTCGTTTGTCACAGTCCATCCCAGTCATGGAATTCCGGTATTGGTCTTGTAAGTCTTGAGTCTCGATCTTGGACATCAAAGTTTTGGTCTTGGTCTTGAAACTGTTAAGTCTTGGTCTTGAAGCTGCTGAGTCTTGGTCTCACTCTTGGATACGCAAGTCTTGGTCTTGGATAAGCAAGTCTTGAATCCAAGTCTGCCGATATCTTACCAAGGTTCCTTGACAACTCTATCCGTCCAGAGTGAAGTGAATTACAAACCTGTGCTGAAAGACGAAATCTTCCCGTGTTTTCAAGTTGCCGGTACGCTTGGCTGACGGCATGGCCGTTTCCCCGCATGGCCTGGTAAAAATACCGCTCGACGTTCGATGCACGGACAATATCCATCGCGGGAGAAATGGTCGGAATGGCTTTAGAACCACGCGCGGCAACATTGTAGTGTCCCGTATTGATCAGCTCAGACAGAACGTTGTTCTGATTCGACGCGCAGATCAACTTGTTGACAGGAAGACCCATTTGCTGAAATGCAACAGTAATTATTACGACATACAACTCTCACTGTTCGGCGTGCATCCAAAAACTAACTGGCAGTCACCTTAAACCAGTGGTTAGTGAAAAAGTGGGGGTACTGTAATTTACAGTCAGGGCCCCTGTCAGATTTTAGATTATTTTATGTACCGGGTATTTGCAATTTTTGTATTTTTAGTATCACGTGCATAGACGTATGTCTTGATTTTATCTTTTGATGTTGTCTTTTTTATTTAGCATTAGTGCTCCACCCTCCCGCCTACGGCGCTCGGTCATACCTCACACACTCTCGATCCGTTGCACCTGTTGCCCTCTAGTTCTGGAGCTCGCCACTCATTTCCAACGGCGTATAGATGGAGCGCGGAGCACGAGCACGCAGCCTCCAGCGGCGCTCACTAACCCCTCCCCACCCATGACCTTCTGTGGGGTATTAGGATGCCGCGTGCCAAATTTCGTGCAGATCTGCTCAAAACTGTGGCCGTGCATAAGCAACAAAGAACAGACAGACAGACAGACACAGACACATTCAGTTTTATGTATACACCGTGTGTCCGGACAAAAGTGTCACTATATACATATGCCTCTAACTTTGCCAAATACTGACCGATTTTCAAAATTCTTTCGCCGACAGACTTAGCAGTAAATTTGTGGTAAAGCGGTAATAAAATATCCCACCACCCCTCAAATGAGTCGCTACACTACATTTTTCCGGACATGGTGTATATTTGATTTAGGTTTCGGGCAGTTATTGGTGGTTGATATAAACCTTACTGTCTGGCTCAGTGTGAGTTGCACAGTCTGCATTATGCTGAGTGAAACAAGGTGTCGCCTTAACGGGATGTAACAGTACTGGCCCGCCGTGCAGTGTTACCGTAAAGCTATAATTAGACTGAAGGCGGCATGACGTCATCGCCTGTCCTGCGCGGGTGAAGCCGCCTGCAGGCCCGACGTGGAGTATTACAAACGACGACAGACGACAGACGACGCCAGACAGCAAATCAATACTGGTCCCCTACACTATGTGTATGCGGGCCAGTAATAAATGACGATGATGTAACAGGCTTAAAGTTGGCTGACAGGTAGTAAACGTACCTTTGCATAATATGCAGCCATGATGTTACCAAAGTTGCCTGTTGGAATGCAGACATTGACGTGCTGTCCCACGGTAACCGCTCCAGACTTGACCAGATCAAGGTAGCCACTGATGTGGAACACAATCTGACCAAGCAGACGACCCCAGTTAATGGAATTAGCAACCCTGTGACATACATCTGCACAATCTTCAACTCAGTACGCATGAAAGTTTTACACAGTGCCATATTTCTAACATAATAAGGTATATGAAAAATGAGCTTATCACTTTGATTTTAATAAAATTAGCCCCATACGGGGACTGATGGTCGACTCTTCGCAACTGACGTTTGTGCCAATTTCAAAGTTACGTGACACACAAACTACGCCAAATATCAAAAAATCCGGCCTGATCAAATTTATATATTTTGCCGTAGTTTCAGAATCTGTGGTCAGTTGCCAGCTCCCGTTGTAAATGGTGGAGCTTTTGAAAACGGCCGGATTTCCAACTGTGAAGGGCTCGTGACCTTGACCTTGGATCGGGTCATACTGCATACCGTCGTGCATCAGTCATCGACCTCTACCTACATACCAAATTTCATTGAAATTGAAGAAACTTTTTGTGGACGTATGTACACACGGACAGACGGACGGACGGACGGACATACATTTGAGACTGGCTTTATTAGGAGAGTCAACCTAAAAGTTGACACACACACAGACTGGAAAAGTTAACAAAATACTTCAAATTAAACACCTACAGTACAGTCTTTAAGGCAGAACTCCAAGAGGTACAGTCGAAGAGTTGATAGCAGTTTATAAGTTCTGTACATTGTTGACAGTGCTGTCAACAATATACAGAACTTATAAACTATAATAAGTACTCTTTGTGGTGTATACACTGCAAAGAATATTTATTTCAGGCCAGTTATCTTTTTGACAGTATGACAGACTTGTAGGCTAATTATTCCGTAACACTACACTAAAACATGTCAAAGATCAAGTTAGTAGTCGTAAAAATATGCTCAAAAACAATGTACAATTTTTCGTGAACACGGCAAAAAAATTTGCATCAAAGGTTGAACTGGAAAGCAGTGACTGCTAAACAGGCGTTTGTGTTTGTGTGTGCATAGTGGCTCCATAGTAGTTAACTTTATAAAGTTGAATGAAATGTCCAGAAAGTAGTGCACACTGGGTTACAAATCAGGAATTAACTTGCCGCAGTCTGGCGTCATACTTTTCCTGCAGTTCCCGTTGAAACTTATCATCAGTCAGCAGGCGTTTGACAGTCTGCTGGCAGAAGTCAAAATCACCATCAATCGCTGTAACAGCAACCGATAAATCTCACAAAATACAAATGCTGTCATATCAGTAAGTTCTAATAGCGGAAAGCGTAATGTAAAGGCCTGGCGTTCATTTGTCTGTCTGTCTGTCCCATTGGCATACTCATCGTAACTCACCAGGGGGCAGCATGCGACGTGGCCAGCATACATTTCAGCCCGGCAATAAGCAGGACCGACATACATGATGACTCATGCAATTTAACGTTAGTACTTTTTGCGGCTAAATACTACATCGAACTGCGAGCGTAAAATATGCAACGTTGCCATCATCAGAAGTCTGATGGTGAATGAATAAAAACACGAGGTTATCGGGTGGATTTCACTGACTGACATCAGTGTTTGAGTTTTCTTTCTGTGCTTAGGTGACAGGAAAAGTATCTCTCCTGCAAAATACCGCGCCAATAATCCCCAAACGTTAGCTTTCAGAAAAAGCAGTGGAAGAAAATGGGGTGGTTTGGGGTAGTTAGGGGTCATTCAAGGTCGGTGAAAATAGCGCCATTTGATACAGCGCATACAAGTTCCTATTAGCCTTCTATAGTGAATATGTCCCTATCTTGCACAGTTTCTGAGATATAGCAAGATATTGGTGGAAAATTGCTGATCTTAACCTACCCCACCTGTATTTGGCGCCCCCGTTGGGGGCGACCCCTTTGAAATTTCGCCAAGATCCTTGGCATCAGAAAACTAGAGTCCATGGGCTATCGTATGGATTGGTTTGCGTAATTCTACGTTTAGGCGTTTTGGTACAGTGCCCGGTGCCGGCTTGTGACAGACAGACGGACGGACAGACACACGACGACAGCATATACCGCGCTAGCATAGCGTCGCGCGGTAAAATGGTTTTAAGTCATGCCAAAAACTGTCAAAGGAATGTAACAGATCACAAAAACTGTCTGTTAGTGAGTTCTAGAGTCTAGAAAATCGGGCCAGTCAAACGTAAGTCCACTACTGCATGCAAGTGAACTGCTTAAACCACTGCCACCAGCGTTACAAAAACCAATCATTTCTTTCACTTTCTGTTTCACGGACCATCTTTGACACAGGTACTCTAGGCCTGCCCAGGTATCCCAAAAGTGACTTTGTGGATATAGTTACCCACGCCGGCATGGGTAGGGCATTCAGCCGCGTCTGTCTGTTTTAAGAAGCACCTCAAAGCACATTTGTTTTCCGCTGCCTACGATATATAATAATTGTTTTACTCAGTTTTATTTGCTATTTTATACACCCGGTTATTATATTTTATTGTGCAGTGCTGACCACGGTTTAGTGTAAGCGCTTTTGTATTGACTGATCGATTGATTGTCCACACTCTCGCAGAAAAACGGCTTGAGCTATCAACACCAAACGTGGGACATGTATACTCTATAGCAGTCGCACAGCATGCATTGACCCAGCGGTCAAAAGGTCAAAGGTCAAGATCACACAGTACGAAAACCGTCACCGTCGCACGGTTTCTATTGACCATGTACCGTATTTCGTAACCCAATACACCGCTGTGCTACCTGCGGCCGTTGCCGGCGTGCGTCTGCATGTCGATACAACTGCCCACGTTTTTTCTACCTAGTTTCCACAGGTTTCTACTTGAAAGATACCCATCCTGTCGCCCCATTAGAAGGCAAAAGAATAAAAAGAAATAAACAGCAGTAAAAATTTAATGTATTCATACCTTATCATCACTCAAATGACATTTACAGTATGAAAACAAAAGACATAATAAACAACTCACCAGCAGCGTGGACATTTTTTGAACAACCGTCAAGTAACTGCAACTTCTGCAACTTGGTAACACCATGTTCAGGATATAATATAAGCACCTTGGTTCTGTCATCGTCTAATACACATACAACTAATTAATTCTGTTTTCCTGGTTTACTGAGTTAAAACGTAACAAAATAAAAATTCAACACTGAACTAGAAGAAGCCAGCACTCACAAGAGTGCAAGACCCACGCCGGCAATGTTTTTGTGACATGTGACCTTGACCTCTTGACTCCAAAAATTGCAGGAGTCACTGTGGAACATCGTCATATCAAGTTTTTGGTGATCCTAGCTGCATCGGTTTTTGAGATATCGTGCGGACAAAAAAACACACACAAACAAACAGCAGTAAAAACCACACCATAAGACTACCGCACATATTCACAAACAGTAACAGATTTAAGAACTCGTTCATTTGCTTTTGTTTATCGAATTTGTGAACTAAATAATTGCAACTGTTAATCCAGCCTCCAATAAATTATTTTACATAAACACAAACGTTAACACTGAAGATAACCTCCACCTGAAAGTGCGGAGAAGCTGTGCGCCACCGCACTGCCGGTGTCACCAGAGGTCGCCACCAACACCAGATGTCTCCAAAAACATCAACATAAAACTATGTAACAACACGTGACAAAAGTAATACGGCAAAAGGCCGCATCTGCGTCTTGTCATCCCCGGTGATGGAGAATGCAATCATCCACCGCAATCGCTGCGCAGGCACATTTGCTGTGCGTAGGTACGTTACAATTGGCCGAGACGTATTTATCTACGTATAAATATACTTATTTATATACTGCCATGACGTTTAACTCGACAGGCGGTAATGGTAACAGATTATCAAACCATCTTGACTGTCCGCGAGAAATTAATTGCAAAGCACGACATGAACACGACACAGTTGGAGATCAGTATGCCAGCAGTTTTGGTAAAGGGCCTACTGCTATGTTTCTTCCCAGTACTCATTGCGCCTACCAACAAGGCCACATAGCAGGGGGGGGGCGGATTTTTCACGGGGGACAATTTAATGTGACATTGACCAGCCAGCAACATTGCACCCTGCTGCAGCAGTGGCGCGGTGATGCCGTTATTGATTTCTTTTGTTGCATACACCTCAGCAGTGACTCGCAATGCTTTTCAATAGGCCAGACAGCCTCCAAACTTACCCCTTCACCTTAGGCGATCTAGACTCCCATCTAACACATGGTACATTGGGCCCACCACGTCTACTTCCAACTGGCATCTCAATCGGTTCTCGAACGCGACCAACAGACAGACAAACAGACTCACTAACAGACCTCACTACTCCATCTGTAGCAATAGGCAGCACCTAGTTATCGCTCCAATGCGGCCTAAATAAAGGTAAAGTATTCCCATACTCGTTACCGAGCGTTGGACCCACAGCTGATCCCAGTGTACAGGCAGTCAGCCCACCGGTGACTATAAGTCATCCACCTGGCAGTAAGCTGCCATAAGTTTCCGCCAGGCCTGCGGTTACCTTCCCAGCCACACAGCATCACCGCCCCTTGGCCGGTACCAAGTTATACTGCTTGGTGACAGAGGCACATAGGTGTGAACAACTTGCCCAACGTTGTTACGTAGCTTTTGCTCCCGAATAGGATTTGAACCCACGACCTGTTGATCACAAGTGCAACGCTCTACCTGTTGCGCCACCACGCCACCTACAAAATGTGGCCTAATAATTAATAAATAAAACACATGAAAGCAACATGAGTCAGTCTGAGCTCACAATACCGAGAACTGCCACCAGTGGCACTTGTAGCATGCTGTAAAAAATGTGCAAGCAGACGGGATGACAAGTCCTTAAATGATGCCGTTGGACCGCGGAACAACTCCAGTATATATTCATCCGTTCCAACCTGCTCGACACCACATGCTTCTTTCTCACCAAAAACATCTGCAATTCAACACTACACCTGCTGTCAAAGGGTTAACAGACAAACTCTCAGACCTCATTCAATGTCGAAGTAAGTAAGTAAATAAGTAAGTAAAAGTAAATTTATATAGCGCATTGTAAAAAAATCTCTAATGCGCTGACTTCTTAAGCAACATTTCTCATCCTGTGACCTTGAATTCTGACCCATGACCTGGAAAGTACCGATACAAACCAGCAAGCAAAATATCTGTATTGCATCCCCCCTCAAAAAAATAATACATTCGACTTTTGATAAAACTTTGGCAAACGTAGACCGCTTTTCAAAATTCTTTCACCGGCCAAGTCCCAACGAAATGTTCACGTATCTATAATAGAGATTTCCTCAACTGTGCTGCTACCTACCATGCACAATTTGAAAATTCAAATTAACTGCCAAACATTTACTCTTACTATCAACATTATCCTTTTATATGAAAAATAACAAAATTTAACAAAAATTCGGATGGTATATTCCAACAAAAATATCACATTAACAATTTAATTTTAAGTACAGGTTCTGCAATGCAATGTTAGCTTTCAATTTTTCAGTATAGAAATCCAATAACACATGCTGTTTCTATAATGATTCTGTTAATTTCCATCAGCCGCTTAAATTAATTACTGTCTGGACACTTTGAACAATACACCTGCAGTATTAAAAGGTGCATATCATCAAAAACCATTGCTCAGGAGACTAAAAGGTAAAGGCTTCTCATACTCGTTACCAAGCGTTGAGCCCAGAGCTGATCCCGGTGTACAGGCAGTCAGCCCGCAGATGACCATAAGTCATACACCCAGCGGTAGGCTGCCATTAGTTTCCGCCAAGCCTGCGGTTATCTTCCCAGCCGCACAGCATCTCCGCCCCTTGGCCGGTACCACGTTATACTGCATGGTGACAGAGGCACTAGGTGTGAACAACTTGCCCAAGGTTGTTATGCGGCTTTGCCCCGAGTAGGATTTGATCCCACATTGACCTGTTGATCGCAAGTCCAACACTCTACCCGTTACGCCACCAGAAGAGTCTAGCGATGAACAAACACAGAATAAGACGAGTCGGTGGTTTTTCTCTCGTTGGGGGTCAATGCTTTTATTTTCCTTCCATTCTTGGATGCTATTGGATGGTTCAGTGAGTGGAAGGGCATCGTGCCTGCAAAAACGTGAACATAATGGAACAAGCAGAAGAAAAACCGAGGGCAAACAGGCTAAGTTGGGCTAACCCAGGGGCCCAATTTACAAAATATTTTAAGAAAAATCCTCTAAGTTTATCGTATGTTGTTCCTAAGTTTATCTTAAGTTTATCCTAAGTTATAAAGTTCAGATTTTTTATAGATTTTTACATGTAATTTACTGAAGCAATCTTATAACTTATTAAGTTCTTCCTACATACATGCAGACAATTCTGTAAATAAATGTTAAGTCATTTTTGAGAAATTGCATTTTTCTTATTACGTTGATCTTACGTTTTGCATAAGTTCATCCTAAGTTTTTCTTAAGATTTTCCTAAGTCACACTTTATCATAAGATTTTCCTAAGTTTATCGTAAGGTATTTTGTAAATCGGGCCCCTGGTTCACAAGAAACACGACCATTGATACAGAGGTGATGGGTGGCTCTTGTAAAAAAATATATCAACCTGTACTAAAAGCTGTTTGTGCATAGCATCTGAGCAGCGAAGGATGAACGTCACAGGGAAGCAGAAGTCTTTCCAGAATACATATAGCTCTGTCACAATAGTTAAGTGGCGCCAGCCTCTGCAACTCTCCAACTGTAATTTCTGGCAGACTGTCGGCCGGTACAAATAGACCTCCGTCTGGTGCACCACCGGAAAGGATCACATCGGAGAAACTGTAACTCCTGCACAACATTAATGAACAGCGAGCAAACTCAATCAATCAATCAGTCAATCAGTCAGTCAGTCAGTCAGTCCGTCCGTCCATCCATTCGTCCATCAATCAATCAATGAATCAATCAATAAATCAATAAATACATAAATCAATCAATCCAATCCAATCCAATCCAATCCAATCAATCAATCAATCAATCAATCAATCAATCAGCTGTCAGACAATTAAGCAATCAATGAACGAATAAACTAACAAATGAACAAATGAAGGAATGAACGAAAAGGAACGAATTAATTAAAATCAATAAA
>Ga0209780_1000579_pt1 | contig 20298 bp, 14 predicted proteins | sample WorMetexBAHAMAS2_FD_187384 | JGI IMG/M metagenome (GOLD analysis project Ga0209780, IMG submission 187384) | Marine gutless worms symbiont microbial communities from Max Planck institute for Marine Microbiology, Germany - Inanidrilus exumae... | ecosystem: Host-associated > Annelida > Digestive...
CCGCACACACCTACCAATTCCCCTCCTCTCCCTGGGCTGGCGCATTGGACCGACATAAAGGTCTCAGCGCTGGGGTCCAGAGTAGGCTGGACCCCTGCCCGCAATAACGAACGAACGAACGATGGTTGACAACAACGCATTGTTCGTTGTCTTTCACCAGAAAATAATTGCAGTTATGAAAACTTACAAGTGTAATTAACTGCTTCAGGAATTTTTCCAGTTAGTAAACCATAAGACATCAGTTTTAGCAATCTTATGAAGCCATTACCTACCTGTTGTTTTTGTTCACTGGCCCAGTTTATTGCTGGTTAATCTGGGTTTGTAAAGGTGAATATTACAGATCTGAGGAGTAGATTTTTACAGTCCTGGTGTTGTTCTGTCGCCCACTCAACAACATCAAAGCACTGAAGGGAATACCGTATATTATGATTTATGATATGGTACTCTTCTTTTTAACCTTGTTTCTGTTGTGTTAATTTGTTTGTTATTGTTTTTGTTTGAATCATATCTGTAAGGCATAATGTTTTTCAGTTTGGATAGTATGAAGCTGAAGTTGAATATTTATTTTCACCAGGTGTCATTTTTTAGCTGTGTAGAATTAAAAGCAATGTTACTGTGACACATTTGCACACCGACTTATTGCTAGATTTATCAGTATCATTAATGTTATTATCGTTGTTATAATTTTGCTGTATTCAAATTTTAGTTATATTACAGTATTACATAGTTGCATTGAGTTGTCTGTTTGTCATTTCACTCTTTTAATTCCTCGTTTGAATATCTTTTTATTGCAAACAGTATTAATACTGAGGATAATTAGATTAATTTTATTTGCCATTTATTGCCAACATGATATTTGACAGGAAAACCAGCCATTTGTGAAATTGCGCAGCGTGTGGACGTAGGATCGGCATGTGTGAATATACGCCAGTCCCCGAGTACGGACGTACTTGTTAAATTACAAATTAAAATTGAATTTGAAACATCAGTGAATAAAGAACTAAACATAATAAAATGTTAATTGAATACTAACTTTGCAGGTTTTTGTCAATAACACAACTTTTTTGCATTTTAAAAATCGAATTCTGATATAAATTTGTGGTATATGCAGACCCTGCCACTGTGGTACACAACTACACGCCCTTGAACTTTTTCTTGAATATTGGAATTTTCGTAAATAAATTAGGTATATACGGTATCGCGCTGAAAACTCCCGGAACAGAATTTTGAATATTTTACAGTGACCTTGGTGTTCTGCTCGACGCTGAGCTCACCATGAAGTAGCACATCAGTAATGTTGCCATAAGCTGCTTCTTTCAGCTGCGATATCAGACGGCTTTACGGAACCAGTATTGCAAATGCAAATACACCCCGTCCAACGCTTTGACGCTTAGACTCGAATTAACAGTTACCAGCGGCACGACACTTGTTTGAATGGCATGCGGTTCACGCAGTTTTACTTGCCACCCACACGTTCATCCACAAATGGAATGTGCCACCCTGCATGCATTTCGTAAGCATTCACCAGATGGCGCCGCGTCGCCCGAGCAAGGTGGCGCATAGATCAGTTTACTACTTATCTATTGATGAAAGGCTGAGTCGGCCTAGTTGGCTGACTTTATAGCGGATGGTTTACCCACATAAATGGTCACAATCGGCTACAGGTCGAGCGTGGCCGGGACATGGAAAGTTCGCCGGTTAAAGACCAGCCCGCCCGAGCCACGCAGCCAACTATTGCGTCGACGACAACACAGCCATGCAGATGGCCTGTATTCTGGTGCTGTCCTTTGCAGATTAGACTAGTGCAACATTGTCTTATCTTGACTGACCAAAGTCAACAACGTCAATTTTTCAGCATGTCCAGAACAGTGCATCACGGTTGGTCGTTGGCCTTCTGCCACAACAGCACATCATGGCGTTGAAGGAAATGCACTGGCTGCCCGTCGAGTTCCGCATCAAGTACAAGGTGTGCTTTGATGCACATACTGCACAGTGCACACTGGCCAGTGCCCATCATGTCTGGCGGGTACCGTGGTCACGTGGTGCCGACAGCCGTCATTACTCAGTAACAGTCGCACTGGCCTATGTTCGGGCAGCACACAACGATACATCCAGCAATTAACCGTTCGCGTCGATCCGTGGATCCCGCAGCTGGAAGTAATTGGGAACACTCTGCCTCCAATCTCCATAATATATCACTGATACTGAAAATTAAAACGTTCCCAGAAATCGCACTTTTTAAATTAGCTTTTCCGTCCAAGCGAAAACTTTTAGCGAGTGTGAAGTCACGTTCGCTATATGCTTTCGCCCGTCCGTCTGTCTTGTTGCCTGTAACGTTCGTCCACCCTACTCCCCCGGTATAAATTTTCAGCAATTTTTCTTCGCCGTTTGGTACCTTAAACGCAAGAGGGGTAGCCAAATATAGCGATTTTTGATATGTCGATGGCTATATCTCGCAAATGGTGCATGATAGCAGGTATGTTAGTATTAATCACTGATAGAAAGTCGTATATGAGCTTTCGATTGGTACCAAAATTGGTGACCTTGACTGACCTTGAACGGCGAAAAGGCCAATTATTTTGCGTTATTTTACCGAATTTGGTAGTTTCAGGGGCGCATTGCGTAATTTAGTGGTCGACAAAGCCATAACTATGGACAATTTACGATTACTATGTCTAGTAGTAAACGTCTGCAGAGGGACCGCGCGACGCCCACGATGTAAATATTCTATAACTGCAAGGTGGAAATTCTGTAGCAGATTCATAAATTCAAGACGTAATGCGCAATATACACTTGCCTAGCTATCGACTAAATGGACTAATTTGGATAAACGAAGTAGGTTCTCTTTTTTGGTATTTTGAAGTATATGTGCGATATCGTCGTAAAAAAAGTTCAAGTTCTCTATCTCATCTCCTGATGAGTTCTTGTACTACGCTGTTAAACATTTTTACTTTGTAAATAGCGTATAATTAAGTATTGTGTGTATGTATGAATGCATATGCATGTAGACTCTACTGCTGTTAATTTTTTGACGGTAGGCCTACCAGTACCGTAGAAAAGTAAAGTAAGTGTATAGCATTTCCTAGAAACTCTGTCACACAGCCACGGAAAACTCTTATGTCGCGTGGTTCTTGGAAATACGGTAGCCTACGTGGTTCAGTTCGATGCTTGCTTAATTCTCTAATTAGTAACGCAGTAAACACACCGTTTGAATAGCCCATTTGCTATTCAGTGCTTCGAGCTATAGCTTCGCATGATTATGCAACTAATCAGCCAGACGTACGTGGATCGCATAACATGAACAACGGCATACATACAGGGCCACTCATAGGCCTACAGGTGGCGGCGTGACGTAGTGGTAGCGTCGTTGGTCTCGAATCTCGATCATAGAGGTAAACCTACGCTGAGACCAGTTAGTACCGGATAGGTGACCGTGCATGTCCGGCTTCGACTCCCGGAGGCGGCACTTTATTTCGGTACAAACCACCCAGGTCGACTCAGCCTTCTACCCTCCGTGGGACGGTAAAATACCAGCCAAAGGGCGGTTATGCTCTGCGGCTGGGGAGTGGGGAGTAAAGGCAGGCACGGTGTAATCTGCAGGTTAATGATCCATGTCTGCGCGCATTAGAGGTAGTTTTAATACTATATTTGCAAGCCCAAACGTCAGATTAGTTAAACCCTGCCTTGCGGTCTTCCTCCAGCGTTGCCGGACCAGACGCGCGCCACCTATAGCCGAACCTAGTTGTCAACTTATCCATTTCTCATCGCATACAACTACAAGTCTTGAATTCTCACCCTTATCTGCCGCAGACAGACCCACGGGACGCGCTGCCAGGTGCCAGTAGGTGAGCGCTCAGAGTACTAAACTGACCATTGTCGACCGTCGTACAGTTACTCTATCACGCTAAGTCGTTATGGACAAAGCTCCAGTCTAGAGGGAAGTACGCAGTACGCTTATTTTTGATAGAACTCCGACTTAAGACGGACAGACATAGGGCCATAGGTAATATCGCGCCTCGCGCAAGCATTATAGACTACAAACAAAGAGTCGCGCGGTTTAAGCGGGTAATGACCATATTGATAGGACAACTGTGATTACGTTACGTTAAATAAGTTTCTAAGGTGTGGCAACCAAAGACATACTATGCAATAACAGATACAGTTAAATATTCAAAATTACTTGTCATCCGCCATACTGCGGGAAAGCTCTATTGTGCTAAATGAACTGCCTCCTGTTAGTTGACTGCGTTGCGGAAAATGTTTTTTCTTTACCTTGGTTATATTTTTAAAGATGAGAGGTGAAGGTTGGCAGCAGAATAGGCTGCGTTAAGTCCGCGAGCGCTTTCGAAAACTGCTTAGGCAATAACACTTATTCCCTTCTATTCGCTTACAGCGGTTTGTCTGTTTGTTTTAAAATAAAACTGAACTTACAAAGCGATTAGTTCTCTCAGATAAGGGATCGTGGACTTAACGCAGCCTAGTTGTTTTGTGAGAACGACAATTTACTGAACCAGGAACTAGTTGCTGACTCGGCAATCCGATTTCTCAACAAGAGTCGACGAGTTACCGGAACAGCCTGAGCCTTGAGTTTGGCACCACTCACTAGACAGCAGCCGCACGTAGATAATTAGGAATGGGCATCTGGCTGCTACCATGCACATACGCGCCATATTATAATTGCGCAGCAGGGGGCAGAGCTATAATAGTCTATGCTACTGTAGACGCAGACAGGCCTACTGTAGAGGCGGCGTCTTTGCTGTTGATTTATCGATCAACCAATTGGGGTGTCATCTCTAGTCTTCGTAGCCACACCTCTGTGGTAGTAACATGCCTTTTAACATCGGTGGCCGGTGGGAAATCAAAAGTATTCATTTTCGTTTTCAGTTGTGTTTTTCATAATTGTAGAGGAGGTTTCAGTTGACTGCAGATATGGATAGTAACTGCATAAATAGCATCGAATCCGGCAACAAGCTTGAATCCGCTAATGATCAGAATGGTGTCATTCAGCCTCTACTAACTGGTTTGTATTTCGGTTGTTTTTATTTTCTGGGGGAGGAATTTAATGCATGTATACACGGGGATGCGAATAACAGTTCGCTTCTTCTGAGTTCTTTATGCGCTAAGTGCTGTATTATGGCAGTTTCATTTGATAGGTTACACACATGGCCATAACGTGTACCCGATGACCTCTAGTACTGGTGGCTCAGGGGTCAGCATTTAACGCGAAGACAGCTTGGAATGTAGCGTCGCAGTTGAATGACCACAACCATTAGGTTGTTTCCAGAGATCAACACTCAACAAGATTGTAATTACAACAGCTGGTCTATAGTGCATGTAAGGGTGTTGATAATTAGCTACCAAAATCTACCGAGTACCAAAGTCCCATCAGTGGTGCAAACAGCTCGCAAAATGGGGCAATCATGTGGGGGCAACGACAGAGCCACAGTTTAGCGGCCGGGGGTAAAATGCGTATCTGCGGATGTGCGGATGTTGTAACGGGTAATTTGCGGATGTTGCTGCGGATAAAGATCCTTTATCCTTTGTCCCTTCATGACTCAGTGGCATGTCTTATCACAGAGCCAACTTGCTAATTGCACTGATACCTCTGGCCGTTGTCTACAAATGCTCAGAGGCTTACCTTTGGTGGTTTAGCTGAATGTGAAAAAGCCTGCCCCACGAGAATGGCAGGGACTGAGCATATTCATTTATTCCAATTTGCTGGGAATACAAATTCATAGGTTACTTCATGTAGTTAGCTTGTTGATTGCAACATTGATTGTGATAAGGTAAATGTAAAATGATTGTTTAATTTTGCAGTTGCTTTTGTAGTTTTTATATGTTGTGTCAGATTTCTATCAAATCACTATGGCCTATGCTTACTGGAAGAGTGACAAGTGCTCCGATGTAGCTGTTTTTGATTTATTTTTTCGAAAGAATCCATTTAATGGCGAATTCACAATATTTGCTGGACTTGAGGAATGTCTGAAGTTTCTTCGCAACTTCCGCTACTCTCCTGCAGGTACTTACAGTGCTTCATATTGGACCTTACACTTTTTAAAGGAATGTCACAGAAGTTTTATAACTGAAATAATTATGCCACAGAGATTTTGTTGTGTATCATCAAGGATACTGTTATTCACACAAGGCTAATACTTGCTATGTCTTACCTATCTACTGAATTTGAAGACTCTACCTTCAGCCTTCCAAAGATATTAATGAAGATCCAAAACATAAAAATGGGTGATTTGGGTTCTTCTAGGTCATTGGCCATGTCACTATTTAATAGAGTGTTCACCTTTCATAGAAACTGTATGTCTATCGTATACCATTGTCTCGCGATATAATGAGTTATTTGTTGAAAGTCACAGTTTTTTATACCACACATACATTTGGTGCCCCAGTTGAGGGTGACTCGTTGGAATTTTACCAAGATCTTTGTTATCAGAAAACTAGAATGTTTAGGCTATTGTGCAGCATTGCTTGCTTGATGATATCGTTGGCCGTTTTGACTTTTGGTACAACACTGGTTTGTAACAGACAGTGACAGGGCCATTGTATGTATAGTGTCGTGCATTAAAAAACTAGAAAATTATATTGCCATTATGCGGATTGTCGTAAAGATTTGTCGAACGTTAAATCCACTTGAGCAGTTGTAGAGATGTGTTGCCAGCATTAATGAGAGAAGAATTCAGCATTGCCATGTTCAAATTGCAATGTTCAAATTTAATTATGTTGATAGATGAAGGTTTATTCCGCATGTGAATGAAGCACCTTGTCTATTGTAGGGGAGTGACTGGTAGAGTTAGGAATTTCATAGCATGTCATTGTGTGTATAAGTTGTTAAATTTGTGTGGACAGACATGGACTACCTGAGAACAATACTGCCAGCGACAACAGAGGAGGAGTTCTTTGACTACCTGAGCTGTGTATCAACAGACAACATCGTGGTGTATGCAGTGGATGAAGGGACGGTTGTGTTCCCCAAAGTGCCTCTGATGAGAGTTGAGGGCCCATTGGCAGTTGTTCAGCTACTGGAAACCACCCTGCTCAACCTTGTCAATTATGCAAGGTTTGGTGAATCTTTCGTAATTTGTCATCGTTATGCTAATGTGAAGTTTTGGTTGAAAGAATACCTTGAGCTTAAATTTTACCACATCTGAGTTGATTTGCATGAATATTATCATTTTTGAGTTTTTAAAATTTGTCATATAGTGTCATCTAGTCAGACTGCATTTAGTTCCTTGATGCTGTTGATCAGGCAGGCATCGCCGTATAAAAGTAATGCAGTGGATATTGTAGTGGTTTCCTTGGTGACTTTTTGGATCATCAGCTAACCCCCCTAAACTGAGAGAACAGTTGTCATTATATATAGTGCATTTTTGTGCCATCAGTAATCAGTTCTAGATGGCGTCTGAACGCAGGAGTGTGTTGTGTCTGATACTGTGCAGTTTGGTGGCAACAAATGCGGCTCGTTTCCGTCTTGCGTCTGGTCCTCACATGAAGCTGCTTGAGTTTGGTCTACGACGAGCGCAGGGTCCAGATGGCGGATTATCAGCATCAAGATACTGCTACATTGGCGGTATGTAGCTCTGTTCATTGGCTCAGTGCTCAATCTCTGCCATTCTTGTGGGAAAGCATTTTCACATTCAGCAAAAACACCAAAGTTAAGCCTGTGAGCATTTGTAGACAATGGCCACAGGTATCAGTGCAATTAGACATGCCACTGAGTCATGAAGGGACATATCGAGAAGCTTCCAAATGACACTCCAGCACATCAGGCTGTAAGTCGCTCTTTCAAACGTTCACTTTATCTTACTTGGAAATGCCAATCCAGCGTTAGTTGCAGTGTTGATAATTACCGAAAGCTGTCAAGCGGTACCAAAATCTACCAAAAGCCACCAAAGGCTACTGAAAGCAGGCCTACATAGAACATTATGGTTGATAATTACCAAAATCTACTGAAATCAGTCAAAAGCTGCGGATATCATCCAAGAGTGTTATTTTTTGTTTTAGGATAGTTTGAAGTTAACTTACCTGCTTCTGTTCTCATCTTTCAAATGACACAGTGACCAATCGTCTGTTGAGTTGGATGTTACACTCTGCTGACTCAGTCACTGTCTATTAGGATTTTATAAGCAGCAGTTTAATTAAGTTTCAGTTTTAGTTGTATACAGATTACATTGTACCTAATTCTACTAAACATGCTCACTGCTAAATCAATAAGTAAGTAAGTGCAGTTACATAGAGCATCTTTGGTGCATTATCAGTGAAATGCTAACACCAAGCAAACAGATGCTATAAGTTAAGCTGCTAAATGTACGTGGTAGCTGGTAAGCAGTGGGTTACCGGCATCATATAAACAGCGTAAAGAGTGCAGTGTCAGGAGTATGTTGGTTCATGAAAGGACAAGGCCCATTCATGATTTTTCCTGGTTGATGTCAAGAGCTTTAAGTTCTCATCAGTGCATTGACATTGTTACTGGTTCACCTAATGGGCCAGTATTGTTTTGCTGGCTGACGACTGTCGCCGTCTGTCGTCATCATCTGTCATTGTCATCGCCTGCAATGTTGCCGGCGGTCGGGCCGGCTGGGCGCATCGGCAGTCTGCGCACCTTAGGCCAGGCGCATGGGCGATCGGATGGCCGACGCTGCACGGCGGGCCAGTCGTGTTACATCCCGTTAAGGCGACACCTTGTTGATTCAGCAACAGAAATGACTGTAGCCTGTGAAAACCATTATTTGATTATCCCTATATCTGCGCTGTGCTGTGTTGTGTACAACAGTTGTGCACAATGATACACACACAGTCAGCAGTTCTTACATTTTTGCATGTTAGTTGGGTTTAGATTTCTTTTTGTGTTTATTTAGGTTTTGTCTTGTGTGTTCTTTCATGTTAGCTTTGGTCATTTTGTTCTTGTATTGCTTGCTTTTGTTGTGTTGGGTCTAGTTTGTCCAGTACTTTAACTTAGCCAAGAGATTGGCTGGATATGACCTATTTTGTGTGGAGTAAGACATAAAGCCTTACCTCAATCAATCAATCAACCCCATAGCTTCTGTTTTGGAATAATGGAGTGAATTTGGAAAAGGTCATCTAAACAAAAGAGAGCGTGTGCACAATGTGTTCATGTGTGTGTTTGACACAGGATTTGACAGTACAAGCAACGTGTTGGCTGGTAAGCTGTTTGACATCCCAGTCAGTGGTACTCAAGCCCACTCTTTTGTCAGCTCGTACAATTCCATTAGTGATGTTGCAGACCAGGTGAAGGTTTCTCATCATTATTATTGTAATAATACTACTATTACTACTGCTGCTAGTGTTACTATTTCATTTAAATGCCATTTGTCCAGGTGAACCTCGGTCAGCTGTTTCTCTCTACAGTCCTCTTCCCCTACGCTGGATGAAAACCTCTGGGAATTAGTTGAACAGGTTTTTATGTGCCAGATCTCTTTCCCTCCTGCCAGTCAACCATCAGTGTCAAGGCACTGAAGAGAACACAAAGTACTAACCCTAACCAGTGGCATGGCTTCATCATTTCTTCATCTGTGGTCAGACTTCTGATGGAAGAGGCGTTGTGCTGCCTTTACGCCAGCTGTCCAGTGCCAGTAGCACAGTCGTCATTGGCTAATATGCTAATCATTTTTGTGATTTGTGTAATTACTCTACTTACTTTCTCTGCACTAAACGAACACAGAGCATGGATGTGACTTCAGTCTCAGCACCTCGGTCTTGAGGCCACCTCGAGGTGTTCCAGTGCTTCACCCTATCTCGCCTCGGGCCTCGTTCTCGCCTCGAATAAACTGGCAGACTCCTCAGTCCTATGGGTCAGAGCCTCAGCCTTGGTCTTGGCTTGGAAGTCCTTATATACATCACTAACTGTTATGTACTAATACAACATTTGATAAATATATGATGATGAATTTCATATGGAATGTGAACTAGTAGTGTGTGTGTCAAACTGGGTTGTGGTGTTGGGTTGTCGGCAGGTTTTGGTGAATAGTGCTGGTTCAAAGTCAGCGAAGTTGGCAGGCTGTTGTGTTGATTGGCTCCACAGGATTACAACTGTTATGCGTAAGTACTTGGCCCATCTCTGCAGTGCTGAGTCCCAGTAACTGTGTATTGTTTGGATGTCCGTTTACATACCAAGATGGTTTACCACTGCAGATGTTGCCTATCCGAGAGCTAACTAGAGTCATTATGAAGTAACTGTTGATGTGTGCCCTCAGGTGTGTGCGTCTAACAGTCATCATTACTGAATATGGTGGCTGCATGTGTGTGTTTTGTCGTACAGGTATTCAGGTAAATGAGGCAAATGAAGGTGAGCTGGCTGCATTCACTGCCTACGCCTGTGCATTTCCCAAAAAGTTTCTCTGCCTCGTCGACACATTTGATGTTTTGCGGTACGTTACTTTTTGAGTGTTGTTACTGATACAACGAAACGCGATGCGCAGAGATGAATGGAAGAAATGTTCAGAGCTCAAGAAAACTGTCAGGATTGGAATCAGTCAAGTTGGATTAATTGAAAATGTCTGGTCATGTGTAATCCAGATATATATGCCCAGTGGCATTCACTAGGTGTCACCTGTCAGTAGTTTGAAGACATTTGCTGGGTTTGAACTCCTTGACTGCTTTCAAGCTCCTGTTAGGTTGCTGTTACTGCTGTTATTAACTTTTACTTACTATTTACCAGAATGATTTCGATGTTACAATTGACAGGAGTGGAGTGCCAAACTTTTGTGCCGTTGCACTAGCACTTAATGACTTCGGCTACAAAGCGCAAGGAGTCCGTCTCGACAGTGGTGACCTATCTTATCTGTCACAGTGCATTCGCCGTGTATTCAAGACCATTGCAGACAAGTACGTATCTATACATGTTTGTGGACAGTTACTTTGCCATTGATCTGCTAATTTATGACAAAAAAACAGAAAGGTTCACAGTATTGGCAATTTTCATTGTTGCACTTACAGTTGTTGCTGGTATGTATGTGTGCGTGCAGCTTTAACGTGCCGTGGTTTGAGGATCTGTTGATTGTTGCCAGCAATGACATTAATGAGGAGACGATACACTCGCTCAATCACCAGGTTTGCATCTTATTTCTTACTCATTTTATAAACATTTTCACTGTAAACCATTTGCTTGGAAATTAAGAAAAACCTGAAGAATTAAGGAATGGAAATAGTGTCATGAAAATTTACGAGAAGTCTGTGAAAAGCCATAGAAAGGCGAGGGAGTAGTGACTCTTAGTAAAATGTGTATTTGATTGAGAGTTCTTTGCCTCGGCCTGCATCATATAAGTATACATTTGTGCATTTGTTAGACACAATTATTCAGCCCACTTGCCATTAGCAACATTTGTTTGCTTACTTATTCACTTGCTGATTTACTATGAGCCTTGCTTTTGACAGAAGTTTGTGCCATGGAGAAGTTTGTGCCACACGGGCTCATTAATTGCAGAAGTTAGTGAGTTTCATAATGCCTGTGTTAGTTGTGGTTAACATTCTACCACTTCTACCTGTTGCCTCATACCTGCTGACATTTTGTGTGATATACATACCTGTAGTGTTTTGGCTTCAGCTTGTGCATTGATTGGTGTGTAAATCAATGACTGAATTTTTGTGGACTTTTTAGAGGGATAGTCCATGGGACAAGAAGCAGTGGATTATAGAGTTTAGCAAACGTTTGGAAGCTGCTGTGGGTAAAAGAGTTACCAAGACCAAGACTATGACATTTGATCTTAAGACAAAGACTTGACTTCAGTCTGTTACATTGAGTGTGGCTGGTGGCACTGGTCAGCTGACACCTGTTCATTTGTGAGTCAGTGTTTGGAGACTGAATGAGATTCTGTGACTGAGTGACTGAGTGGCGTGTTCAACAGTTTTACGGCAGTGGCATCAGTGAATAACGGGCTCATCTACATTCACCAAGAAAATTGGCATCTAAATCAGTTTGAATGGTACAGTCAATGTTCACTAGTGTTCTTACGACCACCGAACTCTCACTGCCATCGCATTCGTTGGCTATCATCGAACCAACACCGCCATCGCTTGATTGTACAGTGTTTTCGGTGGTTTTTCTGGGTGTTGTTTCCTGAAAACTGCCCCTCACTAGTCATCTAAATGCCGCATCATTTGATCCTGCGTGAATGCACGGCGCCTCTGCGACACCACCACCCTTCCTGCGCATCCGCTTTTCCACTCGCAAATGATACGACAGCTTCCATTCTCAGTCACATCACAGACCGTTATTGTTTGCAGCACATACGTCATGTAATGTAAATGTACCTAGGACTACTAGTGTGATCAGTTGACTTACTAGCAACGGCGGCAGTGGTTGATGTGTGCATTGTGATGAGGCATGAGAGGAATGGAACAGGACAGATTGACCAGCAATGCATGGTGCATACTGCATGCCCAAAAAGGCCAGGCAGCATGTCACATCTAGATAAATGAACTATATGTTCAAGTATAAAGCACAAAAGAAACGGCCAGCAGCTAGTGGCTATCCAGATATTGATTAACAACCCTAGCTTTGACACCGACCGATATCTGCCACCGGCACCGCGGTGGCATGTCAAAAAAACTGCCATTGACCGAGTTGAAAATTCCTGCCACCGTAACAACACCAATGTTCATAGAGAAGAGAGTTAGCCTGCACTGTGTGAGAGCTGTTTTGTTATTTGTTTCTTTAATGTCATTACGGGGCGCACTGATTGTCTGTTGTGACAGAAACATTCCATCAATGCATTTGGTATCGGCACACACCTGGTGACTTGTCAGAAACAACCAGCTCTCGGCTGTGTTTTCAAGGTTTGTTTGTTGATTTTCATACTGCCATCACTGCAGTTGTTTCATCTTAGTTTCAGTTGATCATTTGAATTGTATTACAGCAGTTATGAATAATTATCAGCTGTAACAAAAGTGTCAGTTTTAAAATGATGATATTAGTTAACTGTTACTTGAATCAAGTTTATCTGCACAGTCAGGTAAGGTAACCACTCATAAAGAACACAAGGAAATCAATTTGTCGGAATTTTTGTCAATGATTTACCATTATGCGAGCAGAATTTCATTCAATAGATGACAGGCGATAATGGTGACTAAAAGGTAGCGGTTAGGTAACTGATGTTAGCAATCATCAAAGTAACTTGTATGCATGCACACTCACAGTTGTAGACAAAAACATAAAGTTTTATTTGTTAAAATGAGGTAAAACAGTCAATGTTGCTGTCGCCAGCTGGCGGAGGTAAACAAGAGTCCACGCATCAAGCTGAGCGAGGATGTCGATAAAGTGACAATGCCAGGCCGCAAGGATGCTTATCGTCTCTATGGCGCTGATGGTCACGCGCTTGTTGATCTGCTCCAGCAGCCAGATGAGCCGCCCGTCATCCAAGGAAATCGTGTCTTATGTCGTCATCCTTTTCAGGTCTACTTGGTAGTCATATGCACGTCTGCTTGTTTTTGCTTTCGGTTTTTCAATGTTTGGCTACGACTTTTTTATTTTATTGTTTGCTTTCATGGCATTTGCTTCTTATTGTCGAGAATGTTGTCAAGTAATGGTCAAGTATTTTTTGGAGGTAATTGACTAGTAGCTTGATGATCTGCAGCTGCTGCCATCTTTCATCTCACAAGTTACATACAGGAAGACTGGAGACACTGATGATTTTCTGTACCAACTAGAAGAAGCCATCACTCACAAGAGTTCAAAAAACCACGCCGGGAAAAACCCAATGGCAAGCAGACTTGGGGATGTGACACAGGGAAAATCCAGCATTGCTTACATATGCAGCAGCAATAATACTGCATTGTCTGAAGACCGGCATTACACAGACGTTTTGACTTTGACCTTTTGAACCCAACCTAAATGGGTTTCCAGGACTCACGGTGGAACATTTGTATGTGAAGTTTGCACGCTTGTAAGTGCAATATTCAGAAATGATGTCCCAAGCTAGAAGTGTCAGCACCCAGGCTTTGCCCTCATTTTGACACTTCGACCAAGGGCATCACATTTGAGTAACACGCGAACAAGCATGCTTCATCTGTTTTTGTTGTATTACCAGCTGCAGTGATGCACGGTGCATGACCTTACATGACCTCTAGCAATGACACGTGACTCGTTCACCATTCGATCACGGTGCACATCACATGACCATGTTTCAACCAATCAGCAGAGCAGATCTTAGTTTGTCAAGCTACAAATGGAAAACTGATTCACACGTGTATTATTTTTGTCATTATTGTCTTCACCCATACTTGCTATTTTATGGTTATTATTATTGGTTTGCTTTGCCTATGGGATGCTTTTCGTCACTTCATTCTATTTATTTTGTATTTATTTTGCATTTATGTAATTACTGCTGGCATCTTTATGTTTCATTTAAGGTGTTGGGTATGCTGCTGTAAATTGTTAACTGTTACTTGTTACTTCACAAGAAAAGTAATTTGTTTCTGTTACTTTTTGCAGTATTTCAGCAGTAACCTGTTACCATTAACATTTGCTTTTGTTACTTTATTGTTACTTGAATGAAACGAAATATGTCTGCTGTAACTAAAAGACAAAAATTTAAAAAGCACGCAGTTATCACTGAATATGCTACAGCCTGCAGTCTACTGACTTTGCATTTATTTGCCCCGAGCAGCAAATGATGCTTTAATTATTTGCAAGAAGCGATGCTTCACTTCGGGCGAATTGGAAATACTCTACAGGGCAAAAGAACAGTGTAGACGCGTTTGGCTATAATTCTGCCGAAAGTCAACCGATTTGGATGAAATCTGGAACAATGTGAGCAAAATGTTGGGGGCTGGCCATGGCAGAGTTGGGCACGATCAAAGCAGTAGTGACAGTTTGAGAGTTAGCCAAAATTGTGTTATTTTTGGTCATGCGAATAACGCACGATTTCACCGATTTCCCGTCGGACAAATTTTACAACATATGAACACAACAACTTAGATCGGTGTCGCCATGTAAACTTTTGGAACAAAATTTTGAAAATTTTACTATAAGGGGTAATTTTTCCAAAAAATGCAAAAATTGCTCCAAATTTTTTTAGGTCTTGTGACTTCAGGCCATCATAACTCTGCAATGATTACAGATCGCCGAAATTTATGGCCAAACTGACTAACTGACTCTACGGGATATCAAGTTTTTATTTTTACCATTAGAATTAATTCAAAGTTTTTTCTCTGGGTTGTACGCTCCATACAAGCAGCCCACCCACCCCCAAATTTTTGGCAACGTCCGTAACTATCGTATCATACTTCATAATGCGTGACATCAGTCAGTCTTATGCAGCCAATTACCATCGACTATTGAGTTATGTTACACTATGCCTCATCGAATGCAGTAAGTAAAACAGCTTGTTTCACATGTGCGGACGCTGAAACAAAACTCAAATAATAAAACATTTTTTGTCGGCGCAGCTGGTGAATGCATACGAAGGAAAGGCAGGCATGGTGTATTTGCAGGTAAAACTGTGTGATCCATGCCTGAGGGCTTTGAGATATACATAGTATATGAATGGCACTACATAAATACTTTTTTTCCTTTCCTTTCCTTTACTCCGTAGGTAGATCTATTGTGAACAATCGAGTAGCGTGGTCTGTCAGTCTGTCATCTAGTGAGCCCTGCAGAAAATTTGGGAAGCGATCGAGATACCGTTTGCATTCAGGATTCGGTTGAGCCCAGGCAAAGACCTATTACATATAGCGGACCACTTCGGGCATATACTGTATTGTGTTCATTCAACACAATCAGCCTTCTAGTTAATTATATAGTCGATTAATTCTTTTATGGACAGTTATTTTAAATTTGAGATTTATGTTAAATTTATTGAACAGTTTCCAAATACCAGAAAATTTGAATAGGGCTCAGGGGATTGGAGGGGCAGGTCTGGTACTGTAGTTCCCCGGATGCTTTTTTGGGGTTTTACCTAAGAGAAGCATTCCAAAGCCAGACCCACATAAAAAGATATTATACAAGAAGAGTTGTTAGGCACTGATATGTTATAGGAACTGAAAAACAGCAATTACACAAGATATTACATTGAACTGATAAATATGTCTTGTGATGGTCGGTTAGTTTCCACCCTGCACTATTGTGATAAATTAAATGAGCCTTCCCTATTTTTTCCCATTTTGGGTCATCACTGAACAAAAAGGCAACGACGTCAGGAGGTTACTGTATCGTTGGCCATCCTTAACCTTTTGGAACTAAATCTCCATCCAAGACATTGTCCCTGATACAGCATATTTTTATGCTGAAAGGGGACGTTAACTCCGAACCAATCAACTGAATAGGGCTCAGCATTTGGCATCATCTGTCAGAAACATATGATATGTCTCAGCTCACCAAATCAAAAGACATTGTCATTTTATAGCTTTTCCACTGGTGATAAGTATTGTGTCTCTCTTTGTCTATGTGTCTGTACACTTGCATATCTCAAAAACCACATGTCCAGATTTCATAAAATTATTTGTACATGTGGCCATAGTTCAGTCTTTCTGTGACAACAGTGCCACACGTTCTGTACTTCCGGTTTTGTGGATGACGTCATGTTTTCACGTAATTGGCCATATGCCAAAGAATTATTTAATTTTTGAAAAAAATACTATTTATTCGTCAACCAGTCCAAAATAACAGATGCATGTAAATCTCACGTTTGCTGCAGACTATAAAAAGTAACAGGTAAAAATGTTGCCTAATGTAGTTGCCGTTATATCTATATAGTAACATTGTTACAGTTTTGTTATCCGTTACAGTTACTTTTACGATAAAAAGTATCTTATTGCATTAATTTGTTCATTTCTTATAGGCATTTGTTACTTGTTGGCTTATTTTTGGTGGTTAAGTATTGGTGATACTTGAGTGTTGTAATTTTAATGTTTAACATTTATAAAGGTTGCCTCACCGGACTCATGGCAGTGACGGATTTGAATTACTTGTAATAAATTAGGCTGGGAAAGTAAGACAGTAATTTGTTGAAGTTTAACAGTGCATATGTGGCAACAAACATTATTAGGTATTATACTCCAGGCTGAGCTGATGTTATTAAAAAGTCCTTGCTGGCTTTCAGCAGGTCTATAGGATGGGAAATTTTATCAATATCAACGTCGTAGGAAAATTTAAAAAAATATGGCGATATTTCCTACTAAAAATGTTATTGTTATTCTAACTGTACTTTGATGTCGGAAAATTTTCTGAAAAACCAATAACTACAGTAGTTAACTATGCTAAGTAGTTATTGTTTCTGGGCTCCTGAGGCAGCAGTGATGCAGAGTGCGAATGATGGAGGCAGATGAGGAGACCTGTTCCTGCTGCTTTTGACTTTTCATCCACAGAACATGATTGTCCTTGCTCAGTACTGAATTAGCTGGTTGGTGTGTGTGTGAAAGATTGACTTAAGGTTTTCATGCAGAACTGACCCTGCTAACAGTCGACATGTCAGAAGTCTGTTGCCAATGTCATTAAAACATACTGAATGGGTGAATATTTGTGACAGACAGTTAGTGCAGGTTAACATAACACATGCACTATTTTTAGTGGGCAGTTCCCATGTGGAAAGTTTATATTGTTAATTCAGACTTCTCATGCAGGCTGATCTCAGTCTGTGCCATCAAGATGAGGTGTTCGGCTTACAATTACTCCTTAGTAATAACCAGTTTGTGGTGCATTTGTGTGCCTGACACATTGTGTGGTGTAATGCTGAAACTGTCCTGAACTGAATACTACTCGTGCCATGGGTGTAAATCATGGGGACGAGTGAGTGAGGAGTGAGGGGGACGCTAATGCAAATTGTTCCCCAGATTTTGTTGTGTTTCAAAATTTCAAGCACCAGATTGCTAGCATTAGAAGCATTGCAGTGCAGCAAAAAGCTTACCAATCCCATGACTCTGACAGAGAATTCACTACTTCCCAGAAGTATGTCTTCAACGACTACCAAATCACCACTTTGTGCTTAAATTCAACACTTTTCTGGCGAGGAAACAGACAAAAAATATGCTCAGGATGCACTAAAACGTCATTTCAAGTGAAAAATTCATTTTTTTCTGGGGAAGGAGCCTAGCACACTACCCAGACCCTTCCCCTGGTGGGGAGGGGTACCCCCTCGTCACACCCTACGCTATGCCCCATCAAGCCTTCCGAATCTGCACCTGCGCCCCCAGAATTCCAGCCATATTTACACCACTATCTTGTGCAGTTGTAGCTGCTGATCTGATTGAAAATCTGACAGTGTTGTCTGTGGTTAGGAGTCGAAGCGTGCATATGTCGTACCCAGCCGAGTGGAGCCGCTGTATAAGTGCTACTACCGTAACGGCATGGTCAGTGACGCATACACACATACTGTTGTTTTTCACAGTCAGTTTTTGGGTTTTTCCATGGTTTTTCCATGGTCTCCTGAAAGTCTCCAATGAAACCGTTGTCATCTGTGGAGCAGTATTTAGGAAGATAGACAGTGATTCAACCGAGAGCGTCAGTGCGCTAAAGACAGCGCTAGCAGCAGCTGTAGCAGCAGGTATCATTACGATAACAGCAGATGATACTTCTGATGGTTCTAGTTCACTTGACTAATGGCGGAATGATGGATGGTTGGTATCCCAGTTCCCAAACCAAACAGACAACTCTAGCACAACTAAAATTATCATTAGTTGTCAGCATTGACGTTATGAACCTGTATTGCAAGTAAACCTGGATAAATCAGTATGTCCAGTACACTGCCGTGGATGCTGTCCAGACTGGCAGCGCTGAGGTCAGCAAAGTTAGCAGAAACGTGAAATTGTCTCGACACTGAAGCAGCGATGACTGATGCCACCAGCAGAAACGGCGGAAAAAATCTTCGCTGAGTGCTAAAAATAGATGTTGTTTGTTTACTTTTGTTTTGCGAACTTGCAAAGATGATGGAACGTTTGGTTTTCGACGGTAAGAAAAAATGAAAATTATGCACTTCAAAGTTATTAGATAGCATTCACACTGAGTTAAAAAGTGTACGTTTCGTTTGCAGACATGTTTGTTTTTGTTTACATCAATCACTGACTCTGCTGCTTCTGCTGTTTTCCGTCCAGCGATTAAGCGCTGACTTTGCTGTCGCCAGCAAAAAATTGCTGGCAGTCAGGACCTGCCCCTGGTGTAATGGCATAAACACCTGTGACTATTCCCATAATTCTCATCTCGAGAGACGCTGTTTACATTTGTGCAGATTTTATGTAAAATGTCCGGTATAAGGGAGCTGGTGGAGAGGGTTCAGACACCACAGGAAGATACCGTACAGATGGTTAGTGTATAATCAGCTGAGAAATTTACACCAGTGTTGTGACTACACCGATGTCTGACAGTGGTGATGTGACCTTTTTCTGTCTGTTGAATGGCAGTAAAGAAAACATTGATAGAGATTGTTTTTCTGTTGGTTTAATGAGATGCAGTCCGATATGACAGACTTTGCCGCCGGTGCGTTCATCTGGATGAAACATGCGTAGTTTCTCTGATTCTGGCCTATTTATTCCATTATGTGAAAACGTGACATCATTTCCAAAACCAGAAGTGAGCCATGGCCACAGGTAACGTAAAGAAAATTTGGTGAAATTTGGATATATGGTTTGTGAGATAAGTGAGCGGACAGACAGACATACATGCTGACCGTAATACTTCACCCACCTATCGCGTGTGAAGTAACCAACATGACGACGGTAATCATTACGTTTGAACTCGAAGACAACAGTGTCGAATGATGTGGTAAAGGAACGATTACTGCTAGCTGGTTGATTTGATTCAACTGGAAAAATGGAAGTTGGATTTGATTTGACCACAAACAAGTGAGGTTTTGCTGACAGAAAATATTGCAAAGATAGTGCAGTCTACTGCATGAGAGAGCAATCTTTTGCTTTTGCTTCTTCAGGCCAGCAAGGGTTAATCACAATTAAGCCAGCATACAACGTTGGGTGGATGACCAGCTCAGTTAATTGAATTAACAGCCAGCAGCTTTAACCGACTAGATCAGTAATGCCAGAGGTACTTGTAACAGAATCAACTGTTATGCAGGACTTGCTTTTCTTCCTGGCAGTGGCTGAGACTGTCACCAGTACATGCAGAGGGAAGGGGAGGATGAGATGGCCCTTGTGGCTTGATTACTGTAACTTAGTTGCTGTGCACAGCACCAGTGGCGTAAACCTGCCCAACAATTTGGGGGGGACGAGAAGTGGCTTGAGTCCAAGTAATGAGTCTAAGTTTTTAAAGTTGTTACCACCCCCTTTGCACGCAAAAACTTATTAACGGGCGTGGCTTGGATGGACGGACGATCGCGCGCGGCAGGC
>Ga0209780_1000580_pt1 | contig 20288 bp, 16 predicted proteins | sample WorMetexBAHAMAS2_FD_187384 | JGI IMG/M metagenome (GOLD analysis project Ga0209780, IMG submission 187384) | Marine gutless worms symbiont microbial communities from Max Planck institute for Marine Microbiology, Germany - Inanidrilus exumae... | ecosystem: Host-associated > Annelida > Digestive...
GAACAGTTCAAGCGTAGCCTCAAGAGCTGGCTATTCGAGTGCGCATATGGCAGGAGGCGCGTCTGATAGATATTGACTGAAGGCGCGCCACACAAATTGACTTACTTACTTACTTACTTACTTATGTGCTGTTTTAAACTGAAGTTTTTTTACATTAATACAAGTGTCAGTGTATTAGGAATGATGTCAGCCGGATTTTTGCTAATGCTCAAGCCAAGGTTACTGGTGCATGCATCCAGACCCTTGAACAATTTGCAGTGGGTTTTCACGTGTCCTTTATGGAGCTATTGTAGTGCATATATAGACCTTGAAGCTTGAGGCACAGATGTGTGGGGCCTGGATTGTAGGTATATTGTGGTGTGGTGGCTCAGCAGTAGGGCATTGGACTTGAGATTTATAGGTCGCGGGTTCAGTCCTGGCCAGTCCACTTTCACGTAACATAGGTCAACTCAGCCTTGCATTTCTCCACGGTCGTTAAATCAAGTACCTGCTTCGGCTGGGGTTAAAGGCGGATTCTGACCTCTGTTGGGTGGCAGGTAACAGTGTGATCCCATATGGCATGTTAGTTTTCTGTAGCGGTGAAGAGCTAAGTTGATGCTAAACTGCTATATTACACTGTTTACTTACTTACTTATAGGCCCCTTTTATTTCCAGGCCAGATTCTGTGTGTAGTATCTTTAGCTTGACTGGTGTATGTATGCTTCTGTTGTGTTAGATTTAGTTTGTTCAGTACAATACTCATTGCAGCGTGGGAAGAACATATCTAAAATGACCCGTTTTTATGTTAACTGAGATGATAAACCTTAAGTTAGTCAATGAGGCACAGAGAATTACGACTAAATGTTGCCTTTTATAATTACTTGTTGTCAGTTATTACGTCTATCCGCCCTGCAACAAAATGCTACAGTTCAGTGTTAATGGAGTTTTCTTTGGCAGCATTGATAGTTGTGGATGTGTGTTCAGATATCTTGCTTATCGTAATTTCATGATCGACACTTACCGGTTGAACCCTCAAGAGTACCTCACGAGTACAGCGTGCAGACGGAACCTTGCTGGTGATGTCTGTGCCATCATGAGGTGACAGCCGATTTAATTACCTTTGTGATGCAGGAGATTATGAGAGGCTGAGCGGGGTTCCCGAAAATGTAATGGATTGATTACTTCAGGCCTAAGGTGAGCCAACAGTGTTATAAACAAAACCTGGACAGTGAATGTGGTTGATGACAAAGCATGTCACTCTACCAGTGCACCGTTATCATCATTGACCATCATGCTGGATGGACACAATTTTTAGGAAGTATAGCATCTGAGCGGGAGAAGTCTGGACTGGTGGAAAAAGCGATTTTATACCACCCCACGTGCATTTTGTGCTCCCCTTTAGAGGTGATCCCATCAGAGTTTTATCAGGGTTTTTGGTGTCAGAAAACTAGAATCTTTAGGCTGTTATATGGTGTAGCTTGAGTGATGATATGTTTAGTCTGTTTCGATAGAACTCAGACTTACGACAGACAGACAGACAGGGTCATAGCGTGTACTGCACTGGCATAGTGTCATGCAGGTAAAAATTAGACTGATGGTGGCAACTTGAGAGTTTAATTATACCTTCAGGTAATCTTATTATGGCCGCCGAAGGCAAGCCATCATATTTTACCATTGTAATTTATTTTTTTATTTTGTCAGCATATTTGTAATTCCAGCCATTGGATCTCAACCAAACTTGGCTAGTAGGTCGGAAATGTTGTTGATTTACAAACTGACCCAAAAGAATGCGGAGGCCCTCCCCCGAATTTGGGGCGCAAAAAACATCAAATTTTTAAACCATTTTTTGCCATTTCTGCACCTGACACCGCATATCTCCGGAACGAAACATCACATCGACAAACAAAAATGCTAATGTCAGTGTACAATGTGTCACCTAAAAGTTGACTCAGAATCGGCTCAGATCCGTTTGCTCATTGTGACCCACCCTTCATTGGCCATTACGTTGCAACGATCATAGTTGCGGAATGTCTAGTATTGGTTCTTTTGTGGAACAAGGTTTTTAGCCACGCAGGTATGTTATCATAATCAGCTGGATTAGATGTTGCTGTTTATGAGTCTGGCTGCTTTTGCTTTCTCTCTTATTGTGAGTTTTGTAATGATTTGTTCTATCATACTGTGTTAGAACTGATTGGATGTATATCAGTAGTTGCGTGTCCGTCTGTGCAGAGTACATGCATTCCTAGAACAGTGGGGCCTCATCAACTATCAGGTAGAGATGGAGAATCGGCCGACTGCAATGGGACCACCGCCCACGTCACACTTCCTTATTCTCAGCGACACACCGTCAGGTCTTCAGCCGATTGTACCAGCAAAACTCAACCAGGTTTGCTTTGGCCTGCGATTGCTTTATTGTGTTTACTGTTATACATTGGTTTGACACTCTGTTGGCTCCCTTGTTTGTTTGGCTAAAACAACAAACTTGTTTTAAGACTGTATTTCCAAATTAAACACGTGAACCAGTACCAGATTCATCGAAAGAATTAATCAGGGAATTAAGAGTCGCCACTTGACAGTTGCCATTGTTAATGTGTACATTGCAAGTTTGTTGCACGAAATTTGGTGTGTACTAGTTTACATTTTTCAATTGTATTTAACTGGCTTTCTGTCATGGAGTTAAGTAAAACATTTATAAAGTGCCATTAGTCACATAAATGAATCGAGGCACTGGAGTTTGCTACCAGGGGGTATTAAAAGCTGCTTGGAAATGGTGTGTTTTAAGATTCTGCCAAAAACAGATGAATGTATTGGAAGAATGGACTGTGTCACGAAGGGGATTCCAAATAGTTGGGGTCGCTGAGCAGAAAGAGTGAGAACAGAAAATGAGATTAGTGCAAGGAACTTGTAAGAGGTCAGGGAAGGAAGATGACATGAGAACATGGGAAGAATGGTAAGGAATAAGAAGATGAGAGAGGTAAAAAGTTGGGCTGGGTCCCATGAGACAGTACCTTTTGGGGGATAATTAGAGCAGGTTTTTTTCAGGCCAAATGCCCTCCTTGTTAAAGCTAAAAGGTAAAGGCATAGATTTGTATAGTGCTGAATTACGAAACTGATCTATAAAGCGCTCAGGATGTTGCATGTTGAAAGGATGACACAGTTTTACCTGCCACTTACATGTTTATTTATGAATGGAATGAGCCATCCTGCCCAGCAGACAGTGTCAAAGCACGGAAGGGGACTCCGAGCATTGATGCTAACCATGGAAAATGATCCGCTGATCCAGCAGATGACACCTGTGGCAAGGGACGCTGCAACTTTTGCTCTGGCTCTGAGGCACCTGCATCTGCTAGGGACTTTAACAACTGTGTGATACAAGTGAAGTGGCAGATTAACCGTTAATGTTGATTAGGTCGACTCTTCTGAGTCGAGTCGACCGAATAATGTGGGTCTCATATGTTCATGTCTGTCTGTCCGTTTGTACATATGTATGTATGTCCGTCCACAAAAAAAGTTCCTTCGATTTTGATGAAATTTGGCATAGAGGTCCATGAGTGATGCACTACAGTATGTAGTATGGCAAATTCAAGATCAAGGTCATGAGCCCTTCGAAGTTGGAAGTTCTTTCATTTTCAAAAGCTATCTTCTCCGCCATTTACAATGGGAGCTGGCAACTGACCACTGAGTCTTAAACTAGGGCACAATATCTAAATTTGATCAGGTCAAATTTTTCATATTTTCCCTGGTTTTTGTGTCGCATGACTTTAAACTTGGCAGAAACGTCAGTTGCGAAGAGTCGGCTGTTAGTCCCGTACGGGGCTAATTTATTATGCAAGCATTCAAGCTGTTGCAACAATTTGGCTGGATGATGTGTGGGCTTACTCTGAACACAGTCAGTGCTTGAAAATTTTAATATTGTTCAAATATAGGATAGCACACGACCATTGTTTTAAAAATCGCCAGGCATGTATAGACATTTGACATTATATATTAGTAATAAAACCAGCAAATATAAATAGTAAAAACTGGTCAGTTTACAACCAAGTGTAAGAGCAACAGATTGATAGCTCTAAAACGGCAAATATCACTTTGATAGGACTCCACCTAGAACGTTGAGTACGCCCTTACCTGCAAAGTTATGCCAAAAATTGTAACTCACTATACATGTGACTGTAGCACAGAATAAGAGACCATTGTAGCAATACCAGTAGAGTTTAGAGCCTTTAACTGCCACATGACTTCGCTGGTAAGGGCGTGCTTAATGTTCTAGGCAGAGTCCTACCAAAGTGATAGTTGCCATTTTAGAGCTATGACTCTGTCGCCCTTATGCTCGGTTGTAAACTGGCCAGTTTTACCACTTATGTTGTACTATATTTTATTGCGGATGCATATTTGCTTTTGTTGTGGTTGATTTAGTTTTCTAGTACAAAGCCAAGAGATTGGCTGAGAAGAACGTCTCTGAAATGACCTACTTTGTGTCGGGTGAGATGTAAAACCTTAACTCAATCAATCAGTAATATATGCTGTTGCAGACCCAGAATGCCAGCAAGCAAATGGTAGACTTTGAAAATAAACCAGAGACGTCGACGGAGGATGAGAAAAAAGAGCAAACGTTCGGCCTACGAACTGACCAGTATGCCAAGAAAGGACTTCAGGTTGTCTTGTTAGATTGTGTCTTTAAATACTATAGAATACATTGGCTTTCTCTAACATTGTCTGAGAAAAATGCTGTAATTAATAATAGTTGCTCCTTCTGTGATATGAATTTGTTGATTTGGTGACATATAGTAAATCTTGTTTGTTAAAAATACGAGGTTTCCTGTTGAAAGTTTTTGGAGACCTTGATTCTTTGCTGTCTACAATGTGTGCGCTGGCATGCAAAAAGCGGAATGTCATCAGTTAATTGGTCAAGTGTGACTCGGTTGCACCTAACTTTGTTAACTGACCCACTTTCCTATGCTGCTATTGCCAAGGTCATAAGTTTTTAATACTGTCTATAGTCAAAAGAATTTATGTTGAGAAGGTTGTTTATGGAAATGGTCATCTGGTATGTTATGGTGTACGTGTGCTGCTGACAGGACCGTGGGGCGGTGACTCGCAGCCGCGAATGGACCGACCAGGAAACACTTCTGTTGCTCGAAGGCCTCGAGATGTACAAGGATGACTGGAATCGCGTGGCGGAACATGTCGGTAGTCGCACGCAGGATGAATGCATTCTGCATTTCCTACGGTTGCCGATTGAAGACCCTTATCTCGACGATGATGGCTCGGGTGGTCATCTCGGCCCGCTTGTGTACCAGCCGGTGCCGTTCTCACAAAATGGCAATCCAATCATGTCGACCGTTGCTTTCCTCGCATCAGTGGTCGACCCGCGGGTTGCAAGTGCTGCCGCCAAAGCTGCATTAGGTACCGCTTGGTTTTATCACTGCACTGTTTGTCTGTCTTACAGCTTACTCTGAATTAAGACTGTTGTTCTCCTTAAGTTTCGTTTGTTTGTTTTTTCACTCCATTAATTAATAGACCTGTGGCAGCAGTATGATTTTGTTGAATGAAAATTTTAAGTTTTTTAGGGTTGGTGTGATATATAGCCACGATATACATGTATGTCCGTGATATAAATGCAATGTATATCCCATATATTTTTAGTTGAAAAGATTGGTTATTTTCGGCATTTATGTCAAAACGTGATGGGTGAATGCGATATTTTAAAAATGTTAATATATTTGTACATTTTGCATATTCTGAATAATAAATTAAAACATATAAATTGTTTTTGTACAAAAAAGTGATAGGCAGATTTCGTGGTAATCTGCTTCAGTTTGCTGTGTTGTTATCGTTGTCAATACTATATAGTTATGTAGTTAATTCTAGACAGGCTGCCATACTGCTATTTCTGCCAGGCATTCTTGCACTTTACAGATGTGATTAATAATAATAATATACCTACTGAGGGTTACAAACATAATAATAATACTGTTACTACAGTAGCTGTGCATTTTAAAGTACATTTTATTAATGTTGCTGATGACAGAGGAATTTTCGCGGATGAAGGAGGAAGTGCCGCCGCCATTAGTAGATGCACATCTGCGCACTGTGCAAGAAGCTGTGAAGCAAGGTGTACCAGTTGATTCGAGCTACGCTCTTGATAAAACTGGCATCGCTGGCACTGCTGCAGATAAGAATGACAGAGAAACAGGTTTCTTATCTTTTATCTACATGTCTTGACCTCTTCTGGCTAGCGTAACGCTCATGGGCAGTGAATTTGGATATGTGGATGACTGATGTTTCTCGCTGCTGTTTCATAGAACATACAAAACATGAACTAGATAGACACTTATCACCTTAGTAGGGTGTTGCGAGTAGTTAATGCCAGTATTGTTAAGATTTCAGTGATATTTTAAGATATGAAACCATGGCTTTGAAACCTATAAGTCATTGATTTGACCTGCCTTTACATTTGACTTCTTGAAATACGGACAGCCGGTTATCCATTGATTTTCGTCCTGCACCTGTTTGATAGAGAACCTTTGGAGATAATAGGTGCTGGTTTTCTTGTGGGGCAGGTGCCCTTCTCATCACCCAGCCAACAGTATTAAAGCACTACAGAGAATATGCTGTTGAGGACCTTGTTGCATGTGTCACGTTGTGTTAGTAATATTTTTGTTTATTTTGTTTGTTAATATGTGAAAACCAAGAAAAGGAGCTCTGAGTTGTTATGCAGTATTGATGGAGTTTTCGTGATGATTGCAGCAATGGAAACTGGTGCTGATAAGCAGAAAGAAGCTGCCACTGGTGATGATACGGCTACAGCTACCGTTGCTGCTAGTAAAGCAGATGTGTCACAGGTAGAAAGTGGCAATTTTGTTTTATATATTCAGCGTTAGGCTGTGATTTTCAATAATTAATTGGTTGGTCAATCTTTAAAGTTTTAACAAATAATTTGTTTCAGTTCACAAGCCTTATTTCCTACTTATTTCAGGTTAAGGTTAGTTGTTGATATTTGCTGCAGTGATGTATTATTGATGATCGGCCGATGCCATTGCTTTAACAAGTCACATCGTGTTTGTGACTGTAGCTGTGTGAACCATGTAATATATATTTATCCAGGCGCCAGATTCCAGTCAGGAAGACGAGGTGATGAAGATGAGTTCGGCTGCTGCTGCTGAGCAAGAAAAGTCGACAGCAAGCGAGGGCGAGAAGACTGATGACGAGAACGCAGTAAGTGCTGGTGCTGAATGTTATTGTTGTCTGTGGACTGGACAGCCGACACCATGGCAGCGTGACATACCTCCTGTGAGGAGTTAGCAGGTGGTGAGGTAAGTGGGTGGCTGGGGTCAGTGCTATGACTACCCACCAAGTGCTTGGACATTGTTGGTTTCTTGACAGGAAGGACATTCTAGCCTGTGGAAAAAGCCTATACCAGTTGTCACTGAAGGTTCTCTGTTGAATAGTAGCAGGATCGATCATGATATTCATGCATGTACATCTTGTTCCTGTATAACAAAGCATTGACCCACTCACAGTAACTCAGTCTGACTGTGGCTTCCTGGCTAAGTGCAGTGAATACTAGCAATAGAGATGGCCACTCGTCGCATCATTATTATCACATAGTCAGCTGGGACAACAGATCGTGTATCTCCATAGATCAGCGGCGGGCCACTGCTGGGGAAGAAACAGTGAGTTCTGTGTAACAGTAGGTTCTGTTAGCATACGGGTCTGGTCGGTTGATAACTGAGCCAGTTAGCTGGCTGATGTGGATTGTGTGTGCGAGCTTAATTGGGTTTAATTCTCAGTGGCTGAGAGCACATAGCTCCTTTAAGTGGACCATGTCATCTATGCAGAATATTTCTCATTGTGGCGGAGCATTTGGTTTCTTCCTGTACTTGTTCCGAACCAGAACCTCGGGTGATAAGTGGCACTGTTCTTTCTGCAGGTCGGATGTTTTTTTGGTCACCAAACCAGTAGGGATGCTGAAGGAAACTCAAAATAGCTGCCCTCAAACAGTCCCCTCTGTCTGGGCGTCATTCTTTCTTCATCAACCACCAGACTACTGAAGACAGGAGTGTTGCTTCCCTGATACCAGTCTCCGATACCAGTACGATGTGATTACTGAGATGATGAAATGAATAATTGTAAGAAGCCATTTTATTGTCTGATCTGGTTATGAGCATTGTTTTGATATATGCCAGTCTGTCTGTTAACTTCCTGCACTGATAATACACAAGAACTGTGCACTGTGCATGTTTCAAGTTTATCAGTGCTGCATAACGAAAATTGTGTTGCGTACAATTACAGGCTGTTCAGGCGTCTGCTGGAGACAAGGCGGCATCGTCAGATGAGTCTGGTGCTGCTAAGAAGACTGAAAGTGATATCACAGTTGCTGCGGCTGCAGCTTTGTCCGCTGCTGCTGTCAAGGCTAAGGTCATTGTCGTAATGCAGATTACACATGCTTTGCTTTCCTGTTTTCTATTGTAACGGTTAATTGGCCGTATCAGAATAACATATGTGGCTTATGCACCACAATGGAATTTCCTGCCCAAGGACATCTCTGGTATGGCGAGTTGATTACCTCTACAAAGTGATAACATGTTTTTATACTTTTTAAGTCAATTCTGCTGAGTCGACCTAATAAAGTGGGTCTCAAATGTCTGTCCATTAATGTGTACATATGTCTGTCCGTCCACAAAAAGTTTGTTCCATTTCAGTGAAGTTTGGCATGTAGGTAGAGGTCGATGAGTGATGTACTACGACAGTAAGCAGTATGACCCGATCCAAGGTCAAGGTCATGAGCCCCTGAAAGTTGGAAATCCTTCCATTTTCAAATGCTATCTCCTCTGCCATTTACAATGGGAGCTGGCAATTGAACATGGATTCTTAAACTAGGGCACAATATCTGAATTTGATCGGGCCGGATTTATCATATTTGTCCTAGTTTTTGTTTCACGTTACTTTGAACTTGGCAGAAACGTCAGTTGCAGAGAGTCGACCGTCAGTCCCATACGGCGCTGTTATTATGTAACATCACGTTGACTTTGCCATCAAACATTCATATCTAGCACAAGATCTTGTGTTGTACTTGGTATATATTGTCAAGACTACAGCTTGATTGCAACTTAATAATAGCACTGTTCACTGTTATTCATCGCCGTCTTGATTGTGGGTGACATTTCACACCCGGTAACTATTTTGTCTCTGCAGCATCTGGCATCCGTTGAAGAACGCAAGATTAAGAGTTTGGTTGCTCTGCTCGTCGAGACGCAGATGAAAAAACTGGAAATCAAACTAAGGCATTTCGAAGAGCTCGAGGCTATCATGGATAAAGAACGTGAAGCAGTCGGTTAATTTTTCTGCCGTCAGTTCAGTTTGTGCAGTATTGCAGCGTTAATAATATTGCTGGCCCTGTGCCATTCTGTGATGTGTTTCTGTCCTTTTATGTTGAACCAGTGTGACGCTATTTGTGTAATGAAGGCACTAATTGATGCGTATTACTGGCAGGATGCCCGCATGGCATGCCAACTATGAGCATCCGTTACTTTCTGTAATCGATATGCCAGTACTTAGACTACTGATTGTCGATTTTTACCGCTGCGGCTGTGCTAGCATGGTAGCATGGTATATGCTGTCGTCATGTGTACGTTTGTCTGTCTGTCTGTCCATCAGTCTGTCTGTCACAAGCCAGTACTGTACCGAAATGGCTAAACGCAGGATCACGCAAACAATGCCATACAATAGTCCAAGCACTCTCGTTTTCTGAAATCAAAGATCTCGGCGAAATTCTGACGGTGTCACCCCCAACGGTGGTGCCCAATAAGGTGGGGTAGGTTTATATTGGTGATATTCTACCAATATCTCGCTGTATCTCAAAAACGGTGCAAGATAGGGACATAGTTAGTTACTATGGAACGCTAATAGGAACTCGTATGCGCTCTATCGAATGGTGCTATTTTCAGAGACCTTGAGTGACCCCTGGACCCCAAACCACTCCATTTTCAATACTCTGTATCGCCTTTCATATCTTTATAGTGCATGGAGGTGGACACTTCAAATTTGGTAAATAGGTTGATCATATAAGTGCTAGCTGCAGATGACAAATCATCACTGAAAGGCGCGTGGTCAGGTCATGTGAACCATTTATATTTTGGTGGGCATCAATCATATCCTGGAATGGCTGAAGCTATAGTGATCAAATTTTGTAGGCATGTAGGCTATGTCAAGTCCCTGCATACTGATGACATGACCCTTAAAAGAGGCGTGGTTAGGATCACGTGACCCACTTTTAATTTTGGGGCCCACAGCAATATCTCATGGATGGTTTAAGCTAGAATCGCCAAGTTTTGCACACAGAAAGAATATCAAATCCTAGCCTGTGGATGACAAAGCACCCCTAAAAGGGGCGTGGTCAGAGTCACATGACCCGTTTTTAGGTCAACTCTTCACAGTCAACCTAATAAAGTGGGTCTCTAATGTCGGTCCGTACGTCCACCAAAATGCTTCTTCGATTTCATTGAAATTTGGCATGTACATGAATGATGCACGACAGTATGCAGTATGACCCAATCCGAGGTCAAGGTCATGAGCCCTTGAAAGTTGGAAATCCGGCCATTTTCAACAGCTGTCTCCTCCGCCGTTTACAATGGGAGCTGCCAACTGACCACGGATTCTTAAACTAGGGCACAATATCTAAATTTGATCGGGCCAGATTTTTTATATTTGTCCTAGTTTTTGTGTCATGTGACTTTGTACTCGACAGAAACGTCATTTGTGAAGAGTCGACCATCAGTCACGTACGCGGCTAATTTTTTTTTTTAATTTTGCCCCCAATCATATCTTTGTAATTTGTGAAGCTAGGCATTTCAAATTTTGTGTACTGATTGATACAGAGGAGTACAAGTGCATGCATGATATATTACTCCCAAAAGGGATGTGTTCAGAGTCACGTGAACTCTTTAATTTTTGGGAAATAGGTGATGATATCTGCGAAATGGTGAAAGCTAGAGGCATAGTTGCAATGGAACACTAATAGGAAATTGCATGTGGCTTATCGAATGGCACCATTGCCAATGCCGTTGAATGCTGTTTGAAACCTTTTATAACATTCATAGCTCGTGAAACATAGCACGAATTTACTAACATAGTGCGTCGTGCAGTCCCTCTGTGGTAGCTGAGCTTCTTGTGAGGTTTTCCACCCCGTGGGAGTTAATAAGTTCTGGTCTCGGCCAATTTCTAACGGCATTAAGTGAGAAATGACGTAAAACATAACGTGCAACATCTGACGATAAGATATTCACAGCAAAAGTGTAGTGTCTATGCATAGTAGAGCAAATATGCCATTGATGTATTGTAGCGAATTGGTGATATTAGGGTTTCTACTTTTAGTTTGTTTACTTGTAATTTGCATTCTTGGATGAGTGATGGGAATGGTATCTAACCTGTAGAAACCTGCACCAGTTGCCTACTGAAAGAAACCAAACGTGGCTTTAGTTTTTGTGTTGTAGTATATTTTGTTACGGATGCATGCTTTCTTTTGTTGTGTTTGATGTAGTCTTACAGTACCAAGCCAGGAGATTGGCTGAGAAGAATGTCTCTGAAAGGACCTATTTTGTGTCAGGTGGGATGTAAAACCTTAACTCAGTCAATCACCTGGAAAATGGTGATTACGGTGGTGTATGTTCGTGTGCTTGTAATGTGCAGCCTTAAATGTGTTGAGATGCTGTAACCAGGTGTTACTTGTTGTGCTGTAGTTGGAGTACCAGCGGCAAGAACTGCTGCGCGAGCGTCAACAGTTCCACATGGAGCAGCTGCGTGCGGCCGAGTACCGAGCAAAGCAGCTGGCAGCACAGCAGCTAACAATGGAGCAGCAGCAGCAGCCACGGTCCTCACAGCAGGCCACACCCGACCAAGGTCTGTGCTAGAATAACCATTAACATTTCTCTTATTTTAAACCATTAATTCTGGATAGTTGCTGTAATGAATTCCCTTTAGTACACCATACATCCAAGTTTTTGTACATTTTGCTGTCATCAGATTGACTGGTCTTATTTAAATTCACATTGTAGTATCTACGCCCATGTCGACACTGTTAATTACTTGTATAAGCAGTGTTAGAGGCAGCTGTATGGCGTTGTTAACAAGACAAATCTGTATGTGAGAATTAAATTTGTGGTGTGCTATTGTTACACTATATACACAGTTGGCTCTCAGCAAATAACAGTGTGGTAATATTTGTATCTTGGATTCTTTAGGGGCTGCGGAAGTGGTACCATCACCTGGCATGACGTCATAGCTATGAACTGATGATCAGATGTCCTGATGTGTTGCTAATCTGGATGCCACATCCATCACAAGATACAGACTGATGCCTCACTGGACCAGTCTTATAGCAAAGGACTGTACAGCAGACTGCTTCTGAACTGAGCATTTTGCTCAGAATTGGTTGCGTGTTTGAATCACGGTAGTTTATTTAGCCAATGCAGGCAGTATCGTGTAGATAGATATTGTAGTAGAGGTAGTTTCTTTGCCAGGCACTAGCTTTGTTTCAGTTTATAAATTTCCGTTGTCAGTAGGTTTTAGGAGAGAAAACTGCAGTTTCAGTTTCCATTAAACTTCGGTGTTTGTCATCACCGGGCGTCGCGAGAATGTCGCCGCGGAAGAATGAGCCATGTGGTGGTCGGCGGCGGAGTGGCAGGCTGTTTTTCATGATTTCGAACATGGGGGTATGAACCCCAAACCTTGAATGGTCCCGTCTCTTTCCTTGCTTCCCCTCCTCGGTTGGGGTGTGTGGTCCCAAAACTGGGCAGACGTAAAGGAACACGTGGTCAGATACACACATCTGCAGGTCTCCTGTAAGTGTTATATCATCTCAATGGCAACCCAGCAGTGTCCCCTTTTCTCAGCCATGCAGGCCTCTAGCAGCGACAATCAAGCACATCCAGCAGGACTCGTCGACGTACATTGTGACACTGGCACAAGCGACAAGTGGAAGGTGTGCCATGACATTGAGAGCTACATCGCCCTGTGCACTGTTGCCGACCCAGACTCAGTTACAGCCACCTCGACAGTGGTCCCTGAAAACCGCCAGTTAAGGCACCAAAAACTCAGGTTTCAGCGACTGATGGTCTTTCAAAAAAACCTAGGTTTTGATTTTGGATACCGTAACAATAGTACCCGTCACACTGCTGTATTGCGTCACTAGTTGGCAAGTTGATGTTTGGCTTATGTAAGTTTTTCAACTGGTTGTGTGATGACAGAGAACTGTAGGTTAACATAATATACAGGCATGTAGTTTAGTCTTGCGGTGTGATAGTTGTCTTCTCCTGTTGTAGACGCTGGCGTAGTAATTTAAATGAGCCTCTCAGTACTCAATCCCTTTCCCTTTTGGGTGGCTGCTGAACAAAAAGGCGGCCAGGGTTGAGGTTAATATATCGCTGGCCTTCCTTCACTGGGTAGGGATAGCTCTCCACCCCTGACCTTTTGTCTCTGATATAGCCATATTTATGCTGAAAGGGGACGTTAAGCTCTAACTAACTAACTAACTGCAGAACATGACCAAGTTGTCAATGATTAGTGGGGTCATTTCTACGAAAAAGATATGGGAATGCAGGGTATCAAGGTGCCATAGGGGCCAAGGGAAGTGTAGTGTGGGAAAGAGACACCCCTTCCCATTGGGAGGGATCTGGAACAGGGCTGTGTCCGTCCAGAAAATTTTTCAATTTTCTTTCTCAAGAAGGCATTTGCTGATGCACTCTGGGACAGTGTTGTAAAGTTCACATATGCAATAGAAGGGCATAAAACCCATTGTGTCTGCAAGGACAATCTGCTGGAGTCCGGCGACAAACTGCATTGTGACAATAGCATGCGTTGTGCCGTTCAAACTTAGTGGCATGTGGCAGTGGCATATTTACGATTTTGTACACGTCTTAGATGTTGCACACGAACTGTGCGACACTATAGATCAGTCACAAATCATTGTGTTGTAAACAAACATGGATGCTCAGTGTGATAAACTGGTGACAGTTGTCGTTCGAACAAAGTTAAACACTTGCAATGGTCGATGTGCCATGGTGAAAAAGTAGAAAAATCAGATTAGCTCTTAAGGTCAGTGTGGGACAAGTTTCCAGAGGGAAGTACACTTATTTTTGAACTTGCCCAAATTCCCTTATAATAACATAGTGCATGCATGATAAGCAGAGGATAGCTTATGTGCCAAAAACCAGCTCTGTCCATTCAGCCTATTGATAGAACACCGGCTTACGTGTAAGCATGTAGCCTGTATGTATTTACTATAAAAATGTTCCCATCTTTTTAAACCAACTTGGGAATGGTGTCAGGCATCGAATGGCAAAATAATTAAGGAAATGCCTTATCCATGGTCAAAATATGCCAAGTTAGAGAACGTCATTTCCAGTCGTTCTGCTGATGGTCATTATTTTCTACATCGTTTCATCTTGTTTAATGTATGTAATGTAGCACACAGCTTTCTAACAGTTGTTTCATGGTCTTGATAATTGCTAGATGGATGTTAAGTGGCTCAATTGTTTTATTAACATCTATTTAAAGAATCAAGTAATGCAGCTTGGTGTCGTCCAGGAAAATAATTGTCGCGAAACTGTCTGGTATTGTTTTCAGCCAGTATTTGTAAGAGTTTCAATGAATATATGGTATGCAACTGTGACTGGTATGTTATTATTGCACGTCAGCATAGCACAGCTGTACACAGCATGATACTGATGTACCAATTCCGTCTGTTGCCTGCTGGTATTGCATTAAAACTACTGAACTGATCATCAAACAAGGCCTCACCCACATTGGGGTCACCCCATGGTCTTCATATTATGAGTAAACTGGAGACCATAGGCTACTATAACGCATGACGCATGTTTCTGATAGCTAAGTTTCTTCAAAAATATTTTACAATACAATGTTGAAACAAAGGCCATTTATCCACCAAAGCTTCGTCAATATCATGAAGACATTTTGGACGACAGATGTTGGGCAAGGAAATGTAAACATTTTGCAGCACATGCAGCCAGCTAACTAGCACTATGCTTTTCTTGAAGCTACTAATTCAATTTTACTTAAATAACATGACAAATCTTCACCAGTTAACCAGCACAGTATGACATCATGCCCCACAACATGGAGATCATATTGTGACTAGATTACTGTGGCATCACTTCAACCTATGTACACTGTTTTGGAAGAGGGTTATTTCAAAAATTTAAAACAAAGTTTCTATGACGCCATTACATATACAGCAATACAGATTACAGACAGACAACACTATCATATACTTAAATGAATGCCACAGCTCTCCTGCAGTTAGTGACTTCAGCTAAATGGCAATACAGGTCCACCCTCGTTAGTCTGCCATAATTTGTTTTCTGAAAATTTGGGGGATTAAAAAAGTTGGCGGATTAACGAAAACAGGCGTTTTGTGGGGCAGGGTATGTATTGTGTTCGTGTCTGTGCAGAGTAAGCCTATATGCACCACACAGCATCATATTACTGTTGTAAAAAGGTACTGAATGATCTTGCAAAAAATCAGTGCATGTACATTTCGAATATAATTTATTTATCAGTTGTGTCAATTTACTGAGCATTAAAGTAGCCAGTTATCTTGCACTGACAGAAATTTTTCATGGCCCTATCTTTCAAGTTTCTGAACGTCCATTGTCGAGGTGCACGATAACAGCGCGCAAAAAAACTGCCGTGAAATCGCCAATGACAGTGGGCTTCAACAGAAGTTTAGCAGGAAATATTTATGGCTGTAGTGTAGTTTGGCGGATTAACGAGTGGTAAATCAATAGGTTGCTATCGAAAACGTTTTGGCGGTTGGCAAATTGACGAGTGGTTTTAACATGGGAATGAATTCGTTCTGTGCAGTTTTGGCGGATTAGCGAATTTGGCGGATAAACCGGTGGCGGAATAACGAGGGTGGACCTGTATGTCAAACACCGTGTTTCAGAAAAAAACACCCACTCATATTATTGGCTATAAGTTGAGGAATAGTTGTCTGATTTTAATAGTTTTTGGCATCAAAATTTCTCACATAATTTGACATCGCATGACAGCTTAGTTGTCCACCTCACCTAACTAATGTGTCTACACTACCCTGTAAAACTTATGAAACGAGTTTGTCGCCGTATATAACATACTTTTCCATACAGGTTGTGGACTTTTGGCATCAAATTTTCACTAACTGTTGAAACAACAGTTTTCAACAGTCAACAACTGTTTCCATCGTGTTTATGTTTACTGACCAGAGACCTGTTGCCAGAAATCCGACCGTATTCGGATATTTCATCTTCCAGCAGGATGGAGCGCCAGCTCACGGAGCTCGCGAGACGGTCGAGTTGCTGAAAGAAGTCATGCCTGGTTTCATCCCACCAAGTTTGTGGCCTCCTAATAGTCTTGATCTTAACCCCGTAGACTATGCAATATGGGGAATCATGCAGGAGAGGGTCTACAACAAGGGGAAGATTGCAAATGTCGAAGAACTTCGCCAGCGCATCGTGGATGAGTGGGAACGTCTTGATCAGCGCATTATCGACGGCGCAGTGACTGTTTTCAGTGTTCTTCGACTCTTTTCAGTCACATGCAGCCGTTGTGAAACGTTATAATGCATTTTGTGTAAAACTTACTGCAAACAGTGACACTGAACAATATAACATAAGCAAATCAACATTTCCTGTATCTGCTAGTGAACATTTTCACATTTAATGAATTGTGGAACGAGACTTTTTGTCACAAAACAAGGCATTTGTAATGTACGGCAACAAAACTCGTGCGATAAGTTACAAGGTAGTGTAGACACATTAGTTCGGTGAGGTGGACAACTAAGCTGTCCTGCGATGTCAAATTATGTGAGGAATTTTGGTGCCAAAAATTATTAAAATCAGACAACTATTCCTCAACTTATAGCCAATAATATGAGTGGGTGTTTTTTTCTGAAAAACGGTGTAAATATACAAACATGATCTGGAAAATACAAAAGAATGCATAGACAATAAGCAGTTTGTTAGCATAGCTACATGTTACAACAAATTAAACATTAGCACTTATTTTGCATTTCACAAGTCACATTCGCTGTCTTCAAAATCACTGATATTCCACATCTCTGTATCGAGTGTTTCCATCTGTAAACGACTTAAGCCAGTCAAATCTTCCAAAAAACTTGGTTGGTTAAATACATCTAAAAGAAACTGAAATCCACCAGATGAATATCCATCGATAACAGATTTGGAACATGCCGTACAGCGGTCAAATGCTGCACTTGCAGGCATCATGTTATGAAACCGTGACAAAAACCCACGTATCTGGTGTGGCACAATACCCAGTGGTGATGTTGCCTGTGCCAACAAGTGATCATCATGGGAGCTAGTGTCTGCAGGTGCTCTGCCACCAAGTGGATGCACAAGGACAGATACAAACAGCTCCACAGCTAGAGAAGCTGCTAACATTGACAGGCCTGGCCGGGATACTGTGCACTGCTGGTCGAGAGTGCGATCACGTGTAGAATCTCCGGGTGCAACAACATCATTGCAGAAATAACAGCCGAGTTGTTCACCAGGAATGCATTTAGACAAATCTACTATGTTACATTCTGGAAGTGAAATTCCAGCAGTGTCATCACGGACACCGTGTCGCACTACTAAATACGTGTCAAAACCCAGGGCTGCATTTATGACTAACTTATTCATAGCCGTGCCAAGAACAGTTGGAAGCCATCGACTTTCTCGTGTGTCCATCAGAAGAAATACAGCATCATGGTTTTCGAAAAGCAGTTTCAGTTGTTCAACATCGTGCTTAACAGCCTCTACAATAGCATCCGAAACTGTGTGCCCTGGCATTGGAATTGACAACTGAACACCAACAGCATTCACTCCTGGAAATATGTGACGGAGAGCTTTAGCTGCTGCAGTTGCTTTTTGCTGTCCGCCATTCAGACTGTCGTCAAACACAAACAGTGACTGTCGTACTGGATTTGAATAAGACACCGTACCATTGTCAACGAGAGTTATATTACGCACTCCCCAGCCAAGCAAACAACGGGCAACATTACAACCCAATGTTCCAGCTCCAAGTAGTAAGCATCTTGTGCTAGAAATTTTATAAAGGTCGAGCTCTGGTAACAGACGCCATCGCATCAACTTCAAGTTGAGGTCTACGGCTGAATCTGCTAACCTTCGAGGGTCCATTGACGCACTCAAATCAACCATTCGAGGTCCACTCTTCTGCTTCTCATTCTTCTCCCACCCAACAAACTTTGGTGATGTATCTGGCAAGACATTTGGTATATGCAGATTAAGAACGATGCTGTGCAAAACAGTTCTCTGGCCATCTTTAGTTCTGTCTCGGAAACAAACAACTTCAACTGTGTCTTGTATGTAGTTTTTCCAATGATGTGCAATAAGTGCTAATAAGTTCCTCAAAGGCCAACCAGGGTGCATTCTGAGAGTGCACGGATCACAGAAACCAAATAACAATTTGACTCCAGTTGTCGCCAGTGCAGCAAACTGATTCAGTTGTTTAACTTCCAGCTTTTCACCATCATCTTGGACAACAAACATTGCTGCAGGAGAATCACAACTTAGGGCATCGAATGACTCAACAAGACTGGAAATCTGTAACTTGGTAAATCTGTTGCTAATGAGTACTGGATCACCAAGAACACTGACATCGGTGACGGAAGCAGCAACAAAAGCAAACCAGTAATAGTAGCGATAGTGTTTCAAGTCCGCATGCGCCAACAACATAAATCGGCTGATTATTGACGGATCGTCAATGGCTTGTCCGGAGATAATGTAATCCCATAACTGACTACCTTGAGTGTCGAGCAACGCCCTCTTATCGCATGTCCGGAATTCATCTAGAGTGTTTGTATTCTTTAGCTGGCCATAAATCGGAAAACACTTTGGAGGTGCTGTGAAGCGGTCAACATCGAATGCCGTATAGTCAACGCTCACGCGGGGAGGCAGCAGATCGGCATCTGAATTGCAGTAATAACCGGCGATCGGACGCATGTCATCGTTCAGTCCAAAAATATCGAGTTTCAGCTGTGAAAATCTGTGCCAGAATCCAGCGTCAAGTGCACTACTAAATGGAGCAAATTGCAACATAATATTCGCAGACATGTCCTCAATAAGCAGTTTATTATAATAAAAAAAAACAACTATACGGAACATCAACAAATCCACGCCCACTAAATTAACATCGTAAAACCCGAATCTGCCCGACGACTTCCGAGTTCAGGAACAATCGGGCATGCCCAGAACTGGAAAAACTAGGTTTTTAAAATGAATTTAAGTTTTTTTTCTACGAAGACGATGTCGCCAAGCATGAAAGTGTGACCCAAAAGCATATGAAATCTGCATCCCATAGGACTTAGGAAGAAAACAGAGAGTTGTAATTAATGAACAGTTTTCCAGCTGGAGGAGTGGAGGAATGTACTAAGTGGGGTTCCACAGGGTTCAGTCTTGGGACCACTGTTGTTTGTCATATTCATAAATGATATTGATGAGTTAATTGGCTGCAATATTTTAAAATTTGCTGATGATACAAAAAATTTTTCGAGAGATCCAATCACCCCAAGATATTGCCCGACTACAGGAAGATTTAGTTAATCTTGCTGAATGGTCGAATGATTGACAAATGTTATTTAACGTTGACAAATGCAAGGTCATGCACATGGGATATAATAATACATGTCCTGAATATTTTCTTAATGGAAAAAATTGGATGGAATGTGTAAGTGAAGAGAAGGATTTAAAAGTAATTGTCAGTGATGATCAAAGGTGGGAACAACTGTGCAGTCAAACAGCAGCCAAAGCAAATAAAATACTTGGATTAATAAAAAGAAATTTTTCCGACAGATCAAAAGAAACAATAATTCCATTATTTAAAAGCCTAGTTAGGCCGCGCCAGGAATATACTGTTGTCCAATATAGAATCCACATTATATTAATGATACCCGGTATTAAATTGGTTGAAGGTGTGCAGTGCAGCGTCGTGCTACTGGGGTATGAAGAACTTACATTATAAAGAAAGGTTAAAAAGGCTAGGTCTAATGCGTTTGGATAGAAGGAGAGTAAGAAGTGACTTACTGGAGACATTTAAAATTATTAACGGGTATTATGATTTAACTGTCGACACTTTTTAGCGGACGTGAACTCGCGTTCACGTTCGCTATATGCTATGGCAGATCCGTCTGTCTGTCGTCTGTCGTCTGTCTGTGACGTTGGTGCACCCTACTCAGGCGGTTGAACTTTTCGGCAATTTTTTTACGATAGCCCAGGGACTCTACTTTTCTGGTG
>Ga0209780_1000581_pt1 | contig 20285 bp, 21 predicted proteins | sample WorMetexBAHAMAS2_FD_187384 | JGI IMG/M metagenome (GOLD analysis project Ga0209780, IMG submission 187384) | Marine gutless worms symbiont microbial communities from Max Planck institute for Marine Microbiology, Germany - Inanidrilus exumae... | ecosystem: Host-associated > Annelida > Digestive...
AATGGGAAGCCACAGATGATATTTGAGGCTCAATCGCAGCGAGTTGTCAATTTAAAAATCCTATTTACTGAAGAAATAGGATTTTTTTTTTGTGGCGACGTTGTACTCACTTTTGTTTGTATTCAATTAGTTGCTCAGCCGTGAGTAAAAAAACGCCCTCTCCACCGTGTTGAAATTCTAACCATAAAAACGGTACATCGGGATATTGTTCTACAAGACTGGCTCTACTCAGTCCCACTTCGGCAATGAGTACACCTTGTGGTGTCAAATATTGGGCGGCTTCGCGTAGGAGTTTTTTGACGAAAAACAAGCCATCTCCGCCCGCCTCGAGTCCAATCCTTGGCTCATGCTGATATTCAGCAGGCATTGTTTGCAATTCTTGGGCATCCGCATAGGGCGGATTGCAGATAATTAAATCGTAATGTATCCCCGCCAAGTTGGAAAATAAGTCGGAATGCACCGTATGTACGCGCTGTTCTAGTCCATAAATCTTAATGTTTTGTTGAACAACCTCAAGGGCTTCAGTGGATACATCGACTGCATCAATTTCTGCGTTTGGAAAGGCTAAGATAGCACTGGCAATGGCGATGCAACCGCTACCGGTGCATAAATCCAATACTCGCTTAACTTTATCAACTTTAACCCAAGGCTCAAATTCGCGCTCTATCAATTCGGCTATTGGGGAGCGGGGTATCAAGACTCGTTGATCAACATAAAAGCGTATATTAGCAAACCAGGCTTCATGGGTGAGATAAGGGGCTGGGATTCGTTCTCGCATTCGCTTGTTTAAAAGTTCGAGCACGGCTTGCTTTTCTGAGTATGTTAGTCGCGTGTGCCATAAAATATCTGGGATTTCTCGGGGTAAGTGTAAAGCGTGTGAAACGAGCACTACGCTTTCGTCAATGGCATTATCAGTACCGTGTCCAAAAAATAGTTGTGCTTGATTAAATTGGCTTGCGCCCCAGCGTATAAAATCGCCAATGGTGTGTAGTTCATCAATTATGGGTTCCATAAAATTTAATTTTACTTGATGTTGTCGTATAAAAAGCTTATTCAAGGGCTTGCGTTAGAATGCTCTTCACTGTGCGCCCATAAAAAAATCTTTTTTCAATTAGGGCTTGATCTCATCTGAGAAATTTTGTATTATACACCTCGCTAACAGATTGGCATGAGCCTGGTGGTGTTAGTGATAACTTATTGAAAAGAGACAAATATTTTATTCCTCGGTAGCTCAGTTGGTAGAGCGTTTGGCTGTTAACCAAAATGCCGGCGGTTCGAGTCCGTCCCGGGGAGCCAAATTATGTTAAACCCGTTGTGTGAATATACAGCGGGTTTTTTTTGTGTCGTTTTGAGCATGTCGTTTATGGATAAGAGAAGAGCCGAGGGTTATAACCCTAAAACTTTAAACCAATCAATACATCCATAACATTCGTCCCAGTCGGTCCGGTATAAATCAAATCACCACTCGCCGCTAAAAAACGTCCCGCATCCGCCCTTTCCAAACATTGTTGCGCTTCAAGTCCCTCTCGACTACCCCGCGCCAAGGTACCACCGTCAACTAAAGCTCCCGCGGCATCCCCAGGACCATCATTACCATCAGTGCCCGCCGCTAATAGAAACACATCATCCCGTCCCGCCCATTCACAAGCTGCCGCTAAAGCCAAATGCTGACAACGCCCCCCTTGACCCGGATTTTCTGGTAAATGTACCGTCGTTTCACTTGACCATATGTAAATACCTGAATTAGCAGCGCATAATTGTTGCGCTAAAGTACGCCCAGCCTGTTCCGCCTCGCCCACTATCAAGGTATTATGATTATAAGCAGCCCTTGCCACTACTTCACAAGCCGCCTTCCGTGCTGCGGCGGGACAGGCAATGATATGCTGTTTAATATTTGTGAAACAGGCAGATTCTGGTAGGGGAAGTGCCTGTGCTATCAAAGTACGCAGCCAATCCGGTAAGGTGTCCCCTGATAAGGGCTCATGTAGCGTGAGCAAGCCTGAGCCAATCGCTTGTAAATTATCGCCGGGCACGTCGGAAATTAGCAAATTCAATACGCGATGTCCCTGTAAATAAGTGGCTAAACGTCCCCCTTTGATAGCCGATAAACTTTTGCGGATTTGGTTTATGGCGTGGATATCCAAGCCCGATGCGAGTAGCCAACGGTTGACTTGTTGCAAATCAGCAAGGCTGATGCCGGGGGGAAGTACTTCAACAAGGGCAGACGCGCCACCCGATATTAGAAATAAGACGGGATAATTGGGGGGCAGATTTTCAATAAAATCTAATAAGGCTTGTCCAGCTGCTAGACTAGAGGCATCGGGCACGGGATGTGCGGCTTCTAAACAGGTGATGGGATATCCTTGCACAAGTGATTCGTCTAAATGACCATATTTTGTAATCAGTAGGGCGTTATGTGAACCTAAAACCTCAAATGCGCCGGCTGTCATCTGGGTAGCCGCTTTGCCGATAGCAATTAAGGCAAGGGGTGCGGTGTATGGATATTGACGCAGATAGGCGGCAACCGTCTTGCGTCCGTTGACGGCATTCAGTGTACATTTATATATATATAGTAAATGCTCACGGGGGGTGATAGCTGTGTGCATGATGTTTTTTCAGGAATCCAAGATTTATGCTAAACTTGCGACTAAAAGCTGGTGGTGTCCAGGCTGAATTCGTGGGAACGAGAACAACGGGACTATGATTATGTATAAATTTTTCCTAACTTTGATTTTTTTCGCTTTGCTGACGGCTTGCGCCAATAACCCCTTGATACAAACCCTGTCTCCGCAAGTCAGCTTGGCGGATTTTAGAGTGACTAAAATGGGCTTGTTTGAGCAAAATTATCTGCTTCGATTACGTTTCAAAAATCCCAATTCCTTCCCCCTGCCTATCGTGGGTATGGATTATCAATTGTATCTGAATGAGCATGAATTCGCTAAGGGCGCAAACAGGCAATCCCTGACTATTCCCGCCTTGGGAGAAAATTTTTTAGATATTGAAGTAACCAGCAACTTAATGCGTACTATTGGACAATTGAGTGATTGGGCAAAGCTGTTCAAGCGTGATTTTAGCTATCGATTGTCGGGTAATATCAATATCATGGCGGGCGCGCCTCCAATTCCATTTGAATATCGGGACAAAATCCCTTTATCACGGGGAAACTTTAAATAATTAAATGGTTAAATTTTGCCATTTTTGTCACTTAAACGATAATCAAATTATTTTTCAAGACGATTTAGTGATGAGTATCAGAGATGCTTATCCCCTCTCAGTTGGTCACAGTTTGATTATTCCTAAACGCCATATTTCCTCCCTGTTTGATGCCACCGAAGAAGAACAGATGGCGTTATTACATGCCTTACGCACGCTTAAGATAGAATTAAGCCAACAATACGCCCCCGACGGTTATAATATTGGGATTAATGATGGTTTGGCAGCGGGGCAAACGGTGATGCATTTACATATTCATTTAATACCCCGTTATGCTGGCGATTGTACCGATCCTCGTGGCGGGGTGCGGTGGATATTTCCTGAAAAGGCTGCCTATTGGTTGCCATGAAAAAAGGAATTTTTGATGTCATTGGAAAGTTTTGGCGAAGAACAAATTTACAATTTCGAGCGAATTGGTAGTTTTGGGCGATTTTATAGTGGCGAATCTTTTCCCATTGAGTATGTAATGACCACTTTCTCTTCAGCAGAATTGTTTGAACTCAGCTTCGCCAGGGATATTCGTCCCGATAAAATAGATTTTGAACTTTTGATGCAGCGCGATATCGATGAAGAACGGGTACGCATCGAAATGGAGCCTTATTTAAATCCCAGATCAGAAAAATTGACGCTTGCCGAAATTCGATCACGCTCAGTTTTTTTTCCCCCACTATTGGCTGCCATTGTGCCCACTAAAGGTAAGGCAATGGAGGCTTATTATACTGATGAAAAATGTGAGAGCACGGCAGGCAAGGAACATGTTATTAGAGAATGGGCAGGTTTGTTTAAGCTTACCTATTTTATGAGTAGTAGTCCACATGCGTATCGGCTCGAGTTGACTGGGGAAGATGAGCCAAAAACCGCGGGCGTACAGTGTGAACCTGTTAAACTTGAAATCCGTCTCACTAAAGGTAATCAACACAGTGCTAAACTCGTTATCATTGATGGGCAACACCGACTTTTTACGCTCAAGCAGGTTTATGAAAAACATCCCCATTTAGTTGAAAATATTGGGGTACCAGTTTGCATTCTATTTGCTCCAAATGCTACTATCCAAAAAAATAAGGAATATGCGCCCTATCGAGTTCCCACTGTTCCAGAAGTTTTTCGTCATCTGTTCGTAGATGTCAATAATACCGCTAAACAAGTCGGTGGACATTTTAATATCTTGCTTTCCGATGATACGATTGGGAGTATTGTGTGCCGTAAATTTTGTGATCATGTACTCAATCGTCATGGCTCAGAAGGGTTAGCTGTTATCGAGTGGAATACTAAAACCAAAAGCGATTCAGCCAAAATAATTCGTGCTTATTCGATTACCAGTATTGGGATTATCGATTTAGCTTTAGATAACAGCATCGGAAATCGAAAGTTGTTGCTTAAATATATTTTGAAATTGGATGATGTGAAAACTCAGCTTTATCCTAAAGGGGATGAAGAGGAGATGGCGGTTGATTATCCTATCGTTACATGGAATAAATTTTCTTTGAGCCAGAAAAATATTCTTGAGGAGCAAGTAACAAAATATTTGATTCCCTGTCTTGAACTGATCTTTTTTAGTACACATGAATTTCGTCTTGTTTTTGATATTTTTTATAATGAATTGAATAGTTTAAAAAAGCTGGCTGATAGCGATCAACAGGATGCCTTGGATGCTCGACAGGTTATTAATCAAATTCTCGATTATATGCCAATTGGTGAAGGAAAGTCGTTTGAAAGTGCGCGTTTGGTGTTCCGCAATTTTGAGTCAAAAGTCAAAAATGCGAAAGATGAGCAGGCTTCAGCCATGATCCAATATGCTTTATTTCAAAGGGCAGTATTTGAAGCGTGGGCACAAGTCTTGGAGATCGCTCGTTGCTGCATTCCTGATCCGCGCGAAGTTACCAAGGGTTTTGTCAAATTATTGGATTTGGCTATGGCGGATAGCGGCCAATTTTTTGTGTTTGATCAATTGTATATGCAGCATACCGTTTTTAACGGTACTAAAATTATTGTCCGGCAAGATACTCGAAAAATCCTGACGCAATTGTTGATATCGCATCTCGCTAATCCTTTTAATGCTAAGCAAGTTTGTGGTGAAATCGGCGTAAAGGGGAAAAGCGCTAAAATACTTGTTAAAAAGCTTCAGGAAAAGGGTGAGATGGCGGCGGGAGAGTTTCCAAAATTTTATGAAATGGCTAGGAAAAAGTCTTTTAAGGCGAATTATCGAGTTTATTTGTCCATTGATGGAAAGGAAAGGGCGGAATTGGCGGAGGCGGAGGAGGAGCAAAGGCGTCATTTACAGGAGGTGAAGGAGGGGAAACGCGCTAAGATGGATGTGTCGGATAGGTTTGATGCGTTGGTGGATAGGCATGTTAAGTCGGATGTTGAGATTGCTATTAAGGCACTTAGGAGTAGTTTGTTTGATAATGATACTGTGATTTTGGAGAAGAAGGGGGCGTATAGGAGGAAAAAATCTGGGGTGCTATAGTTAGTTGTAGAAGCACGAAAATGGTGGGTTTAGATTCGCTGACTTCGTCTCGCTTCGCTCTACCCGCCCTACACAAGAACGTTTTTGGCTTAACTTAATGGCATTGAGGTATAAATAGTGAAATTCTTGTTACGTTCAATTTATATCTGGCTAAGAAAACTGACGGGTGTCATTTATACAAACAGGCTGCCTTCAGCCATTTATTATGGATTTGCTGAGCTTTCTGAGCGACAATATCACATATTAAATCAAGTGCCTAATAGCTTATCAAGGGCGAAATTTCATAAATCAAGGATTAAAGTGTCTGATTTAGCAGCACTGACCGCTAAAACCGGCGACGAATTTACGTTATTTACTTGTGGTAGTCAACGGTTATTAATTAGGGGAGAATCGTATGGTGTACCATTGACTGAAAAAGTCATTCTCAGTCTAAAAAAACAGGGCTATAAATGGTCTGCACATTCCCACCCCGGCACAAGTGATAGTGTGCTGGATGCATCGGGCAAGCCGGGTGACAGATTAGTGTTAGAGTTATTTGAACAAAAACGAAGTTTAATTCTCAATTCTAGTGGAAGACGTAACGTATTTGATAGAATCAACAATTGGAGAGTACGCTCATGCTCAACTTAATTCGTGAAACGCCTAGCGATGAAATATTCAGTCGTCAACAGTGGTGGTCTGCGGGCCAATATGAGGTGCTGGTGTCGTATGATAAGCCACTTTGTTGCCTTCACATCACCGATAAAGCGCAAAGAAAAGATATTTCATGGTTAGTCGCCCATCGTATCGGGCAAATAAATGGTGTTAAGCTTGACACGACGGCTACCATTGATAGTCAGTTTGTGAAAATTCCAGAGCGTCATGTTAGAGAGCTACTTTTACAAATAGATAGCTTATCTGAATAATCTACGGGGTTTGGCGCCAGCGACGCGACAATCTTGCCCAATGCAAGGAAGGGATTGAGCCAGAAAATTTTTCAAACGTCATTAACATGCTGCGTAAATTTCATATCATAAGCAATACGAAAAGGATCCAAAATTGACTTTATATTTTATAATTTAAAGCCTTGAATCGCGGATTTTGCGGATTGCGCGGATTGCGCGGATTAAAAACTTGAAAGCATTCATTTTTTGAGCTTTTGGGTTTAAATCCGCGTAATCGGTGTAATCCGTAAAATCCGCGTTTCAAGGTTTTAGATATCGGTTGAGTCGAGGCTATTCAACTATTCTGACGGAAAACATGTCTGCGGATAAATCCATTTCGTAATCGGGATATATTCTCTTCATTTCATTCTTTAATAATAGAAAAAGGTCAATCATATCTTCCTCATTTGTTACTTCTTCAGTCATAATCAAGCCGGTTTGATCGAAACAAAAAAATCTGTTTTGGTATCTAAGCACGTTAATCGCATGGGCTTCTACCGCAACACCGTCGTCGTTCAGCAAATGAAAACCTAAATACATCACTTCACCTTCCCGCATCCGTCCCAGCACCATCGCTTGGATATCTAACATAGAAGTCCGAGATGCGCCGCCTGTTAACGACAGACTTTGTCTCGCCAGTTCATTATAGTACGCACCCAATAATTCATGCGCGACATGCGAAAAAGAACGCGGCACAAGATCGCCGTCTATGGGAATGCCATTGATTTCCAACGAATGGCCGTCCAAATGTAGGCTAGCCGCAGTCTCAAAGAATAGTCTCCCTTCAGCAGGGTTTTCCGGAAGCCTAGTTATCGCGCGCTCATCGCCGACATTGAGGCGTATAGCATGTTCTGCGAAGTAGCTACAGGGACCATCGCCACAATTAAGCGGTGCAATTTTTTCATTGGCTTTCGCTGTAAGTTCTTCAACATACTGCTCGGGAGTTTTTCCTTGTTCGATGGCTTCCAGAGATTGGAACTTCAAGGAAGTTCCACCGCAGGCACCCTCATTTCCATTGCCGGCATGAGCAGAAAAGTCAAACAGAAGTGAAGATAAAAAGAGGGTCGTAAGTAAGTAAGTAAGTTATTTATTTTTTTTGTGTTCATCAATGTATTTCTCCGTGAAGAATAAAGTTCCTCGGTTAGATCATCCTAGTCTGGCTTTTTGGTTGCAAATTTTTGAACTGTGATTTTTGTGATTTAGGTACCGAACCGTGAATTTTAATGTAAATATCACAGTTCAAATTTATTTATCAATCATATTAGCCGTGCGTCGTGCCAACCATCTTATTTAAATCAAATCATTCACCACTTTGATGATATTGCTATTAAAGCACTTAGGAATAGTTTGTTTGATAACGATACTGTGATTTTGGAGAAGAAAGGGGCGTATAAGAGGAAAAAATCTAGGGTGTTATAATAACACAAGGAGTATCGTAATGCCAGTATCCGGGAAAGAGCTTGGTGAGGCTGGTAAGCAGTACGAGATGGATGTCCGTGATAAAGCCGGTGGGCAATCAAAAATAATCGACGACAAAGAAATTGATAGTGTTACCGATAATGCTTTAATACAGGCAAAAGATTCTAAGTCTGCCATTAACAAGCCTAAGAATTTTTTGAACAAAAAAACCAGAACTCAAATTAAGAACACTATCAAAATGGCAATAGAACGAAATAAAAACGCAGAGTTTTGGTTTAAGAAGGAGCCCCACCCTGATGTTCGGCAATATATTGAGGGGAAAGGGGGAAAAGTCATTATCTGGAGTAAATAAGCATGGCATATTATTATTCACTGCGTGGCTGGCTTGAGATTGAGCCAGAAAATTTTTCGGACGTCATTGGCACGTTGCGTAAACTTCATAGGCAATACGAAAAAGATGCAAAATTGACTTTATATTTAAAGGGCTGGTGTTGGGGAGAAGCCGGCGTAAATTGGACACGTTATTTATTTTACGGTGCCGATGTCACTGAAGATGGGTTGAATTTTTTTAGGAACATGCTTTCCCATATTGCAAATACTGGTTTGAAGCTTTCCGGTTATTTTCATGCTCAAGGGGAGGATGGGGAGAAAAATTATGTTTATAAAATGGTTGATGATAGTGTGTCTATCGAGGAGTCTGCCCAGAATTTAGAGATTACTTGAGGATGGCTCATACAAATGAGCTTAGGGTGCTGCGATTTAAGCAAATAATTTTTATAGGCAGTTTGTGATAGCTGGATAGGTAAAGAGGATAAAATGTGCTGCATTGAGTAGTAAGAAATGGGTAATGATTAGGTGAATTTGATGAGAAACAATACATTACATATAGAGACTGCAACATTAAACGAAATATGCCACCGTTATCATATTAGTCGGCTGGCTTTATTTGGCTCGGTTTTGCGTGGCGAGCAACAGCCAGATAGTGATATAGATTTGTTGGTAGAATTTGCTGAAGGAAAAACGCCTGGACTCGCATTTTTTACATTGCAAGATGAACTATCTGCATTATTTCGGAGAAAAGTTGATCTCAATACACCGAATTTTTTAAGTCGCTATTTTCGTCAACAAGTTATAGTAGAAGCAGAGGAGCTGTATGTTAGCTGATGAAGTACGTTTGCAGCACATGTTGGATGCAGCGCGACAAGCTGCGGAGTTTATTGAGGAACGTTTTCTAATGCCGGACGGGGTTTGCAACCCCGTCCGTAACATTTTAGAGCTGAAAATTTACGGGGCACCCCGTCCAGCGTCTAGCACCTGGTGCAAGAAGATTTAACGTTATGGACGGGGTTGCAAACCCAATGCCATTAAGTTAAGCTCATGTAGGGTTGTTAAGCGCCGCGTATCCACCGAAATATCACGATTAATCAGGTCCCTCGCGGAGCTTAACAACCCTACATCTATGGATTTTCCTTAACTTAATGGCATTGGGTTGCAAACCCCGTCCAGCACAGCAAGTGTCTATCGAGGAGTATGCCCAGAATTTGGAAGTAACCTGAGAATGTGTGTGGCTCATATCATACAGATTCATTCGGGCTGCGATTTAAATTCGACGGCTGGCGTGATAACGAGAATAAGAGCATGACTCAAAGCCTTGAATCGCGGATTTTGCGGATTGCGCGGATTACGCGGATTAAAAACGTGAAGGCATTCGTTCTTTGAGCTTTTGGGTTTAAATCCGCGTTTCAAGGTTTTAGATATCAGTTGAGTCGAGGCTATTCAACTATTCTGATAGAGCCCATTCCATGAATGATACAAGTAAAGAAATATCGTAGGGTGGGCAAGGTGTTTTTGTTGCCCACCTGTCAGGGCTGGTGGGCAAAACAAGCGCTTTGCCCGCCCTGCAAAATAACTATATTCGAGTTTTTGCCGCGGTAGTGAGTACAACGAATGGCAAACAACGAATAATCAGGCAGGACAGACCATCCGCTCACCAAGCGTGATTTGGGTTGGTTGCGCCCGTAGTTTCTAGGGATGAACCCATTAAATCGGTTTTCATTCGTTGTCCTACATTCGCTGTACTCATCGACGGGGCGACGCCTTTTCGTTTCCATGCCTTTGTCCTTATTGTGGCAGTGCATTTTTAACATAGGAACGAGGGTGCGTAACATCAGTTGGCAGTTATTACGAAGTGTAGGCATGGGTATAAATAATGAAATTACGTATTATTCGGATTGCACGGATTAAAAACTTGAAAACATTCATTTTTTTTTGTTTTGAGCCTTTGGGTTTAAATCCGCGTAATCGGTGTAATCCGTCAAATCCGCGTTTCAAGGTTTTAGATATCAGTTGAATCGAGGCTATTCAACTATTCTGATGGAGCCCATTCCGGAATTCAAGTCCACTATCATATCCGGTGTCCTAAGGTGAAATGGAAGTCTTTTGCCAAACTCTCTCAAAGCTTCAACCCCATTCAACTCGGTTTTTAGAATGATGCCGCCTCCATCGAAAAATATAAGTCCCTTCTTGCTGTACCTGAATACATTAACCGCATGAGAATAAGTAAATTCTTCTCGTTCCCACGCGGAGCAAAGGAATGCAGGCGCCGACGTTCTGCGTAGCTTGAAAAATCTTTCAGGAAGTGTCTTGCGGCTTTTCCCGCTCAGGACCAGTGTCCAAGTCCGCTATTGTCTCGGTCCTCATTTCTTCGTCTGGCACATTGACATAGTGGAAACGCGCTTGCCAAATGTAGGCCGTCTCATCATCAAAGCTATAGACAAGACGATTTTCGTGATCAATTCTACGTGACCAAAGACCGGATAATTTGTGCTTCAATGCCTCTGGTTTACCAATGCCCGTTTTGGGTGTGGTACGCAGTTGTTCAGTCATTCTTTTAGGTTTTTGATATTTTTTCTCATCTGTCAGTTTCCAATATTCTATGTCAGTCTTGGCAATGGGCATTATTCGTAATTTTCTCATTTGAACAGCTCGTCTAAATCTTCAGCCTCTATCCACTGGTCCTTTTCAAATTCCTTTCTCGCTTGTTCTAACCGCCTTTCATTCGCAGGAGATGAGAGTAAATAGCTCGTTTCATCGTGTTCTCGTTTTGATTGGTTTTGCGATTGTGCAGCCGAGTTTGATGATTCAGAGTCGGTTTCTTCGTTGATAGAAATAATAACTTTTTTTCCCCATAAGAATTTGGGTATTGTAGCATTTAATATGCCGTTGGGATTAATTTATGCTTGTAAAATCATAATGTTACACCCACATTCCAACTAATGTGCTTTAACGTTCTTTCTTAAAGAAACCTTAATAACTACTACACGGATTAGCGCGGCTCGTTTTGCCTAATGATAACAAAAATTAAAGTAAAATCAAGCATGAAATAAAAACTTTCTATGCAGGGCGAGGTTTGCAACCCAATGCCATTAAGTTTCGTCGGCAAAAGTGTTTACGGCTCACAAACTTTTGCCGACGAATCATGTAGGGTGGGTAGAACGGTGGCTCAGCCCGCCAAGCCTTTGAAATTTCTTATAACTTAAAGTCTTGAAACGCGGATTTTGCGGATTACTCGGATTGCGCGGATTAAAAACGTGAGAGCGTTCATTTTTTGAGCTTTTTGGTTTAAATCCGCGTAATCGGTGTAATCCGTAAAATCCGCGTTTCAAGGTTTTAGATATCGGTTGAATCGAGGCTATTCAACTATTCTGATATAATTCATCAAGTCCAATAAATTTATCTTTTTAATTTGACTAAAGCGAAACAAAGCTTCGCTCCCACTTTCGTTAATTTTTAGAATTAAACCCTGTTCATCAAAAAATAAAAAGTTTCCTTGAGCCCTAAGTATATTAACTGCATGGCCAGAATTCTCCTGGAGATATAGAGAGGTAAAAAACATTACTTCACCTGTTTGCATCTCATTCATTGCTTTTCCAACATTTATAAAATTGTCCTTGAAAAATATATCGTAGTTAGGAGCTAGAGATAAAATTCTATTTCTTTCCGTGTTATAATAATCTTCCACTGATTCTGTTATCGACTGGTCGACGCGAATACCAGCTAGTTCCAGCGTATAGCCATCTGAATGTAGACTAGCGGTAATCTCGAATAAATCTCTCCCTTCAGCAGGGTTTTCCGGAAGCAGAGTTATCGCGCGCTCATCGCCAAGGTTTTCGCGCATAGCATATTCCGCAAAGTAGCTACAGGGACCACCGCTACAATTAAGCGACGCAATTTTTTCATTGGCTCTTGCCCTAAGTTCTTCAACATACTGCTCGGGAGTTTTTCCTTGTTCGATGGCTTCCAGAGATTTGAAGTTCAGGGAAGTTCCACCGCAGGCACCCTCATTTCCATTGCCGGCATGAGCAGAAAACTCAAACAGAAGTGAAGATAAAAAGAGGGTCGTCAGTAAGTAAGTAAGTAAGTTATTCATTTTTTTTGTGTTCATCAATGTATTTATCCGTAAAGAATAAAGTTCCTTGTTTTCATGAAAATCACATGAATCACAGTTCAAATTTATTTATTTTTGAACTGTGATTTTTATGATTTATGTGATTTTTATGAGGTGGTTATCATAAAAATCACATGAATCACGGTTCAAATTTATTTATTTTTGAACTGTGATTTTTATGATTTAAGTACCGAGCCGTGAATTTTAAGGTGCTGTATATCACAGTTCAAATTTATTTTCCTCCACACTAAGGAACATGCATAAAATAACTTCGACAATGTGTCTCACTTTCAACCACCCCCTAGCCCCCTCCTTCGTAAGGCGGGGGAATTCCCCCTCCTTTATAAGGAGGGGGTTAGGGGGTGGTTGACTAACCGTGCGTGGTGCCAACCATCTTATTTAAATCATTCACCACTTTGAACTTCGTATTTTCCGAAGTTTCGTCGGGTTCTTGTTTAGCCCTGTTTGTAACCTCCTCAATGCTCTGGTTGGTTAATTTATTGACCTCTGCTAGCGCATTTTCTCCTGGTACTTTTTGTAGTGCCACTGCTAATAATTTAGCATGTTCTGCTATCAGTGTTTTGCTGATTTCTTGGACCATTTTTACGCACTCATCAGTCCGCAATGTTCCCGGTTCCGGGCTGAGTACCGGTATTTGTTCAGCAACAGTCCTTGTAATTTTATTACCGTCTGTTGAAGCGGATTTGTCAACGGAGACGATTTCTTTTTCAGCCGGTTTCGTCGCTGGAACTTTTTTTTGTGCATTGCTGCGAATTAGTATCCAGAACAGTAAAATGACGATGACGGATATGCTGACCAATTTGATTATTATCATAATTTCTTCGTATTTAATCGTTTCTTGTTTTTCGGCAAGGGCTTTGTCTATTTTGTCTATAGAGACGTCTGTTCCGACCATCCAGCCTAGTGGTTCGTATAATCTCATATAGGATATTTTGGGAGCATCTTCAATTATGCCGCCAGTCGTTGGTTTGGTCCAGGTATATTCTAAAAATCCACTGCCATTCTGGGTTTCGCAAACTTCGATAAAGGATTCAAACAGGTTTTTGAGTTTGCCTTCTATAAGACGTTCCTCAAGTGAGGGTACGGTTGGATAGACTATCATTTTGAGGTCCGTTTTGCTGACGGTGCTAATCCAAAAGGAGCCAATGCCGTTGTCGTACTTCATTTTTCTGATGTTGTCTTTAGTTTTTTCTACAGCCTCGCTAATTACGTCATCGACGTAGTTTGCGGTGCCAAGAAGCCAGTCCCATTCTGGGAATAGTCTCACGTAGGCGAGTTTGGGGACGTCAGGAACAACGCCATTTTGAGTTTTTTTCGGCCAAAGGTAGTCGACAAATCCTTTGCCGTGTGCTTGACAAATTTCCACCGCAGCCGTAAAGAGATTTTGGTCTTTGCCCATAGCACAGTTGTATTTGGCATCGTCCAAAATTTGTCCGTCCAGTGATGGCTCAGTCGGGTGCATAATCATTTTTGGGTAGGGTAAGGTGGTGTCAGTAATCCAAACGTAGCCGTCGCCATTGTCGTATCGAATCGTTTTGATTTCTGCGGCGGCTTCTGTTTGTGCCTCAGCAAGGGTCATTTTGCTATTTTTTACGGCTTGAAGTTTGGATTTTAAAATCGTTTCGGCGACATCAATAATGTTTTCCAAACGAGGACCATAGTATTTTTCTAAATATATCTTGTCCATAGAGTTTTTATAGTTGTTTTCTATGGTGGCATAAGCCATATCAACCGAGTCTTTGGTGTATTGTTTGAGCCTTTGGATTTCTTCGGCTCTAAATTTTCCAATCTCTTCATTTCCTTTGGCGGTGATGCTGTAAATGGCAAATGCGACTATTAGGCTTATCGCCACAATGAGAGATAGTATGATCGTGAATGCTGTTTTGTTCATATTTCGGTGTAGTTTGTTTTATTTAAACATCCAAATCGTAATGCTTAACAGGCTCCCCAAAATCAGTGGCCAAAATAGCATTTTCGCTATTAAGCCATTGCGAGATTGGATGATAAATAGTTGGTGTTTGATTAGGACATAGCTGATAATAACCGCTATTATTGCGATATACATGATTACGTAAAAATATTCAACGTATAAAATCTCCGAAACCGTGATTTCTTTCTTTAGTGCCAGGTGAGTTAAGGAGGTGCCTAAAAATAAGGCGCCTAGGGGTGCAGCCACGTCGGTCAATTTTACAGTTCCTAAGAGTAATAAGATTGCGAATAGCATAATTCCTATCACAATTAAGGGTAGCAGATTTTTAATAAAGGGATTTAGGAAGTCTCTTTGTAGAAAAATTGTGAAGTAAAGCTTTGTATCTTCGTCTCTATAGTTAAAAAAGCTACTTTTTAGTTGCCAATTGGGTAAAGCTATTTCTGGTTTTATGCCTGGATGAGAAATGGGATTTATCCATTGGTAGGCTTCTAAATCTGGTGTTAATAGCACATTCTGATCTTGGTGTTCTATGAGGATATTAAGTTCTCTTCTATCAAAAGGATATTTGGAGTAGTCGAATGCTTGAGGCAGGCTGGCTTCAAAATGCCATCCTATCACTTCTTTCTGATTTTGTTGGCGACGATAGGCTTCTCTTATTTGAAGAGATTTTGCTTGTGGCAAATTAAATCCGCGAAAAATGTTGTTAGGGAAGTTTTCGTCATATTTTTGCCAAATATGTCCAGTTAAGTTAATATGCCTATTAGTCGAAAATGTTATTGAGTCAATCAAAATGCCTGTAGGAATAACAAACAGTTTGTTGTCTACTTTAATATTGGAGTAAATAAATTGGTTTAAATTGGCTTTGTCTACAATTATAGTGCTTTCAGAGCCTGGGCGGAAAGGTGCTGTTTGTGCCAGATAGTGGATAAAGCTTATGCCAATGAGTAGTGCTAGAGATGTTGAAAATACGGCAGCCCAGTGTTCTTGTTCGGCACTAAATAGTAGTGCTATAAAGAATATTATACAGGTAATAATCCAGAAAATGAGCCAGAGCCGTTGATGTCGTAACTTTTCAATGATTTTACCAAAAAATTCGTCTTGCATAACGACGGTAGCCATTGTCCAGCCTGTTGTTGAAATGGGTTGGTAAAATATCCAGGCAGATTGACCGGTTATAGGATCAATATGTTCCATGATTCCACTTTTGTTGTTGTTAATGGCTCGCTGCTTGAGGGCATTATCGTTACGAATTTCAGCGATGTTGAAGATGGTTTTTTTATTTTTAACATATTCTTTAATAGGGTGTTCTATAAAGACACCTTGTTTAGAAAAAATAAATCCATAGCCAGTTTTACCTAGATTGAGCTTATTTATTAATTCATTTATATGAATTAGGGTATAATCAACAAAAACCACGCATTTGGGGATTTTTTGCTGAATCCTTGAACAGGGAATTGTGAAGGTTTGCAGCTCCTGAGTTTGTCCGGTTTGTTGTATATAGTAAGGCGAGCGCCGTGGCTCATTCAGATATGGAATATAGGCAACCCCCATCCCAAATATATGAGGCGTTGTATCCGTAATGGTTTCTATTCTGCCGATAATTTGAGAACGATGCAATTTGCCCGCTCCAATTTCATCAGCGAGTTCGCGGGCGGGAGAGGAAATTTGATTTAACACATCGTCTGTTTTTTGTGCGAGCTCTCGCGTTTCTTGCATCACTTGTTCTTTAGTCACTTCTATTTGATTGTTTTGCATGTAATTGTACAGCATAAACAAAACGAGTAGAAGGCTGGCAGCGTAACAGATTGATAGTATTTGAAATGCATGTTTTTGCCACATATTGATTTAATTCTTGTGTTGACTGCAAAACGATACGCGGTGGCGGAACGCCTGGTAGGCGTTGGTTTTACCACGACGAAAAGGGCATGGGAACGAAAAGGTGTCGCGTCGTTGATGAGTACAGCGAATGTGGGACAACGAATAAAAGTCACTTCAATCAGTTCGTTATTAGAAACTTCGGGCGCGACGAACCCAAATCACGCTTATTCGTTGTTTACCATTAGCCGGCGAAGCTGTACTCGCCACCACGGTGAAAAAAAATAAATAGGATTTTTTCGAGATTTTATATATTTTATACCGACCAATCTTCAATTTTCAAAGGGGGGATTCGCTCAAAATCCCGAATGTTGCGGGTAACAAGGATGGCGTTTTTATTAAGAGCAATGGCCGCAATTTTCAAATCGTTTGTACCAATCCGCAGTTTTTGTGCAAAAAGCGTTTGAAAATGAAAGTCTGCCGATGAATCATATTCAATCACATTGAAGCCGTTTAAAAAATTAAACGTTTTTGATAACCAGTAGTAGGCTTTCACGCGATCATCAGGTTTGCTTGCCCGACGGATTTGGGCTAAACGTCCCCGTATTAATTCCTCAACACTGATAATGGTAATGCCTATCTGTTCCGGAGGGACTGTCAGTAAATGCTTCTTTAGCGGTTCGTGTCCACGCTGATCGCTGTCTAATATAAATAAAGTTGTTTCAGCCAAGTCCCACCTCTTTGTCTATTTCCCGCCGATAAGCAGTTATTTCAGCTTGTAAATCGTCAAAAGTGGGATCGTCCTTAAACCAGCCAAATTTTTCGAGCCAAGGATTTTTGGCAGGCACTTCAATCTGGACAACTTCCACTTGTTGTCGAGTCAAATATTCAAATAGTTGTGTTTGAACATTTTGAATAGCTTGGTCCCGCGTATTTTCGTCCGCCCAAATTTCAGGCCATTCTTTGACCCGTGCAAAATATTTGTTGTCTCTTTGGTTGATAATTACATCACAAATCATAGTTTTTTTTTCTCACTGGTTTGTGCGGCGTATTGCTTCGTCTAATGTCGACAAACTAGTTAAATTTTAACGCGAAAATAGCTGTTTTACTACGGGGATTGTCCGTTATTCACTGATGTTACGACGCCGTATCGTCCCCAAACCTCGTTTGTAAACGAGGAAGGTCAAAATATGGCACAACGGATTAGGGGAGTAAACGGATTGTTGATTGAACGCTATGCTCCGCCGGCACTGTCATTCCCCTCCACCGCCATGAGCTAAAGCTCATGGCTAAAAGTTCAAGTCCCCTAAAGGGGACTAAAACAGTCGGCTTCAGCCGACTTACGCCTTATGAGTCCTGAGCTTTAGCTCATGGCGGAGGGGGGGGCTGGAACGAGGATGCGTAACATCGTTAATCCGTTTATTCCCCGAATCCGCTGTACTGCGGATAGAATAGCCTGAAAACTTCTGCTATCTGGTGCTAGTCAACTATTCTGATAGAGCGCAGCGGCTTGAGAAGATTTATCTCAAGCGCGCCGCCCGACGCCGTGCGAATCTCATCACTGAACTCCAAAATAGCCACACCCCCCCCATACTCACCTTCAGTTTGGAAAGCGGCAACCTGGTCAAAAAAGAAAAACTTTCCTTTCGCCTTCATAACGCCAACAGCATGATTAGATTCTTTGCCATCAATCTCGACAAAGAAACTTAAATACGTTACTTCACCTTCTGACATCTGATTCAGCACCCGGTCCCCTTGCCGGAAATAAAGCATATCAGAATCATGCTTGCTGGCCACAGCCATCTCGTGAATAATCTTGTCGACAATTTGCTCCAAAGTTTTCCCTTCCAGTTCTTCCGCTGTTGCTTTTTTAATGGGAACGTCATCGATTTTCAGCCCATAGCCGTCTGAATGCAGACTAGCCGCAACCTCGAACGGGTTTCTTCCTATCCTGTCGGTCGGAAGCATAGTTATCGGACGCTCATCACCAAGGTTGTCACGCATAGCCCGTTCTACCAAGTAGGAACAGGTGCCCTGGCCACCACAATTAAACTGCGTCTCAACTTTTTCCGCTGCTTTTGCTCTAAGTCCTTCAACATACTCCTCTGGGCTCTTTCCTTGTTCCATGGCTTCCGTAGATTTGAAATTCAAGGAACTTCCACCGCAAGCACCGTCTTTTCCATTACCGGCATGAGCAGGAAAATGAAACAGAAGTGAAGAGAAAAAGAGACTCGTCAGTAAGTAAGTAAGTTATTTATTTTTTTTGTGTTCATCAATATATTTCTCCATTGATAAAGTTGTTGCTAAAGCCTCTTGCACTCCCTTCGTCTAATATAGTATAAATTTACTATCGAGCCCGTTAATCACAAATCTGTTATCATGGCATTACTTAAAGTATTACATTTTCCCGATGCAAAATTGCGTACCAAAGCAAAGCCTGTCAAGCAAGTTGATGATAGCATACGCAAAATCGTTGCTGACATGTTTGAAACTATGTACGATGCCCCCGGTATTGGCTTAGCAGCCACACAAGTTAATATTCATCAACAAATTATTGTGATTGATATATCAAAGGAGAGAAATCAACCTTTGTGTCTTGTCAATCCAAACATCCTCAGCCGCGAAGGGATACAGTCATTAGAGGAAGGATGTTTGTCCGTGCCGAGCATATTTGAAACAGTCGAACGTGCTGAAAATATCACGGTGCAAGCTTTAAATCAACAGGGAGAAAGTTTTACTCTGAATGTTGATGGTTTACTTTCTGCATGCATTCAGCATGAAATGGATCATCTTAAAGGTAAATTGTTTGTAGATTATCTTTCGTCTCTTAAACGGCAACGCATTCGCAAAAAGTTGCTCAAACAACAGCGGCGACAAGCCAAATGACTATAAAACGCATTATTTTTGCCGGTACGCCAGAATTTGCGGTGCCGAGCCTGCTTGCTCTTTTGAATTCAAAACACAGTGTTTGTGCCGTTTATACACAGCCAGATCGTAAAGCGGGGCGCGGGCGTAAGTTACGCGCCAGTCCAGTCAAATTAGTGGCATTAGAACATGAGATTGATGTTTATCAGCCCGTAAGTTTAAAAGATGCTGATGTTCGAGCGCAACTACAAGCTTTGCAGGCAGATTTGATGGTAATCGTGGCTTATGGGCTATTGTTGCCAAAAGCGGTACTGGAGGTGCCCCGTTTTGGTTGTATTAATGTACATGCTTCATTATTGCCAAGGTGGCGTGGTGCTGCGCCGATTCAACGTGCCTTGTTGGCAGGCGATGTTATAACCGGTATCAGTTTGATGCAAATGGATATTGGGCTAGATACGGGTGCCGTGCTTAAGACGGGGAGTTGTGAGATATTGGCTGATGATACTGGACAAAGTTTGCATGATCGTTTGGCGACATTGGGTGGGCAAGTGTTGTTTGAGTCAATAGATGAAATTGAAAATTTGCCGGCAATAGCACAGGATGGTAAGTTAGCGACTTATGCGAAAAAATTGGAAAAGGCGGAGGCTCAATTAGATTGGCAAGCGTCTGCGATTTCTTTGGAGCGCCAGGTGCGCGCCTTTAATCCTTGGCCTGTTGCTCAGGCTTTTTTGTTTGGGCAAACTTTACGTATTTGGGCGGCTCAGGCTTTGCCGGCAACTGCTACTACGGGAATGGCACCGATAGGTAGTGTCATACGCTGCCAGCGTGATGGGATTGATGTTGTCACGGGTGATGGCATTTTGCGTTTGTTGAAAGTTCAAAGGGCGGGGGGTAAGCCTATTTCGGTGGGAGATTTTCTCAATGCTCATCCGTGCTCGCAATCTAAAAATCCTATTTCTTAAAGAAATAGGATTTTTTTTATTGAGTTTCGGGAAATCGTACCTCATTCCCGAAACAACGAGAGATAACAAAAATCCTATTTCTTAAAGAAATAGGATTTTTTTTTATTGAGTTTCGGGAAATCGTACCTCATTCCCGAAACAACGAAAGATAACAAAAATCCTATTTATTAAAGAAATAGGATTTTTTTTATTGAGTTTCGGGAAATCGTACCTCATTCCCGAA